>Ga0080004_1111757_pt1 | contig 20187 bp, 27 predicted proteins | sample WasSprMetagenome_FD_69207 | JGI IMG/M metagenome (GOLD analysis project Ga0080004, IMG submission 69207) | Sulfidic aquatic microbial communities from Washburn Spring, Yellowstone National Park, USA - WS (SPADES assembly) (version 2) | ecosystem: Environmental > Aquatic > Thermal springs > Hot...
CCGGCCCGAGGACATATTACTTGACCTACGCGAAGATCTGGTCGAACTTGGCGGGCTCTGGCATGGAGATCTACCTCGAGTCCGGGGCCTCGGCCTACGCGAGCATCTGGGACGCCGAGAACGAGGTCTTGTTCGTGTGGACGACCCAGCCGGAGACCGGCGGCTCAACATACCTCTACTACGGCCAGAAATACACGGCGCCCGTGAACGTCTACGTCGGCGGATACAAGATCCTGCAGGGCGCGTGGACGTACGACCCGAAGCTCCGCGTCTGCAAAGTGCCGATAAGCGGCGGCGCCTTCGCCTTCGACTTCACGGGCAAGCTGGCGGAGAGCTTGGCCGGAAAGCAGACGCCCGTCTACATCCCGTACCCGGTCTTGATACCCCAGCCGGGGGCCGCGGTCAACATCAGCCAGCCCGCGGGCTACCCGCAGATCGTGATCCCCAGCATCAACATAACCGACGCCTTCAAGCCCCTGATCCTCTGGGTAAAGCCCTACTACGACTTGATCGCCGCCCGGATACCCGTGCCCATGCCAATCCTCATCGGCGTAATATTGTTCGCCGGATTGTTCGCGGGCTTCTACAAGTTGCTGAGCCGCGTCAGGTGGCGCGAGTCCCAAGCCGTCCAGCTCGAGACAGGCGAGAGGATCGTGGTCAGGGTTGAGCCGCCGCGCTTCACCCGGATGTTCATCCAGACCGCGATCACGACAACCATCATCGGCACCCTCTTCTACTACGTGTTCCCCAACATGCCGGTTCTAAGCAACTACTTCACCCGGCTCAACATGCCGTGGCACGTCTTCTTCATCATGATGCTCGTCATCGCCCTCTTCGTCTCCGCCATCGTCTACCTCATGATGAGCGAGGGATACAGGGTCAGCCGCGCCGGAGGCGGGAGGGCGAGGAGATGAACGCGGGCATGATCTTGGCGGGATTCATGCTCATGCTCTTCGCGATAGGCTTCCTGCCGCCCGTCGGCCCCGAATTCTTCTACGCGTCCCCGGCGCAGGCCGCGGGTCAAGCAGGCGACTACCTAGTATTGGACGCGCCGCAGATCCTGATCCAGAACGGGTATCCCCCGAAGCTCAGGGTCGACCGCGCTTGGTTCTACGCAACCTACGGCCTCGCCATCGGAAACTTCAGCCAAGACATCGTCAGGGACGGCCAATTATACGACCCCAAGCTCGGCAGAATCGTGCCGAGGGAGCAGGCGGATTCATGGGTGATCGGCCGCGGCCCCGAGAAAAACGCGCCGCAGGCCGCGATGCAGAGGATTGACGTGAACTGGCCGAAGCTAAGCGCCTTCCTCATGGGTCTCGTCCTGATATTCGCGGGCTTGGCCTCGGGAGGCGGCGGCCCCCGGATAAGGGTTGGCGAATACGAGATGCGGGAGGTGGGCGGGTTAGGATGACCCGCGCGACCCGAGGCCGCAGGAAAAGCGGCGGCGGGTGGCTCGTGGCGCTCCGAGCCATGCTGGGATTCGGGCTCCTCGGCTTCCTCATCGCCAGCCGCGTCCTAGTCATCTTCCTCGAGAGGCTCCCGCCGTTGCACGGCCTGATCGTCATGTGGCTCATATTCCTCGCCATCATCGCGTTTGCATGCGGCGGCGAGACAATATTCGGGCGCAGGATAAGGTTCAAGGAGGTCTTGGCCTTCAGCATACTCGCCTTCGTCATAAACATCTACGCCGACTTCTCGAGCCAGTGGGTCTGGATCGCGGAGGGCAGGAGCCCCGACGTGCCGAACATCGTGCTCCAGTCGCCGGACGGCGTCATCTACTACTACGCCTACAACTTCCTGAAGGCGCATCCGGAATTATGCTTCGCGGCGCCCGAGACCCTAGCCGCATACATAACATACGTGATCGCGCCCATGATCCTGATATTCATCGCCTCCCTGCTCCTAAAAAGCGAGAAAAAATTGAAGCAGGCGCTCGCCCGCGGCGTATAAGGTTTAAATATCCTTCGGCCGCCGGTTTTAAAACCCGCTCAACGCTTAAATCAATGTATGCTCGGAAAACTTGTAGGTGGAGTTCATTTTGGATAGACATGAGTTTGAGGAGTTTGTTGAGCGGAACCCGGAGGAGGCGCTCCGCATACTACTGCGCAAGCTCAAGACACGCGATATGCTGAGGATGGGGAACCGGAGCTTCACAAATGCCCTGAAGCACCCCGAGGACTACCTCGACCCGGATGATATGCCATCAAATGAGGGCGGGCGAAGATCCTTGGATAGGAGGAGCCTCCTCAAGTATATTGGATCCGCGGGCTTGGCCGGGAGCCTAGGCTTCCTATTGGGGATGACAGCGGGCGAAGCCCAGACCGCGCCCATAACGATTGAGCCCGCCAGCTTCGCGGCGCCCGCCAGCTACATCATCTTCAAGGACGGCAACCAGGTCAAAGCGAGGAACGGCACAACTGGCCAGATAGACTTCTCGGGAACCGACGCCGCAACCGTGATACAGTCGGCGATAAACGCCCTAGCTCAGCCGGGGACGATATTCATAAGATCGGGCTCATATTATATCACAAAGCCGATCACGCTTAAATGGTATTGCCGTATAGTGGGCGAGCTGGCTTCAATAAGGGATAAGAGCACTAGCTTCATAGTAGATAGCTCATTTCCGCAGAATGATTACGTCTTAAAGGTGATTGTATCGGGCAACTGCCCGCTGGCCGGGGGGCTGGAAAATATCTTCATATTCAACCCTACGGGCAACCCGGTTTACGGCCTATTATTGGATGCATCAGCAACCGGCGCCAGGCTCCATGACTTCGTCGTCAGAAACCTGCGGACAAACTACATTGACAAGGGGATCCACATAAAGGGGTATGTATGGTTCTGCATCTTCGAGAACATACTTCTGGTCGAAGTTAGCTCAACCTATGTTGGAACCCAAGACATTATCTTGGAGAAGGCGACGGGAGACGACTACCCGAAGATAAACCGTTTCATAAACATTAGGATAGAGCATGCCGGCACGGTGACCAATGCGATCAGCATCGAAGGAGGCTACAACAAGTTCGTCAACCTAGAGATCGACGGCGGGAAATATGATGAGGCGACAATAAAGTTTGGAGGCGCAACAGGAACCGCCGCCTCCAACCTGATAATCGGCTACAGGGGACAGGATTTGGTGGCCACCGCAAACACGGTGGCAAACATCTACTTCTCCGGGTCAAGAGTCTTTGGCAACTGGGTTGAGGGCTTCATATCTAGAGCTAATAAGTCAGTATGCTTCGCAAACGGGGCGTATGGGAACTATGTCAGGATGAGCGCCTTCGGGTTACCGCCTGTTATTGACGCCACCGGGGCTGGGGCGGATAACGTGGTTGAATTCGTCACGCCGCATCTCGCAAGCACCACAACATTCACATTAACCCACACGGGTAACCCCGTGATATACAGGGGATACAGGGTTCAAATGAGTGGGGTTGCAACCATACCGGCTGGACAGACAAGCGTCACGGTATCACATGGCCTAGCCGCAACGCCGTCAAAAGTTCTAGTCACGCCTAGAGGAAACATTGGGAGCGTCTGGGTCTCGGCAAGGGACTCCACGAGCTTCACGATAACCTGCTCAACCGCCCCAACAGCCGACACTATGGTGGACTGGTATGCCGAAGTCTAAATGCAGGTTTCACAAGATCTGCCCGCATTATCGACCCGACGCCTACACATGCCGGCATCCAACAGCCGAGGACGGCTACTGCGGCAAATACCGACTCTATACCCTGCGGGCGGGTGGGCCTTCATGAAGGGGCGCCGGCTACCCGCCCTAGCCGCGGTCATCCTGCTCCTGTGCCTCGCCCTAGCATCATCCGCTTACGCTCAAACCTATAACTGGAGGCTCAGCCCGGATGTTGCGTGGAGGCTTCCCGCGACCGGCGCCGTGATCCGCTTCGCCGACTACTATTACGCCGACTCCGTGACCTGGGACTCGTTTAACGCGAGCATGATAACCTTCACCCGGCTCCAGATCTCGAATGACAACCCGGTGCAGACATTCGGCATAGGCGTCAAGGGCGCGAACGCGACAATATACTACCTGAACCGGAACTACGGCGCCCTCATCAGGCTGAGCGCGCCGACGGGCACGGAGAGCACGCTCACCATAATCTACCCCGACAACCCGCCGGACAGGGTTGAGGTGCTGAGGCACGGCATCTCCGAGGTCTTCAGCCAGACGCAGTGGCTCCAAGACCGGCAAAGCTTCCAAGCGCATCAGGGGACAGCCGTCCTCCACTACTCTCAGAACAAGACCCTGCTTGTCAAGGCAACCCACATGAGCGACGTGGACGTCTACCTGCACTGGGTTCCGGCGGCGAGCCCGCCACCCGGCGGGGGCGTCGTCATCTATTCGCCGGCGGCCACCTCGACAAGCACCGCGGCAACGCCTACAACCATTAGACCGCCCGGCTGGCCCCAGCCACCACCCCCGGATCCCATACGCGCCTTTTATGACGCGATCATGGGTCTCCTATCCAAGGCCGGCGAATTCATCCTGAACGCCTTCACAATAAAGCCCGCCCAAGCATCCGCGCAACCACAGCAGGCGACGGGAATCCCGCCCGAAGCCCTGATCATCGTCGCCGCGGCCGCGTTCTTCTTCATGATGGCCGTGTACCTGATATTCTCATCCACATCATCCGCGCCGAGGAGGCGGGAGACGCGGCGGAGAAGATGAGTCTAGGTTTTTATATCCCGAGGCGGGAGTGATAGGCGAGGCGAAGCCATGTCAGCCAGCGAGGAGCGCGTGCCAGCATCCCCCGGGGCTGGGGAGGAGGGCGAGGAAGAATATAGCCGCGAGCCGTTCCACGACGCCATCCTCGAGAAGAAGCCCAAGGGGCTGGGCGAGAGGTTCAAGGCGCTTCCACTCGCCAAGAAGATCGCGGTGATACTCCTCATCATCGGCTTGATAGGCGCGGCTGGCGTCGGCGCAACCATCGTCAGCAACATATTATCCGGCGCGACCTCGATCACGGGTCTCACGATCTCCGCCGCGAGCCCGCCGCTCCTGCCGGATCAGGCCACGCTCGAGACCGATTACACGAACACGTTGCGGGTCTACAACCCGACGGGCGCCGCCTACACGGGCTGGGTCACCATGAACTTCACCGCGTCCCGCGGGCCATTGGAGTCGAGCCACTTCGAGATATACGTGGACTTGAACAGGAACGGGGTCTTCGAGTCCGGCGAGAAGATGACCTGCACCATAACATCCGCGACCCAAGCCAAATGCGCGACGCCCAGCTTCTCGATCCCAAGCGGCACAGCCGACTACCCGATAAAGATCAGGTTCAAGAGCGGGCTCCCCGTGCCAAACACCCTGAACTGGCAGTTATACGTGGAGGCGAGCTAGGCTTGGGCGCCTGCGTCGCGATATGCGAGGAATGCGGCGCCGCCATAGTCGCCTCAACGCCCGGGATCCTAGGATTCAAGATGAGGATGCACCGGCTTTTCCACGGCCACAAGCACATCCGGCCAATCATCGTCGCCGTGCTCTCGATCCTGATCCTGTTCGCGGGCTTCGCCGCCGCGTCGCCCCTCATCCTCAGCAACGTCCTGACGGGAACCGTGGCCGTCGCCGCGCCGCAGATCGCGATACAGGGATACACGGCTGACGGGAAGCCGGGCGGAGGCCAGCTCCTGCCAAGCGTGATAGGCCTCAACGTCCCCTACCACCCGAACCTGACGATAAGCCTTCAGGCGGGTCGCATCCCAAACGTCTACCTTGCCCTGAACTTCACGGTGAATGGGGTCGAGCCAAAGCCCGGCGACGTCCAGCTATTGATCCGCGCCGACCCATCATCCGACTGGATGGACATCAGCTCCGAGTGCTCGGCGGCGGGCAACACGCTATACTGCAGGCATCCCATAGGCGGGATAGGATCCGGCGCCGCGCCATACTCGGCGACCATCTACCTCAGCATAAGTTTCATAAACGAGGCGTGGATCGGCAGGCAGTTCAGCTACGCGGTCGGCTTGGAGGCGTGACAACATGGGCGAGTTCACCCGCCACCTCTCCAGCCAGCCATTTTTCCCGTGGCTCGTCCTAGTTGTCATCTTCGAGGCGACGGGCTTAGCGTTACAGCTCGCCGCATATTACAGCGTTATACCCGGCGACGCCATGTTCACGGGCATGATGATCGAGTATTTCGGCATCATATTCGTGCCGAGGCTCCTCCACCTCTACACCGGATCCCGCTACGCCGCATACGCGGCAACAGCCGGAATACTCACCGCCGGCGCCATCCTCGACAGCCTAATCTTCGCAACCAAGCTCAACATCGCACCACTGCTAATCACATACACCTACGCCTGCGGCATCATCTTGGACACGCTGTCACACTAAGCCTCGTCCTCCAGCTTAACCTCTAGTTTCGTTTATATCCCTTCTCCCCCCTTATTGCTGTTTCATTTCTCTTTGTTTGCTACTGATATTGATGATGCTATGCCTCACCGGCATGCGCCGTTTCAATTCTCTTTGTTTGCTACATGTTCAGCAAGCCCCCGCCAAGCGGGCGGCGAATGGAAACGGATTTCAATTCTCTTTGTTTGCTATCCCAAGCCAATCCAATATACGGGCATATTCAAGGCCCTGACGGGGTTTCAATTCTCTTTGTTTGCTACTTATATAGCTGTTTCGTCATGCTGGAGGTGATAGAGTTTCAATTCTCTTTGTTTGCTACGCTCGGGGCCATTACACATAATGTCGGGTCGCCTATCAGCTGTTTCAATTCTCTTTGTTTGCTACCATGGTTGCGGGTGCGGCGATTGGCTGGCGCCTATTCTCGCAAGTTTCAACTCTCTTTGTTTGCTACTTCCGGTTGCACGGAAATGGACATTTGGAGCGCGATTGAGTTTCAACTCTCTTTGTTTGCTACATTTGGGCGTTCGCCTCTACCTCGGGTCTCAAGCCCGTTAGCGGTTTCAACTCTCTTTGTTTGCTACAGGTCTGTATCTCCGCCGCGTATGGCACCACTATTTCATACCTCGTTTCAACTCTCTTTGTTTGCTACCGTGTTGTTTTCGGGTTTTCTGGGGGTTGGCGCTGGCGTTGTCCCTACTTTTTACGGGTCACCGCCCTACATTGCTGGAAGGTCATGTAGACCCCCAGCCGTCAGGCGGCTCATGCCCAACCCACCTGAAACATAGGGTGGGCGGCTCGGGCCGTCCGGAGCCCTGCGGCCATATAGGCCGGGCTCACGCCTGATATTGGCTCGCGGGGATATAAAAACCATGTCGTGAAGGCAAAAATACCTTCTTGGCCGGATTTTATGGCGTGGTGCGCCATGTCCCCGTTTTATGACCATGTTATGGGAGGTGTAGGATGTGGCGCGCGTTGAAACAGTGTATCGAACCGTGATCCTCCGCCTGTATCCGACGCCGAAGCAGGCGAGGATGCTGAAGCGGGCGGAGGCCGAGGTCTTGAAGTTCCTCGAGATAAGCAGGTATCAACTGCAGAAGCTGATCTATCACAAGGCGGATGAGGCGGGCGTCGCGATCGGGAAATACTCGCTCAGCCTCCTAGCCCAGAGGTTCACGGGAAGCTTGGGCAACAAGGCGATAATCCCGCTTAACACCGCGTATAACGCGCGGTTCATCCGCGAGAACGGGATATGGTTCTTGGAGGCCCAGTTGCTGAAGGGTCGCGGCAACCGGGTCAAGATCCCCGTCGCCAAGACCGAGAACAAGTATTACGCGGCGATCGGCGAGCTCGACGGCCTCCCGCTATACATCACCCGCGAGGACGACAAGTGGTTCGCCTACGTCAGCATCCCCGTGAACGCGGAGAACAACGGCCGCGTCATCGGCGTCGACTTCAATTTGCGCAAATGGGTTGCGGCGCCGGCGGAGGGCGGCCCCGTCCTGTTCTTCGACGCGTCATGGTATAGCCGGGAGATCGACAGGCTCCAGAGGTTGCGGGCGCGATTCCAGTCGAGGGGCGACTTGGAGGGGGTTCAGGCCGCGTGCAGGAGCATGCTGGACATCGTGAAGCTGGCCCACGGCAACTTCCTCGCCCGGATCCAAGAGAAATTCGGGATATGCGTCATCGGCGTGGAGAGCATCGAGACCCTCTACAAATTAACCGAGAAGGACAGCGCGATGATCAACAACTGGCTTTACTCCAAGGCCGCGCTCCGCCAGTTCGCGCTCCGCGCCATGGCCAAGGGCTTCGAGGTCGTCGAGGTGGATCCCAAGGATACGACGCGCATCTGCCACAGGTGCGGCGCCCCGGTCAAGGTGAATGGGCGGCGCGGGCGATCCATAACCTGCACCTCATGCGGCCTCACGAACTATCACCGTGACCTGAACGCGGCGCGGAACATCGCGAGGAAGGCCGCCGAGGAGTGGGTCAAGCGCGTGGAATCCCGGAAACAACTGGAGAAGCCCGAGCCAATGGCAATTGCCGCAAACGGCGGCGGGGAAAGCGAAGAATGAGGGCACAAGCCCACGAAAGGTGAGAAGACGTGGCCGCGGAATGCCCGTATGAGGAAAATGGGGATGTTGGGGAGGCAGATCATTCAGGAAGAGAGGGGTAATGATTATGGGTGATTTGATAGCTTCGCGGATCGCGGATTGGGCGATGAGGATTTGGCGCGGCGACCGAAGCGTCGTGGATGAGTTGAGGAGGATCAATAACAGCATTCTAGCGGATGATGGTTGCGGCATAGTTGGCTCGGGGCCCGGCGGCATCCGCGTGGGATTGCAGTATGGGTTGGAGCCGCCGCTCGCCGTGATCCAGCTCGGCTTCCTATTATTCGGCCAAGTATGGCCCCTGATGCCCGAGTTCAAGCCCGCGATGAAGCTCGCGAACAAGCATTGGAAAAGGGCAAACCGGTGAAAATGGGGGAGCTGGGATGAATCTCGATGAATACTTGAAATATTTGATGAGCGACGAGGATGTGCGGAACTTCTTTAACGATGTTGAGGCTGAGGCTAGGAGGGACATCATGAAACGGTTTAAAGACCCGGAGGTCGTGGAGGATTTCGAGAGGGCGGTGGAAAGCCCTGACTGGAGGCTTATAACCGTGGTTGACGTGGCGCTTCTCCTGAAGAAGCAGGATGCATGGTGTAAAAAGTGCGGCGAATGTTGTAGGCGGAATAACCCGATACTCTTGAAGAGGAGCGAGGTCGCCGTGATAGCAAAGCACTTGGGGTCATCATATAAGAAGCTTAAGAAGAGGCTTAAACTCGTCCCCGCGCGGCGTCAAGGCTACTTCTATATGCCCGCAACCCCCTGCCCGTTCCTCAGGGGAAACAGGTGCTCAATATACGCTGTCAGGCCTGAGGTTTGCAGACTCTTCCCCGCAGGCAAGATAATCTACGACATGAAGCTGATTGACGAGGGGCGGAAGCTATTCATCAATTTCTTCCCAACATATTGTAACGCGTTCAAGGAAATGTTTGTTATAAAGCTCAAGGCATTAACCTTCCAATATTACATCAAGAGGAAGAGGCCGGAACTATTGGCATTCCTTGACGCCTTAGCTAAACAACGCATTGCCGAGAATGCGGGGAGGAGAAAAACATTCCTAGAAATCCTCCGCGAGGAAATGGATTTCCTAGATCTTTTAGAGGCATCAACGCTATGATGAAGTCTTGGCGTTGCCCAAGGTGTGGCGCGGTGATCACGGGCTGGAGCCACGCCGACCTCTATGAGAAGGTGGGGATCCACGTCCGCGGATGCATCTGGCCAAGGCTCAAGGCTTAAATATTATGGACGCCCGCGGTTTAAAACCCTCAAAAATTTTATTTATTTCCATGCTCTTGGGGGCGGTGGTGCCGGATGCGTTTCCAAGAGCGTAAGGAGGGCGTGAACTACGCGATAACGTTGCGGCCAAGCCGGTCGAACCGGGAACTGCTCAGGGAGGTGGAGATCGACATATTCCGGAAATCCCCGAGCCTCCGCGGCTATCTCTGGAAGATAAAGTTCGACGACAAGGTCAAGAACAAGATTACGCTCGAGTTCTGGAAATATACTCAGGACAGTACTTGGAAAATGTACACCACAACGGTTACGGCTGAGGAGCTGGAGCCTTGGCAGGTGAAGGAGATAGCGGACATGGCTAGGGAGTATGGGCCGAAGGAAACCATCGAACACCTCTTCAGATACCTTGAGGTCTATGTGTTTAATTTCCCCCTCCGGAAGATCTTCCTCCGAGCCGGGGAGTGACGGGTGAAATGACCAAGGAGATGATTGAGTTAAAGTATGAGACGCGTGGCTCTTATGGCCAGTTCACCAAGACCATGGCGGTTCTGAGAAACGGCCAGCTCGTGGATCCGGAGGCGCTTGCGAGAAACCTGTCAAGCGGCGACGTGGTCGAGATGAACATCGGCGGCGTGAAGGTGCTCGTCACCGACCAGAGCAGCAGCAAAAACTACAGGATCTACGTCCAAGTGCCGGCGAGCAAGGTGATGGCGGTGATCTCCGAGTCGAAGAGCAGCAGGAAGTGGAGCGGGTTCAGGGTCGAGGGCGAGGGCGAGGTCGTGGGCGAGGTCATGGAGAACGTGATCGAGTCCGGGAACAAGCGCATAATAAAGCGCGTCAAGACATACTATTACGTGAACGGCGACCTGAAGATACCCCTGAAAAGCGAGTATCTCGGCGTCGAGACGCAGTTGATCGGAAAGCCTAGGGTCGCGATAAGGAGGCAGGATGGCAAAGTCTTGGTGACCGGCGACACGTATCAGATCAGGGATCAGCTCAAGGCGCTCAAGTTCCGGTGGGATCCCCTGAGCAGGGCATGGTACATCCCGGAGCTGGATGAGGCGACGAGGCAAAGGCTCAGCGAGATCGCGGACATAGCCGAGTAGCCGCCGCAAAGCCGTCACGGTTTTTGATGGATGACGCGCGCCAAGTCGGATATGACTAGGGCTAGGTACCTCAGCTCATCCCCGGTTAAATCCCGATCCTTCAGAACCCGGGCGGCGATCTCGATGCTCTGCAGGATCTCGGTGGTCTCCATCTCCCGCCACTTTTTCGCAGTCACTATTTTCGCGGAGCTCATGACGACAAGACATGGTTACGGGGGCTTATAAGTGTTTTGGAACCAAACAGCCCCGACAATGAAACTCATGGTTTTTGAGAGATCACGCGCATCAGGCTGATCGCGGCCAAGGCCAAGTCCCTCAACTCCTCGTTGCTTATGCGCCGATCCTTCAGGACGCGCGCCGCGATCTCAATGCTCTCCGCGATCTCTTGTGTCGTCATCGTTCGCCACTTTTTCGCGGTTATTATCTTCCCGGAGCTCATGACAACAAAATCTGGTTGCGGAGGCTTATAAGCCTTTTGGTGGCGAAAGCTTTAAATATTTTGAAGACTATATAAGCCTTTCCTCGAAACTTTTTATATCGGATAGGTGCACGTATGGGTGAGAACATGTGTGCAAGCGTGGGTGAAAGAATGAGTTTAAAAGCGTGTGAAGGGGGAGCCCGGGGCGTTGAGGGCGCGACCCCAGCCCGCGCCCAGAGCCCTGAAAGCGCTGGGGAAAGAATTGGTCTAGTCGATTTAATGGAAGTAGAGCGACTTGTTTATGGATTTGTGAAAAAGGTGGGGCTGAGGCCGGAAGACTATGCGCGGATTGAACAAGAGTTGCGCGATCACAAAATAACGGTCTACGGACGATCTTATAAGCTATCGAATTCTACTGACGAAATTCAGAAGATCCTCGGCCTTTCATGGGATGCGCCAATCAAGGTCAAGGCTAGCTCAATCAATGGCAAAATTAGATTGGACGTCTTTGAGGTAGGCGAATTCCTCGAGGAGAGAGTTGTCGAGGAGAAGAAGTTACAGGGACTTTCCCGAGCAGTAGTACATAAACTGGTCAGAGTGCAAAGGAAGCAATTGATTAAAAACATTTTCACCGGCGAAACATGGATAGACGACATATCAGTGGCCAGCTTTGAAGATAGATTTGAGGACTTCGTAACTGGAAAGGCGCTTTCCGAGGAAGAAGCCCTTGATTATCTCGACGTCAAGGTCGTTAAGTGCGTTGACGTGCCTAATCCGCACTTCAAAACTCATGGCTTACAGAGGATTTACATTTTCAGCGACGGCACAGTCGTTGAGTTTTGGGGCTACAAAATTACTGGTGGTGGGCGGGAGGATCTCTCAGCTTTAGAAAGCCTAGACGCCGGCGGGGAAGGTGGAGAGGAGCCGATATTCGTCTTCAGGAACAGGGATGTTTCTGATAGGATTTGGAGGAAGATATATCTGAAGGCCATTGAGCTTTACCATCGACGAGAGGCTGAAGAATGGAGAAGACAGAGAGAGCAATGGAGGCGGGAAATTGAAGAATCACAAAAAACCGATGACATCGCCAATTTCCTGCGAAGCAAGAAAGGCGGCATAACCAAGCAAGAGTTGGATTGGCTCAAAAACGTATCGCCAGCCACCCGCGACATGTATGTCTACTTCGACCCGAACGAGGGCATCGAAGTTTTATGGCTGGGTGGTGAGGTCGCCGTCAACATCAAAGGAGAAAAGTTCAAGATTCCGATAAAGGAGGTGGCCTAAATGGCGGTTTACATATTAAATACTCTCATTGTGCCGGTGAATTTTGACGAAACTCCTGAAGCCAAAGTAAGGCTTAGGCGAATATCGGTTGAAGAGGCTAGGGCGATCCTAGCCGGCGGCTTCATATCCGCTGTCGGCCACGAGGCCACCGCCAAATTACTGTCACAACTCCTAGGCGTCGAGATTCCAGCGATCCGCCAAACAATCTTCATGAAGCCCGGCGATAAAGCCGTGCACTTCTTCCTGAAAAGCCGACTGCCAGAGGGAGTTGTTTTGGGCGAGGAGGAGCTCAAGAGGCTTGAATTCTGGCTAGTGCTTTCGGAGGTGGAGTAGAATGGAGATAATTTTATGTGTTCAAGTGCCACGAAATGCTAAGCTCAAGGATGGCCGGGTCAGGGTTTGGGCGACAAACACTAAGGAGTTAAGCTTAGACGTGTCGCGGATCAAGGAGGTCTACTACTTCAACGGCAAACACTATATAGTGTATCAAACCGATAACATCGACTTTTACAAGCCATACACTATCCAGCAAATACCCTCATTGGCTTATAGGCTTGATGTTAGGTTTGAGGAGGAGGAAGTATATTACTGTGGGCTATGTGGTGGCGTGATGGTCTGGGACGCAGATGAGCTCTTCTGCAACTGGTGCGGCGCCGGCGCCGAATGGGATGCCCCGCCGAAAAAGGCCGTGGAAAAATGGCTCCGAATCACGTTAAACCGGGATGATGAGGTCAAAATATTTGTCGAGAAACTGTTGAACGTGAGGAACGTTGAAACCATCTACGTTCTTCACCGCGGGCAGGCCGGCGGCTTCACGCCCCAATTCGACTTCAGGCTGATCCGCGTGAAAATGCTTAACGGCGTGGCGGAGGGCATCACGATTGTGCAGAACCCGGCGTTTGTCGAATCCTCATGGAATGAGGCTGAGACCTATGAATGCCGCCACGAGGGCAGGTTCATAGCGTTGAGGCTCGACCCCATGGAGCCCTACATCTTCTATCTCACATTTCTGATGAAATTTGAGGGCGAGCCGGACTTTTCAATCGTTGAAAGCCTCGAAGAAGAGGAGAAGAGGAGGCGCGAGGAGCTGAAGAGGCTCGAGGAGGAGCGGTTGCGGCAATGGCTTCAAGAGCAGGAGAAAAAGCGCAAGGAGCTTGAGAAGAAGTGGACGCCCGAAAAGGTTGTTGAGAAGGCTATCGCGAACCTGCCGGACTGGGCTGACGGCGCCGTGGTCTACACGGTTGTCTCGCGGAGCGAGGTGGACGCCGACGTCATCCACTACCTCTTGCCGATCAAGAAATCGAAATACAACGGTGACTATTACACGAGTCCGGACTGGGTTGAGATCCGCGGCGTCCCCGAGCAAGCCCTAGATAAGCTCGCCGATGCCGCAATCCTCCGCGACGGCAGGGTTTACAAGGTTAAAATATCTAAACCAAGTGGAAAATATGTGAACATCAAGCTAGCAGAGGAGGTGAGGCTAGGATGAGCTCGAAAAAGGATTTTGAAAAATTGCTGATGGAGAATAAACATCTTATCCAGCGGCTTATCCAGAGTTATAAGAACTTGCCGGAGGGTTACAAATGCCCGTTCTGCGGCCATATTTCGCGTCACGACCCCAACCGCCCGATAAAAGTCTACCGTGAAATAGATTCCGATGACCCGCTCCATGAGGACTATCATGATCCTAGCACCTTCGGCGATTATCCGAGGATTTATAGGCCCCCGGTTAGAAGGGAGATTGAAATCCAGTTCTGCTTCTGTCCTAAATGCAAAACCCCACCACCTACTAAGCTGGATGACCGATATGGCGCGGGGGATTTCCAAGCTTGGCCGGTCAGGATCATGACGCCGGAGTTCCGCCGGTTGCTAGATGAAGTCAAAGCCTTTCTGCAAGAAAATGATATTGAGATTAGATGCGACGTGCCGACGTTGATACGCTGGCGGGACAAATACATTGATGACGAGATAGCCGCGGAGCTATTCAGCGAGGAGGCCTACAAGCTTTTCATAAATTTGGCCGAGATAGTCAAGCGCCCCCCAAAGGAGGCGAGGCTTGAATGAAGAGGCTGGCTAGGGTTTACAGGGTTGATTTGAGGCATGGGGAGTCGCCGTCGGACTTGGGGATAGAGGTGGGTCTCGCCGCCACCTACTTCATCTACAACGACAAAAGCATCCTCGGGAAACCGCTCAAGAAACCCATTGTTAAGGCGTATTGTTACACCAGCCAAGCGAAGCGGGTGTTGCGGGATCACGGGTTCCGGGTAAGCCGAGGCGTCGCCGAGGGCGAGGTCGAGTCGCTCGACGAGGTCAAGAGCATCATGATGCAGGTCGAGGGCGCCTGCATCTTATCGTATCGCAAGGGCTATGAGCTGATCTACGAGGTCTGGGAGGATGACCCCAAGCCGGTGATAAAGATTACGCCGTGGAGGATCGCGCCGATCATGACCGCTAAAATACTGTCCGGCGTCCCGGACGATGACAAGGCCAAGCTCGAGGAGACCCTGAATCGGCTGGGGTTCAAGGCGCTTGAGGAACTATCCTTCATCAAGAGTCTTGAAGCCGGGGAGGCCCAACTGATCCTCGAGCAACTTGAGGATGTCGCGCGGATCATAGTTGACGAGGAGGTTGACATCACCGACGACATTGAGGCGACCTTGCTTAGGGAGGGTCGCGCCGTGCGCAAGATAATCGTCTCCGGAAAGACGTTCCAGATAAAGGATGCGCTAAAGGGCATGGGGTTCACTTGGGACGCGGACGCCAAGGTATGGGTGTTGGATAACCCGGACAACCCGGACGACGTAATAGAAAAATTGAAGGAGGTGGCGGGGGCGTGAAGTTTAACGAGTGGAAGACCTTGGCCATGCACCGGCTCGTCACCATCTACGACAAGTACCGGGACAATGCCAAGGCGGCGGCTGACATAGACTTCCTGATCCTCAAGCTCAAGGAGTTGCGGGCGCGGGATCTCGGCAACTTCCTTGCATATGTTCATCTGGTCAAGAAGGCGCATAACATCCCCGAGCTCCGCGACATCGTCCCAGCCGCCAGCGACTTGGCGGAGATGCTGAAGGAGGATTGAGAAGATGTTTCCGGAGATATTGTGGTGGAAGGCATACGCCAGCGGCTGGGTCATGAACGTGTGGGATTGCGTGGGCGAGGTCGCGCCCGCCGATGACGAGCTATGGGAGGCGCTTGACTTCGAGAACAGCTTCGAATACGTGGAGGTCGGCAACTTCAGGATCCCGATACCAAAGCAATTCGCCGGCAGGCTCACGGATAGGCTTTTGCGGAAGATCGAGGGCTGGTGCTGGGAGGTGTTAAGGTTCTGGGGCTCGGGGATAAACATCAGCGGCGCATACCCGATCCCAATGGACATGATGCAGGAGCTCGAGGCGATGTTGCATAAATATTCCAAGCCCGAGGCCGAGCTAGACCTCGGCGCGCTCCGGAGGTGGATGCCGTGAGCGGGAAGGGTAAAATTACGTGCCATAATTGCGGTGCAAAGTGGTCTCGCAAGGAACTAGTAGCTATGGTCGATGTCGACGCCGATGAATGCGGCGTCTACGTGGCGTATGAATACGTTTGCCCAGCATGCTTGGAGCCGATTCACGATGGACGCTTGAAGCCGCTTCGCGGATATGTTGCGCCAAGCGCCGACGACCCATTAATGTGGGAGGATTGACGAAGGATAAGATCTTCCGGAGGTGGATGCCGTGATGCCGGTTTGTAGCCTGTGTGGCCGGAGGCCTGCGAGCCAGCCGCTCAGGGTCAGCGAGAACTTCGTCTCATACCCTGATCTCTATGCCGGCGACGGCGTATGCGACATCTGCAACATGTTGCTGAGGGACAAGAGGTTCAGGAGCTCGCACTGGATCATGGCCGGCGACGAGGTCAAGATCCTGTCAAAGGACGAGTTGCTTCAGGCCTTGAGAAACCCGCCGCCGGGAAGCCTGATCTACGTCAAGTCCGGCGGCAGGAGGCACGGCTTCCTCCGAGGCCTCCGATTCACGTCAAGCAACAGCTTGGTCGCCTTGGCCGGCGAGGACGAGGGCGTCGTCCTAGTCCGCCGCGAGAGGCTGGCGGAGCTCGTCAAGCTCGCGGAGGAGGCGTACGGGAAGCTGGGCAGGAAGGCGCCGCTTTTGGATGGATGCGGCGCCCGGGACTGGGTTCACGAGGATATATGCAAGCAGGTTGAGCAGGTTAGGGGTGACCCGGCATGGAGGATAATAGTCAGGGCTCTCTAGAGGCGATGCTGGAGGAGAGGTGGGTGAACGTGCTCGCCGCGGTCTGGAGCCAAGTCAAATGGTCTAGGATCAGGGGTCGGAGCCACTTGGACGTCTTCGAGCACCGGCTGGAATACGCGAAATACGAGCCGGACGTCCCGAGCGTCCTCCAGAGGCTCGGCAACACCTTGGGCATCCAAGGCCTCGTCGCGCCCGTTGAGGACATCGAGGAGCTGAGGAGGAACGAGGAAAAGGCGATGGAGATCCTTAGGAGGTGGACGAAGCTCTTGGCCCTAAAGGCGATGATCAGGGCTAGGGGGTGGAGGGCGTGACCACGTACACGATCCGCGGGATCCTAACCGCGCTCTCGCCCGTCTACCACGGCGGCAACGAGAAGACCGGCGCCGTCGTGCTCCTCAACAGGCTAAAGTTCATCGTGGACGGCAAGCCGGTCGACGTGCCGATCATAAGCGGCAACCAGGTTCGCGGCAGGCTCCGCCGCCTCCTCATGCGCGACTTCCTAGACTTGGCCGGCTACGAGATGGACTTGACCCAGAAGAGCTACCAGAAGCTGTATCACACGCTTTTCGCCGGCGGCGTCCTGACCGAGGCCGAGGAATCCGAGTCCGGCGTCATCGACCTCGGCATGAAGTTCAGGCTGACGCGGCTGATACCGCCGATCCGCCTATTCGGATGCAGTTACGCGAACCAGATGATCGAGGGTCGGCTCTTGGTCGGCCACATGCTCCCAGTCTGCCGCGAGCTCCGTGAATACCTCGGCGTCGAGAGCGACGTCAGCTTCTACCAGCTGATAGGCCGCGCGTTCCAGACGCGGCGCGACGAGCTCAGGGCCGGCCCCGAGCCCGGGGAGGACGAGCAGGCAGTCCAGATGCTCGTGGAATACGAGTGCTTCTCGCCGGGAACCAAGTTCTACCACGAGATCGTGCTGGACGCCGCGGGCGACTTGGATCTCTCAACACTCCACCGCGCGATAGAGCTGTGGCAACAGAAGCCATACATCGGCGGCAAGAGTAGCGTCGGCTTCGGCAAGCTCAGGATACAATACCAGTGGCCCAAGCCCGTCGACAGCGGCGCATACCTCGCATTCATCCGCGAGAACAGGGACGAGATAATCGCGGCGCTGGAGGAGCTGAGGAAGGTGCTCTAGCCCTTGGAGCCCTTGGAGGTCGTCTTCCACCTCAGGACGCCGATCGCCCTCGGGCTCCCATGGATCTTTTTCGACTCGTTGCTGATGCACGCCAAGCTCAAGGAGGAGCTCGGCGAGAAATATTACCTCCTGCCGGCGAAGGCGCCGATCCAAGACCTGCCCCCGATACCGATAAAGTATTGGCGGGACGTGCCGGTTGCAAGCGCCTCCATCATCGAGCCCGAGCCCCAGCCCAGCGTCTTCAGCTTCTTCAAGCGCGGCGACTTCCCCTTCCCCGCGGGCAGGATCAGGCGGGGGAGCGGCTTCTTCAAGGACTTCTACCTGAAGGCCGCGTACACGCCGGCGTCCCGCGTCAGGTTCTATTGCACCGGCGAGGCCCAAGAAGTCCTGAGGCTCTGCAGGATGATCCCGGCGCTCGGCAAGGAGCGGAACATAGGCTTCGGCTTCATCAGGTTCGTCGAGGTTCACGAGGTTGAGCGCGAGTGGGGCTTGGTCAGGGATGGCTTGGCCATGAGACCCATACCCGTGAGATACCTCGCCAGCTACGAGGACGCCGCATATCTCGCGTACAAGCCGCCGTACTGGGCCAAGCAGAACATAGACCTGTGCTGTGTGCCGTTCACGAGGTGCCAGCTCCTTGAGCGCGGGGGATGAATGGCTCCGCCGGTGGCGCGAATACTTCCTAGCGTGGTATGACTTGGGCCGGGTCGAGGAGAAGGCCGCGGAGGCCGCGGAATTCGCCAGCCAGTTCTTGGACGACGGCATGGTCTCGGTCTCCGGCGGAAAGGACTCGCTCACGATGCTCCACATAATCGCCTCGAGGTGCAGGCCGGATCCCGCGGTCTTCCACTGGGATCACGGCGCTTGGCTCATGCCGAGGCAGGTCGAGGACGAGATAATCGCGGCGATAAGATCCGTGGCGCCGTCCGCGCGGCTGATCATCCGCCAGTATTCTAGGGGCTGGCACGAGCTCGCGAGGCTCGACTGGCGGCCATGGTACCGGGAGTTCTTCGCCGCGCTCGCGAGCCTCGGATACCGGCATCACCTCCTCGGCATCAGGAGGGATGAGTCGTGCTCCCGGGCGGCTAGGGGCCGCATCGTCAGGCGAGACAAATGGGTTGAGGTTCACCCGATCTATAACTTCACTTGGCGCGATGTCTGGGCCTACGTGTTCAGGCACAACATACCCTTCCCGAGGATCTACGCGGAGCGCGCGAGGCTCGTCGGCTGGGAGAACGCCCGGCTCGTCACGTTCTTCGACCGGGAGATGGAGGCCCGCGGCTCAACCGCCGTAGACAAATTAACCGCGTGGAGGCATATGTATCCGGGATAGGCGCCGGCACGCCAACTTATATACACCAACGCGTCAATTTCCCCGTTTTGGCTCATGGTTTTTGACGCGTTCACGTCCAAAAGCTTCTTTTTATGTTTCCAAGGTTTTTAAATGTGGTGAGGGGCGGGGGCATATATGCGGAAAACTGGGATCGAGTGGACTGAGGCGACATGGAACCCCGTAACCGGTTGCACGCCCATCAGCTTGGGTTGCGCGAATTGTTACGCGCGACGGTTCGCGGACAAGGCCCAGAGGCTCGGCATACCTAAATACAAGGACGGGTTCAAGATAACAATCCACCCCGAGCTCTTCGACTGGCCCCTGAAAATAAAGACCCCGAAAATGATCTTCGTGAACTCCATGAGCGACCTATTTCATGAACAGCTTCCCGACGACGTGATCCTCAGGATCTTCGAGGTTATGGAGAAGGCCGACTGGCACATATTCCAAGTCTTGACCAAGAGGTCGGCTAGGATGGCCGAGTTCAGCGCCAAATACTACCCGAAATGGCCCGACCACATTTGGGCCGGGGTAACCGTCGAGGCTGGGCAATATAACTACCGGATAGATCATTTGCGGTCGTTCAGGGCGTCGGTGCACTTCATCAGCTATGAGCCGCTTCTATCCTCGGTTAAGCCGATAAACTTACGGGACATCGAGTGGGTTATCGTGGGCGGCGAGACCGGCCCCAATCACAGGCCTATGCGCGTCGAGTGGGTTGATGAAATTTTCGAGGAATGCCGGAAGGCCGGCGTCGCATTCTTTTTCAAACAATACGCCGGCCCCTATCAAGGCTGGAAACGCGACTATCGTGGTCGGATATGGGAGGAATACCCCGCCCAAGCAAAAAAGACACAATCTTGTTAATTTCCATCGTTTTGCCTCATGTTTTTGACGGGTTGGTGTTTAGAACGCTTATAACCCGGTTTTACGA
>Ga0080004_1141305_pt1 | contig 20179 bp, 18 predicted proteins | sample WasSprMetagenome_FD_69207 | JGI IMG/M metagenome (GOLD analysis project Ga0080004, IMG submission 69207) | Sulfidic aquatic microbial communities from Washburn Spring, Yellowstone National Park, USA - WS (SPADES assembly) (version 2) | ecosystem: Environmental > Aquatic > Thermal springs > Hot...
CAAACTCCCCTTCTTCCGGAAAACCGAGCAGAAAATCTGCCCCTACTGCGGTAAACCAGCCACCTGGATACCACAATACCAACGCTGGTACTGCTACAACTGCCAAAGGTATATAGATTAGAAGCTAACACCTACATACGCAAACCTAAGCCGTTTACGGAGGTAGATGAGATACCGAGCTCAAAATTAAACTCAACACCCTCAACAAAATCGAGAAAACACTGAGCCAACCTGAAAACCGACAAAAAAGTGGTGGGGCCGCCGGGACTTGAACCCGGGATCACCAGCGTCTACCGCGCCGCACACAAGCGTTCCGGCACCTCGGGGAATAACCCCAGGCTGGCATCCTACCAAGCTAGACTACGGCCCCCCGGCTTGCGCCCCCGCCGGGGTTAAAAGTTTTGCTAGGGGAGGGGTGGGCTTTTCGCGAGCTGGGGGCGTGCTACGTGCCCGGAAGCTTTAATACTAGTTGCGCGTAGAGAGTGGTGCTGGAATCAATCCGTGTTAGGAATAGGGGGTTCAGGGAGTATGAAGTTAACCAGGTTAAGGATGTGAACGTGTTTTTAGGTAGGAACGTGCTGGAAAATCTATTATGCCGGAGGCACTTTACCTCGCGTCTTCGTGGATCGAGCTGGAGGATTCCATCAGAGGTCTATCGAAAGCCGAATACGTGGTTAAAAGGAGGAGGCAGCGGCGACTGGAGCATGTTTAGGGGCAGTTCACGTAGTTCCTCCCTGACCCGGGGGCGGGTGCTACATACCGAGCTGAGGTAGTGTCAGCGAGCCTAGCGTCTTAGCCAGATACTCTCGCTGAGCGCCTGCGCTAGTGCCTCAATGTTCTCGAGCGGGGTTGGCGGGTGGACTTCCGCGTAGAGCATGAGCCCTCCCTGCTTGGAGCCGAGCTTCTGCACAACCCTCCTCACGTAGTTCCTGATCTGGGCGGGGGTGCCGTAGGGTATCAGGTGCTGCCGGTCGATGTCGAGGTCGATGCAGACGCGCCCCTTCAGCTCCCTCTCGATGTTTTCGAGGCCGTTCACGCGGTCCTGGATGTTTAGGATGTTGACGCCGGCTTCGAGCAGCTGCTCGGCGACCTCCATCACGTGCCCGTCCGAGTGCAGCCTGACCCTAGCGCCCCTCTCTCTCGCGTACGAGAAAATCTTCCTGTAGGCGGGGTAGATGAACTCGCGGAACGTCCGGGGGGCGATGGGCATCGCCGTCTGGGTGCCCAGGTCGTCACCGAAGCTGACCGCGTCGACGCGCGGGTGCTTGAGGAGGCGCTTGACGAGCTCGAGGTTGTACTCGGTCAGCGCTTCGACCAGCTCGTAGATCTGTGGCGGCTTGAGCACGAAATCCCTCAACAGGTTCTCGAAACCCCTAAGGTAGTAGAGACGCTGGAAGAAGAAACCGTGCGGCATCGGCGCCATCACCGGGTCGCCAGCTTCCTCGGCTGCTTCCATCCACTCGTACACCCGCTCCCATGGTATCAGGTCGCGAGCCCCCTCCACCGGCAGCCCCGCGTCCGGGTCGGGCAGGCTGTACTCCCTCCACCTCGCCCAGTCCTCGAGCGGGTGCTTCACTACCTGCCCTTGGTAGCCCTTGATGTTGAAGCGCCAAACGCAACCGAAGGGGTCGACAACCTCCTCGTTCGTGTAAATGATGCCGGGCTCCTTCTCGTACCTTATCGATCCCCTCTTGAATCCGGGGAAGAGCATCGGGTACCTCTCCGCCAACTCCTCCAGCTTCTCCCTGTACGTGTTCCAGAGGGGCCAGAACACGCTGATGACCGCTGGGATGTACTCAGGGTAGTTGAAATCGGCCGCCCTCAGGTAGTTCTCCCGCTTCGAAAGCACGGGTTCGGGAGGTCGGCGGTGATGAAAAGCTTTGCTTCGTGCTTGATGAGCAGCTCGCTCGGTCTACCGCTGCTCCCTCTTCCTTCTGAAAAGCGTGACTTCGTGTTCCACGACCTCCTTCGGCAGCTTGGTGGGCTTGCCCGCCAGTCTCGCGAGGAGGTAGATCTGCGCTGCTCGCTCTACGCACTCGAGGACGTTCAGCGCCTCGTCCACATCGCCGCCGCAAGCTAGGACGCCGTGGTTCGCTAGGATCGCGGCGTTGCGGTCGCCGAGGGCTTTCAGCACGTTCTCGGCGAGCTTCTCGGTGCCGGAGGGGGCGTAGTCGGCGACCCTGACTCCACCACCCACGTACAGCGCCAGCTCCTCGACGACGGGCTCAAGGTCGAGCCTCAGCACTGACAGGACGGTCGCGTAGATGGGGTGCGCGTGGACAACAACGTTCACGTCGGGTCTAGCCCTGTAGATCGCGAGGTGGAGGGGAAGCTCCACCGAAGGCTTACCGGCGCCCTCGACGACCCGCCCCTCCCCGTCGACGAGCAGAAGGTCCTCGGGCTTGACCTCCGCCTTCCTCACCCCGCTCGGGGTGATCAAGTAGGCGCCGGGGCCAGCCTTCGCGCTAACGTTGCCGCTATAGCCGTAGTTCAACCCCTTCTCCTCCATGTACCTAAGAGCCCACGCAACCCGCTCGCGGAGCAGGCGCAAGCTCACGCGGGTACCTCTCGCGCGCCAGCTTAAATGTGTGCTTTCAAAGCCTCTTCTCCAGGTAGACCCGCGCCACGCGGAACCCCCTTTTCAGGTACCAGCGCAGGGCGGCGGTGTTCGCGACCGGCGTGCTCAAGGCCAAGCGCGCCACGCCGCGGGACCTGCAGTAATCCTCGACCGCCGCGAGCAGCGCCGTGCCGACCCCGCTGCCCCTCGCGTGCTCAGCCACCTCGAGGTCGTACAAGTAGCCTACGGGCACGTAGTCGACGCTGTCCAGCCTCAGCCCGACCCACGCGGCCCCAAGCACGCGCCCCTCCTCGTCCACCGCGAAAAAGATCTTGTTCTCGATGTTGCTCGCGTAGAGCCTCTCGACGAGCTCCCTGTGCCTCCTGCCGTACTCCTCGTACCCCATCGCCCTCTTCGCCTCCTCGCTGACGAAGGGCCAGCTCGCCTCCCTATCGAACTCGATGAACCTCTCGAGGTCGCCCTCAACCACCTTGAACCTCACCCACTGCTGGTCCATCGCGGCTTCGGTACCCATGGGTATATTTAGGCGCGCGCAAAGCTTTCGTACCTAGAGGCCAGCGCGCTGGGCGCACGCTGGTATATTTGCCTGCGTTAGCATAGCCGTTTTTAAGCGCACGCTCGGTGGTGTCCGAAATCGGTGAGATGTTCGTGGAAATCGTGTACGCGAGAGGCAGGGTGGAGCTGAAGGGCAAGACGCTGAACGCTTTAGACAAGTTCGTTCTAGCTTTCTCCCGCCTTCTGGAAAAGTACGTCGATTACGTCATCGCGCGCGCCCGCATCCCCGCCTCTCCCTAGTTGCTGAGGGAGAGACCCCCTTTACTGCGCCGCTGCGTCGCCGCCCGCGGCGCTTCAGGGTGTCACGGGCTCGTCCATTACCCCCAAGGGACGGCTTCACTTTCACCGCCTCTGCAGGTCCCGCGTGCTGAGCACGATATATTTGGGCAGTACATTAGTGCTTGCAGAGCCCTCCAACATGCGTTGCTTTCATAGTGTTAAATTTTTAAATAACCATCTCGACAATCTATGATCTCCCCATGACGGCTTCTAGCGAGTACGCAGTCGAAACCTTCAACCTGACGAAGAAGTTCAAAGTCGTCGAAACCCTGCCCGGGGAAGAAGAGCGGAGCAAGCTCGCCAGGTTCCTCTTCGGCGAATCGTTCAGGGGGCGCGTAAGGGTTAGGGAGAGGGTCGTCTTGGATCGCGTGAACCTGAAGGTTAAGGCTGGTGAGTGCTTGGGCCTCCTCGGCCCGAACGGCGCTGGGAAGACGACGCTGCTCGAGATCCTCGCGACCGCCCTGCTCCCCGACGATGGGATCGCGAAGGTGATGGGCTACGACGTCGTCCGGGAGAGCGGGAAGGTGAGGAGGTGCATCACGCCCGTTTTCCCGCAGTTCAGCGTGTACGACATGTGGACTGCGAGGCGGAACCTCGAGTACGCGGCGCTCCTCCACGACGTCCCCCTCGGAGAGGTGGGGAGGAGGGTTAGGGAGGCGCTCGAGCTCGTGGGGCTGAGCGAGCGGGCCGACGACCTGGTGAGGAAGTACTCGACGGGGATGAGGGTTAGGCTGATCCTCGCGATGGGGCTCGTCGTGGACAACCCGGTGTACCTCATGGACGAGCCGTTCACCGGGATAGACCCGGGGACGGCCAAGCAGCTGAGGGAGTTCGTGAGGAGGGAGCTGCTCGAGAAGAGGGGTAGAACCGTGCTGCTCGCTACCAACATGCTGGCGGACGCCGAGGAGCTCTGCGATAGGGTAGCCATAATCAACGAGGGGAGGGTGGTCGCGGTGGACACCCCCGCGAACTTGAAGAGGAAGGTTCAGGGCGTCGAGACGGTGGACTTGGAGGTTTTGACGGAGAACGCGGAAGCGCTAGTCGACGCTGTGAAGGGGCTCGACGGGGTGAAGGCCTGCTACCTGCTGCGCAGCGCCTCGAACCCGCCCGGCGTCGCCTCCTTGAGAGTACTCACGCCGGACAGCCGGAGCCTCCTGCCGAACCTGATCGAAGCGATTCACAAGGCTAACGGCAAGGTTAGCTACGTGAAGGTTCACGAGCCGACTCTCGAGGACGTGTTCATCCACTACACGGGGAGGGGGTTGTGCGAGTGAGCGGGTTGGGGGAGGGGATCCGGTATCTGGGGGCGGGGTTGAGGAAGTTTTGGTACATGATGCTTACCACGGCGTGGTCCCATCTGCTGTTCGCGTACGGCGCGGTCCTGCAGCTCGTGGAGATCGTCTTCGGGATCGCCAGCTACTTCTTCCTCACGAAGATCTTCCAAGGGACGTCGGCGGTGATGGAGAGCTACGGCACGGACGTCGTGTCATTCATCGTGCTCGGCCTCGCCATGAACTCGATACTGAGGCACAGCCTGACCGGCGTCTACCACGCCCTCAACCACGCCTACGCTACCCGCGCACTCGAGCGGGTGCTGATGAGCCCGACCAGCGTGTACATGCTCGTATTCAGCCAGATGGCGTCCGGCTACCTCAGGGCGGTCTTCGTCTCAACGCTGTACCTCTTCGCCGGCGTCCTGTTCTTCGGCGTGAGCTTGGGGAGGGGGGACGCCGCTTCGGTGTTCGCCGCGCTAGCGCTGGGGACTGTGGCGACGTTGGGGCTTGGGATGCTGCTCTCGGCGCTCTTCTTCCACACGAGCGTGGGTAAGGTGGACCCCGCGACGATACTCATCCTCGCCACCGCGGTTTCCAACACGTTCACCGGCGCAGTGTTCCCGGTCGAGGTCCTCAGGTACTACGCTCCATGGCTCTACCCGTTCGCGCTCTCCCTACCGCAGACACACGCGATCTTCGCGGCGAGGATGGCGCTCAACAGAGTCAGCCTGGCGGACCCCGCGGTGGCGCCGAGCGTCGCCTACCTGATCGCGATCGCCGCGGTCACGATACCGATCGGCTACCGCGTGATCCGGGCAGGGCTGGACCGGGTCAGGAGGGAGGGCTACGCGCCTTCGGTGGCGGTCCTAGTGGATTGACGCGCGCTAGCAGGGCGGCGCGCGAGCCGGCTCCGGTGGGCAGCGCTAAGCGCAACCTCCCAGCTTGAGCACCTCCTCGCGTGTGGTGGGAACCCATTCGCGCCCGTTGAAGCGGGCGTAGCCGGTGGTGTACTTCTCGAGGATGTCGAAGATCTTCTCCCTAACCTCGCAGTAGGGTATCGCGTCGGGGTGCGAGCTCAGCTCGTCGAATAGCATCATCTCGATCCTGGGGTGGGGGTTGGCGCGCGGCAGCTTCAACCCCCAAATCCTGTTCGCCAGGTAGGCCGAGTGCTCCAGCTCCGCTTCCCCGATCCTGTACCTGTGCTCGAGGATGCGCCTAGGGAGGTCGGCGTAGCTCCTCCGATCGTAGCCGATCACCGCCGGGTCGACGCCGCTCGCGAGGAGGAAGAGGATGACACCCGTGCATTTAAAGCACCTGCCGCAGGGGACCAGCCGTCCGCCCCGGTAGATGGGCGAGTGGCAGCTCATCGCGAGCTTGAACAGGTGCGGGTACCTCCGCGAGAGCACGCGCGCGACGACGAGCTTCGTGATGGGGCGGATGGGCGACCACTGCTTCAACTGGAAACCCCTCTCGGCGAACCACCTTGTCATGTACTTCTCGAACTCCTGCGACTGGTCGTAGGCGGCGCAGTAGTGGCGTATACCCCTGAACTCGAGCTGGTAGCCGGTGAAGTCGTCGAACTCGTTCCCGAAGACGATGTTGCCGACGCCGTGCTTTATCGCGAGCGGTAGGAAGCTGAAGGCGTAGTGCTCGAACCAGAAGAGCCTCGCCGGGTAGACCTCCTTGCTCTTTCTCTGGAAGTCGGGCACCACTATCTTCATGTTCCGCTCGATGAACGTGAAGAGCCTATCCACGTTGCTCCAAACCCTCTTAGTCTCGGGGACGTTGCGCGCGAACCATCGGTACGCGTTAAGGGCTACGAGCCAGTGCCTGCCTGCCTCGTTCAGGTAACAGGGGTATGTACGCAGACCTAGTTCAGCTAGCAGCCCGTACGAGAGCAAACTGTCTTGGCCGCCCGACGACATCACGATGCTGGACGCCGGGTCTCCCTCGTGCTCGATCGACGTGCCCGTAAACGTTTCAGGTACGCTCACGTGGGCCCTCGGCTTCGCGTCCTCCGGTTCTACTTCCTCCGGGTTTGGGACGTACTCGTCGCGGATCAGCCCGGTCCGGTTGACGATCCTGTTGACGAATATGTCGCGCGCTGTCGCATCAGCCACCGTTTCGAAGAACTCGAGGTCGTGCTCGTGGAGGGGGAATTCGAAGCGGATCTCGTCGGCGAACAGCGTGTAGTTCACAGCCGGAACGATGCTGGCAAGTCTCGCGACTTCTTCCAATCCCTTCACGTTGATGTCTTCCTCGTAGCGCTGCATCAGCGGATAGCTCTTTTTTGCGCCGTCGAACTCCAGCGTATAAACGGCGGTAAACCCTCTACCCTTAACCTTCAAGTCGCCCACTACAATCCGGTCGAAACACTTCAAGCTCCTCAAGGCGATACCTACGCCACATGCCTGAACTTGAGCCTATCGGCCCTTAAACGACTTATATCTGTGAGCTGCACAGGGTGTGCGGCGATGATGACCAACCCCGATACCGACCGGTGAGCGAAGCGGCCGTAGCTGAGCGCTCGCTCAAGTTTTTCTAGCGGGCTTAGGTGGGGGTTCCGTGCGCCCCTCTATAATCGTGCATGGAGGTGCCGGTAGGTTGCGCGGCGAGGATGCGGGAAAACGGCTTGAAGTGCTGAAAGAGGCGGCCGAAAAGGGTTATGCTGTGATGTCGCGCGGCGGCTCGGCCCTCGACGCTGTCGTGGAAGCTGTTGTGCTGCTGGAGGACTCGGGTTTGCTCAACGCTGGTTTGGGTAGCGCGCTAACGTTCGACGGCGTCGCGGAGCTAGACGCGGGGGTGATGGATAGTGAAGGGTTAATCGGCGCGGTCGCGGCGGTGAGGAGGGTGAAGAACCCGGTAGTTCTGGCGAGACGCGTGGCTGAGCTTACAGACCACATACTGCTTGTGGGAGAGGGAGCAGAGAGACTTGCCAAGATTCTTGGGCTCGATGTGCCGGAGGAGGTTTTGGTCACGCGCGAGAAGCTGGAGAGGTTGAGAGAGCTCAAGGCGAGGTGGGTGAGAGGCGAGGACTACACTTGGCTCGCCAAGCTCAGGAAGCTCGCCGAGGAGCACCCCGGCTACTTCGGGACTGTGGGTGCGGCGGCGGTCGACAGGGAGGGGCGCGTCGCCGCAGCAACCTCGACGGGCGGCTACTGGCTCAAGCTGAGGGGGAGGGTCGGCGACACGCCGATACCGGGCGCGGGCTTCTACGCCCTCAAGGGGGTGGGCGCCTGCTCCGCCACCGGCATCGGCGAGTACATCATCCGGTTCTCGCTCTGCAGGGCTGTATGCGAGCTGATGGCAAAGGGGCTACCCGCGGAGCAGGCGGCGCGGGAGGCGATCTCGCGCATGAGCGCCGAGCTGGGCGAGGGGCTGGCAGGCGTGGTGGCTGTGGACGCTAACGGCAGCGTGAGCTACGCGTTCAACACCGAAGCGATGGCCGTGGCTTACAAGACTTACGGCATGGAGGATGCCGTAGCATTAGCTCCGCGCAGAACCTTTCAGCAGCCGACGAAGTAATGCCGATGTCAAATTTTTAAACGCGGTTTAAAGCAACCAACGGTGTTTCGCATGCGCTTCCAAACCCTGCTGCTTGCCACTTTGATGGCGGGCTGGGGCGTAGGCGCGATGTACGCCGGTTTAGTGAGCGGCACGCTCCCCTTGATCCAGCAGGAGCTGAGTTTGAGCCCTGAAGAGGCAGGGAGGGTTTTGAGCAGCTGGCTACTTGGGATGCTGCTGGGGGCTTCGGGGCTCGGCTACCTGGCCGACAGGCTCGGCCGCAAGCTTTCTCTGCTTGTCTCGACCGCGCTCATGGGCGTCTTCACCCCGCTCAGCGCTGCCGCGCGGGGGTGGCTCGACCTCTCACTCTACAGAGTGCTGGCTGGCGCCGGCAACGCGGGCTACATGGTGACGGCCAGCGTCCTCCTTGCGGAGTACGCGCCCACGAAGGTGAGGGGCAGGCAGGTCGCCCTGCTCGAGAGCGCGTGGGCCTTCGGCTGGCTAGCCGCTCTCCTCCTCTCCCGCCTGATCGCCCCCAACTACGGCTGGAGGGTCGTCTTCGCGCTCTCGGGCGCAGCGCTCGCCCTCCTGCCGGCCCTCCTGGCCTCGGTCCCGGAGTCGCTCAGGTTCCTCGTGGCCAGGGGGAGGCTCGAGGAGGCCGAAAAGCTCGCTAGGAAGCTGGGCTTGGAGCTCCCCGAGCGCTCGCCAGCCGCGAGGAGGGGGGTGAGGGACCTGCTCAAGCCGCCCTACTCGAGGAGGACACTGATGCTCTGGACGCACTGGTTCATGATAGTATTCACCTACTGGGGCATCTTCCTTTGGCTGCCCAGCATCCTTTACGCGAGGGGGGTGCCCTTCGTGAGGAGCTTGGATTACGCGATAGCGATCACGCTCGCCCAGCTCCCCGGATACCTGTCCGGTGCCTACCTGATCGAGGTCCTCGGCCGCAAGCCCGTGCTCGCCCTCTACATGCTGCTGGCCGGGGCGGCGAGCCTCGGCATGTGGCTGTCGGCCAGCGACTTCGAGGCGCTCGTGTGGGGCGTTCTAGTCTCGTTCTTCAACTTGGGGGCTTGGGGCGTCACCTACGCTTACACGCCCGAGCTTTACCCCACCGATCTTCGCGGTACGGGCAGCGGGTGGGCCAACGCTTTCGGAAGGATGGGCGGCATCCTGGGACCTTACCTCGCTGGCGTGCTAATCCAAGCCTACGGCAACCCTTTCACTCCCTTCTCGCTTTTCGTCGTCGGCCATCTAATCTCGGCGGCCGTCGTGGCCGCGCTAGGCGTGGAGACAAAAGGTAAAACCCTCGAAAGCATCTCTCGTTGACGTGAACGCGCGGATGCCGTTTTTACGTTGTTTTCTTCTACCCGCTCGAGCAGTAGGCTACGCGCTTGTTCTCAGCTTTTAAATCCGCGCTTAACTCTCTTTTCCGCAGAACGCTCCTCTCACAGTTGCCTTATCGCCATACGCGAAGTTCAGGTAAACCAGCCTGTCATTTATCCGCTTTGTTTTGGATTTCCGCTGCCTCCCATATCCTTTCGAAGTACTTTGAGGCTGCGCTGGCCACCTCTTCGTCGAGCACGAGCACGCCGCTAGGCCCACCGTGAGGGGTTAGCAAACCGAAGTGCAGCACGAGCTTCGCGCGATCGCCGACCACCATGTCGAGGGGGATGATGAGCGGGATCCTTTTCCACTCCCCGTGGCGCGGAGTTTGCACGCTGGCTTCGATCACCCCTCGAACTCTCGCTTTAGCGAGAAGGTCTTCTATCTCCTTCAGCAGTTGAGGGGTTGAGAGCATGGCGAGCACCTCTTCGGACTCCGCAACGATGCTTCGAACAGCCCTTGCGAGGGCTGTAAAGCTCCTCAGCACGTAAATCCCGGTAGCGACCGCTCCTGCTTTCTCCAAAGCTTTCAGCTTCTCCTCGGCTCTCCTAAGCTTCTCCTCCACTTTCCTCCGCTCCTGCGCGATAGCCTCTTCAGGCCTCTTCGGCGCGTAGACGAGAGGGGTTCGCGAGACAGCGACAACCCAACCTTTAGCTTCCAACCTCTTGAGAACTTCGTAAACCTTCGTGTAGGGTATGTTCGCCGCGCTGCTAACCTCCTGCGGGGTTAGCTCGCCCATCGCTAGGAGAGCTGCGTAGGCTCTAGCTTCGTACTCCGAGAGATCTAGCTCCCTAAGAGCTTCAACAGCTTCGTCGAACTCGCTCATGTTAACTGTCTACCGTGAATAAAGTATATAAGGGTTGCTGCTACAGTCTTGCGGAATGGTGCTAGCGATCGAAGCTGTAAACCTCGTCAAGGAGTTCGGCAGCTTTAGGGCGGTAGACGGTGTAAACCTGAAGGTAGAGGAGGGTGTCATCTTCGGGCTCCTCGGGCCCAACGGTGCAGGAAAGTCGACCACCATCAGGATGATCCTCGGCTTGCTCAAGCCCACTTCCGGTTACGTGAAGGTGTTCGGCATCGATGTCGAAAAGAACAGGAGAGGAGTTCTGAGCATCACCGGCTACATGCCGCAGCACTTCAGCCTCTACGAGGACCTGACGGTGGAGGAGAACATGAGGCTCTACGCGTCACTCTTCGGGCTCAAGGGTAAGGCAGCGGAGGAGAGGATACGGGAGCTCATGGACGAGTTCGTGCTCTGGGAGTTTAGGAGCAGGCTTGCAGGGAAGCTGAGCGGCGGGATGAAGCAGAGGCTGGCGCTCGCGGTAGCCCTCCTCCACAGGCCCAAGCTGCTCGTGGTCGATGAGCCGACAGCGGGCGTCGACCCGCCGCTCCGCAGGTACTTCTGGGAGAAGTTCAGGGAGCTGAAGTGCAGGGGCGTCACGATACTCGTCACCACCCACTACATGGACGAGGCGGAGAACTGCGACCGCATCGCGCTGATGAGCAGGGGGAGGGTGGCGGCGGAGGGCACCCCTCTGGAGATCAAGCGGCTCGCCTTCGGCGGAGACCTCGTCGAGCTGGTGGTCGAGGGCGACCCGCGCCCGGTGCTCGACGGCTACGGGGCTAGGCTCGTAGAGTTCGAGGGGGACGGCTCCTACAGCAGGATCCGCCTGCTCGTGCCCGACGCGTCCGAAGCCCTCGTCCCCCTCACCAGGATGCTGGAGCAGAGGGGCGTCAAAGTGGTGAGAGCCTACCCCCTGCCCGTCGGCCTCGAGGACGCGTTCATCCGCTTAACCACCGGGAGGTGAGAGGGATGGGGCCGCTCATTGCTCTCGTGGCGAAAGATGTTAAGCAGCTGCTCAGGGACCCGAGGTCACTGACGATGGTTCTGCTCATGCCTCTCGCCGTCATGGCGATGTTTGTCGCCGGGTACGGGGAGGAGAGAAGCGAAGTTCCAATTGTCGTCGTCAACCTGGATAGGGGCTCGATCTCCTGGCAGCTCATAGAGTCGCTCAGATCCAGCGGCGCCTTCAAGATCGTAGCATACGCCGCAACTATGGAGGAGGGTACGGAGCTCGTGAGGAAGGGCGTAGCGTACGCGGCAATAGTGATCTCGGAGGGCTTCAGCGACAGCATCCTGAGCGGGCAGAGCACGAGGATCGTAACTGTGCTCGACGCGGCGTACGCGACAGTCTCGGAGCTCGTCTGGCAGTCGGCGGTGATCGCGACGCAGATGTTCATGAAGAAGGCTTCGGAGCTGTACGGCACCTTCTACATCGATGTGGAGCGGCAGACCGTCTACGGCCCCAAGGTGAGCTCAGTCGACAGCTTCACTTCGACGATCATGGGGGTCCTCCTCCACCTCGTGCCGATGAGCCTCATCGCGGTTTCCATCAGCCGCGAGCGCGAGAGGAAGACGTTCGAGCAGCTCATCATGGCTCCGGTCTCCAGCTGGCACATCGTGTTCGGGAAGTTCATCGCCTACGCGCTGGTGACGGTGGCGGACATGATCGTGACGATGGCTTTCGCCGTCTACGCGCTTGGCGTTCAGGTGAGGGGGCCGCTGCCTGCGCTGCTTGCGGTCTCCCTCCTCATGCTGCTCTGCTCCTTGAGCATAGGCCTCCTCATTTCGGCCGCCTCGCGCAACCAGCTGCAAGCCTACCAGGCGGCGATCTTCGTCTTCATCCCCTCGATGCTGTTCTCCGGCTTCTTCATGCCGGTGGAGCTGCTCTCCCCCACGGCTCGCCTCGTCGGCAGGGTCCTGCCCCTCTACTACTTCCTCAAAGCGTTCAGGAACATCCAGCTGCGGGGCTGGACGCTCGCCGACGTGTCGCAGGAGTGCGCGGCGCTGGCGCTGGAGACCGCGATCTTCCTAGCGGCTGCCGTGAGGGTCCTGAGGCTCAAGGTGGAGTAGCGTGAAAAGGTGGACGGTTCCACTGGCAGCTCTGCTAGCTGCCGTGTCGCTCGCAGCCTTAGCGGTAAAGGCTCAGCCGGCTTTCGCCGTGCGCGACGCCTACTGGCAGGCTCCGCCCACCGCTGGGGTTAACATACTCGTCGTGGTGCTGGAGTACAGCGGCGCCAGCGGCAACTTGACCCTGAAAGCGAACCTTACGGTGAAGGGAGTAGCCGGCAGGGACCTGACCGCTAGCGCCAACTATTCCGGCTACCTAGCCCAAGGAGCCTTGATTCCGCTCAGGTTCCAGCTGGACCTTCCCGAAGGCCCCTACGCCTCCTACTACCCGGCGCGCCTAGAAGTGAGCTGCAACGGGAGCTCGACGACCCTCGGCTTCCAAGTGGGTTTCACCGGCAGCCCATCCTTCTCGGTCGCGGCCGATAAGGGGGTTCTGCGCAAGGGGGAGGTCAACCAGGTTGCGATCACCGTGACCGTGGAGGGGGCGCCGGCGAGGAACGTGGAAGTCCGCGTTACTCCAGCTAGCGCCTTCCTGACCGTGCTGGGGGGCTCCCTCAGCAGGGAGGGGCTCGTGGGGGTGGGCGAGAGGCTCGCCCTCCCGCTCAGCGTGATCATCGACAGCGCTGCTGGGGACAGTGTCGCGCTGACAGTCACGGTCTCCTACGATGATTTCGCCAGGAACCCCGGCACGCAAACCGTGACTATCGGGTTCCAGACGGTTAGGGCGAAAGGCCTACCCTTCTTCGCCTGCAGCCTCTCGCCCAGCAGGGTTGTCTCGGGCCAGCGGTATCAGATGTACCTCTACCTCACCAACACGGGCCCCAGCGCAGCCAAGGACGTGAAGGTCTCCGTGGCGAGCCTTTCACCGGGTGTCGCGATCCTCTCCGGCTCCTCCGCCTCCCTGGGCGACTTCGCTCCCGGCGAGACTAAAGCTGTGCCGCTGCTGGTTAGAGCCGACCGCACAGCCGTCGGGGTTGCGCAGCTCCAGCTGACGCTAACTTACTACGACGAGTACGGCGACGCGAGGGCTAGCACCGTGAGCGTCGGTTTCGAGGTGGCGAGGTCCCCGTCGCCCCTGCTCGCCGTGAAGCTGCTCAACGGGACGCTCCCCTACGGCTTGAACTCCAGGCTCGTGGTCTCGATCGTCAACCTGGGGGACGCGGCGGCCGTCGACGTGTCGGTGGACGCGGCGCCGGGGGCCGGGGTCTACGTGCTGGAGGCCGCAAGGGTCAGGGTCAGGCGCGTGGAGGCGGGCCGCAGCGTCGAGATCCCTTTCACGGTGAGGGCTGCGCCGATCGAGAGCTCGGCCACGATCACCTTCAGGCTCGAGTACTACGACGAGCCCGGTGAGAGGTACGCCGACGCGCTCCAGGTCTCCTTCAACGTGACCCGAAGCGACCCCAGCGTTACGCTGACCCCGCTCAACAGGACGCTCCACCCCAACCGGGTTAACCGCGTCGTGGTCCTCGTCCGCAACGCGGGCTCCGCGGAAGCCCGCAACGTCACAGTCGCGTTGACCTCGCAGAGCCCCGAGATCGGCGCGGTCGTCGGCCCCTCCACGGTCAACGTGGGCAGCTTAGCTGCTGGCGCCCTGGCGGAGGTCGCGTTCGACGTCTTCGTCCAACCGAAGGTTTATGGGGCTCTGCAGCTCGTCGCCGCCGCTTCTTACAGCGCTGTCGATGGGCGCGCGTTCAGGGACCTATACGCGCTCGGCTTCGAGGTGCACGGCGACTGGGAGCTGAGCGTCGCCTCCGTCGTCACCGTGCCTCCAGTAGTCTTCCCCGGCGACAAGCTGGTGAGGCTCGCGGTCACGCTCGTGAACTCAGGCGACTACATGGCGAGAAACGCGGAGGTGAGATTCCTCGGCGGCGAGTGGGTGAAGCCCAGCGCCGCCAGTGGAGCTGAAGCGTTCATCCCCTACCTGCCCGTCGGGCAGGCCGTCACCCTTTACTTCCTCGCGGACGTGAGCGACAGCGCGCCACTAGGCAACCACAAGCTGGCGATCAACGCGTCGGGCCGCCTCCTCTACTTCACCCTGACGGTCCTGGAGAAGGCGAGCTTCAGCGTGCGCAACGTGACGAGCCTCGAGGTGGAGAGGGGCGGAAGGGGGTACAGGCTGGTGTACGAGGTCGAGAACACCTCGAACTCCACAGCTGAGGATGTGCGCGTTGAGGTTTTTTCGCCTTTCGTGACGGGGACTACGAGCGTTTACCTGGGCACACTCACCTCGCGCGAACGCAAGCTGGTGACTTTCGAAGTGAGCATCGATCAATCCGCACCTCTCGGCGAGTTGCCCATCGACATAAGAGTAAGCTGGACGCAAGAAAGCAGGAGCTTAAGCCAGTACATTAGAGGCTCGCTGCACGTGAAGGAGCCTCGAGGGGTCAGCTCTCTGACCGTCGCGGTCGCACTTGCAGCCGCCGCTGCCGTGCTCGCGTACTACAAGAGGAGCAGCCTCAAGAAGCTCGCGACCCGTTTGCGCGGAAGCGGGAAGCCCGCTTCCCCCCGCGAGTAGGACCTTGCTCGGTCCGTGCGTGCAGCTAAAACGATAAAAAGCGCAGGTGGCTCGCGCACATCGTGGGTTTCAGGCTGCACTTGGGCCGTTCGCTCTACCTGATCGTGCTGGGCCCAGCGGGTAGCGGGAAGACCACGCTGACGGCGGCTTTCGGCAGCTGGCTCTCGGAGGTGCAGGAGGCTCGGGTGGCGTACGTGAACTTGGACCCGGGTGCCGACTACCTGCCGTACAAGCCTGACGTCGACGCAAGAGACTACGTTACAGTCGAAGCGCTCATGAGGGAGAAAGGGTTGGGGCCGAACGGCGCGCTCGTGGAGAGCATGCAGGCGCTATGCGAGAGGAAGACTGAGATCCTCGAAAAAGTCTCGCGCCTGGAAGCCGATATCGTCCTCGTGGACACGCCCGGCCAGATGGAGCTCTTCCTCTTCCACGACGCCGGGCCGGCGTTCTCGCGTGAGCTGGCGAAGCGGGGCGCTGCGGTGGCTCTCGTGCTCTTCGACTCTGGCCTGGCGAAGAGCCCGTCGCACTTCGCAACCCTCAGGCTCATGTCCCTTGTAGTGCAGTTGAGGCTGGATGTACCAACAGTTGCTGCCCTAAACAAGGGCGACCTCGAAACAGCTCACCGCGCGGCTGCATGGGCGAAGGATCCGAGCCTGCTGCTATTCGACCTTGAGGGCGAGCAGGGGGTCATCGCGGAGCTCGCGGCGAAGCTTGTCGAGCTGATGAACACCTACAGCGTAGCGGCTAGAATCCCCCTCGTCTCAGCAAAGGAGCGCTGGGGCTTCCAGGAGCTGTACGATCTGCTCCACGAAGTCTGGTGTGCGTGCGGTGATTTAACGTAGCGCGCTCGCCACTCTGCAATTAGGGTGTACAGCGCTCACCAGGCGAGCTAGCGGGTAGTCATCTCGATCGCGCCCAGCATGAAGAGGTCGTCTTGAAGCCCTTCTTCGATGTTCTTGATGCTTGTGCTTAACCTGATCACTTTCGTTCTACCGTAGCGGCCCAGAGAGACGACGCGGGCGTTTACTATACCGCTCATATCGAGCTCGTTGATGATGTCGCTGATCCTCCGCTGGGTGACGGGGTCTATGCCCATCATCTTGGCTATCTCAACGTACTTGTTGTAGATCACGCCTGTTGTCAGGTTCTTTACTCCTTCCCTCTCCAAGAGGTAGATGGATAGGAGGACGAGCTTCACGTGCAGAGGCATCGACTTGATAACGTCGACGGTCACGTTTTTCTCTATTTCCTTCTGGGCCTGCCGCACGTGGTCCGCAGTCACCTTTCCAGCTCCTTCGCGCTCGGCGATGTCGGCCGCTTTCAGCAGCAGGTCGAGCGCTAGCCTCGCGTCCCCGTTCTGCTTAGCGGCGATCGCGGCGCACATGGGAATCACGTCGGGGGCCAGGGCATCGTCGTAGAAGGCTTCGGCCGCCCTCTGCCTGAGGATATCCTCTAGCTCCCTTGCTGTGTAAGGGGGGAAAACCAGCTCCTCCTCCCCTAGGCTGCTTTTCACTCTCGCGTCGAGGAACTCGGTGAACTTCAGGTCGTTCGTTATGCCGATCAGCGAGAGGCGGGACGAGGACAGCTGCTCGTTGATGCGTGTCAAGAAGTAGAGCACGTCGTCTCCCGTCTTCTTGACAAGGTGGTCTATCTCGTCGAGGACTACGACCATTATCCTGCTTCGTCGGTCGAGCGCCGTGACGAAGCGCTTGTACACTTCCGAAGTAGCGAGCCCCGTGAACGGTATCCTCGTGCCCAATGTCCTAGCCAATTCGGCTAAAACTCGGTAGCTCGTGTCGTTCTGCCGGCAGTTCACGTAGGAGAAAATGACCTTTTCCTGAGCTTTCTCTGATAGCCTTCTTAGCACGTACTTCGTGACGGCAGTTTTGCCCGTGCCTGTCAATCCGTAGATAAAGACGTTCGACGGCCTTGAGCCAGCGAGAGCGGGCGCTAGGATCTTGGCGAGCTGCAGCACCTGGTTGTCCCTATGCGGCAATTCGGTTGGCACGTAGTCGGGCAACAGCCTGTCACGATCTCGGAATATACGGGATTGCACTGCGAACCGTTCAAACAGCTCGTCGAGACTCATAAAGCCTCCAGTGGAAGCATAGGAAAGCCCGGTTAGATTGAGGGTTCACTGAGTATAGCATGTAAGACGCCCCGCATAGGAGCATCATACCTTGGAAAATCCCTAGCGCGCGCTAGCATCCTTCCACTCGCCGTTAGCGCGCAAGCTTAACTTAAGCTTGACGCGTGTATAGCGAAAAACTTATCCGAGCTGATCCTCCACTTCGAGCGCGCGCCGGGGTGGCCGAGTGGTCCAAGGCGATGGGCTCGAGATGGACTGCTCGCATTAAGCCTGGCAAGAAACCCATTGCCCCTCTGGGGCGCCCGGGTTCGAATCCCGGCCCCGGCGCCACTTTCATTTGTACGCGCTCGCGGGGCTAGCTATGCCTATCGTGTTTCGAGCAGTGATATTCGGTGTGGAGCTTGTTTCCGAAGCTAGCGCTTCCTCGGTTGGTTTGGGGGAATGGCTTGGTAGAGAGGGAGGCGTTTCGGTTAAGCTACGTGTAGAGCGCGTGGATAGGTTGGGTCTACTGGTTCAGAAGCCTCCTGAGATTTACGCCACGGTTGCGTGGGAACCGCGTATCCGGATCAACAGCATCGGCGAACAGCGCTACTGCCGCTACCATGAAGACTTCGGTGAGAAAGTCGAGTACTGCCCTAAGCCCGCTTCAGCCCGCGGAGGGTACTGCCGCGAGCACGCGCACAGTTGGAAGGCTCTCTACGAGCTGTGCAGCCAGGGCGTCGATAGCGCCTGCGAAGAAGCGGCGCGCTCTGTATCACAGGAAGATTTTGCGGTTTACGCGCTCGATTACGGCGGGGGATTGAAGGTAGGGTTGACTCAGCTGTGGCGCCTGCCCCACAGGGTGGCCGAGCAGCCGCACGTGAGCGCGGCGCTCGTCGCGAAAGGCCCGCTCGCCGAGATGCGGAGCCTAGAGAGGGTTCTAGGCAAGCGGCGCGCCGCGACGGAGGGGATGGGGGTGAGGGTCGTCGAGAGAATACGGCTCTCCTCGAACTTCTTAGAGCGCGCTGGCGCACAGGAAGCTGCTGCTCGCCTAGCCTCGCTGCTTACCGAGCTGGGCTTGGAGGGCGAGTACGAGGCGATCACGCTGCTCCCCCGTCGGCTCGAGCCACGCCGCTTCGCTTCGGCGGAGCCCGCCCCTATCCGGTCGCTCGAGGGCAGGGAGCTGAAGCTTCTCGACTACTGGGCTGGCTTGCTGGCCTTCGAGGACGCCCACTCGGGCGAGATGCTTTTCGCCCGCAAGCATGACATCCTCCACGCGGCGCTGGCCGCCCAGCTCGGCTAACCTAAACTGTTCAGTTGATAGAAGGTAGGCTTTTCTGCCTTACAAGGACTACCAATAGGTTAAGTCACCATGTCAACTAAAGTAAGAAGGAGCCTGTTGGAGAAGGCTAGGAAGCTCGGTATCAACGTGAGCGAAGTGCTCAGAAGGGCGTTAGAGGAGGAGGTTCGCAAGAGAAAAGTGGAGTGGGCGTTGAAGGTTATGGACGAAATCTCCCAAAGGATAGAGCTGGACGTTGAAGCCAGAGATCTGATCAGGAAGTTTAGAGACAAGCGATGATGAAGTGAGTCGTCTTAGACGCGCGCTACGTGGGCCCTTACTTCAGTTCGAGTTGGTGAGCCCTATCAGCTCCCTCTTCCTCTTCAGGTAGTAGAGGTAGTGGCTGTACGGCACGTCCGCCGGGACCCTGTGGTCCACGTGCGGTATATATCCGCCCTCTTCCACCAGCGGCTTCACCCGCTGAAGTTCTTTATCGATCGCCTCTGGACCTTCGGTGAGGGCCCTTTTGTCGATTCCTCCCATGAAGAGCGCTTCTCGCCCGTACTTCTCCCTCAGTCTGACGGGGTCTGAGCCGGCCCTAACTTCGCATGGGAAAAAGCAGTTGACCCCACCCTCGAGCCACAGTGGTACGAGGAGGTCGATGTTCCCGTCGCTATCCACGATGAAGATCCGAACTCCGTGCGCCCTTAGAAGCTCGGTGATCCTCCTGTAGTAGGGAAGCATCAACTCCCTAAAGTGCTTAGGAGAAATGTGGGGGCCGCCGTTCCAGCACATGTCCTCCCAGAAATGGGCGTAATCGAGCTCCACCTCTTTCGCCGGCTTCTCGATTGCCTTCAGGATCATTCTGGTCCTGAACTCGAACATATCCTTCACGAGCTCAGGCTCCCTCACAATCGCTCTCGCAAGGTTGCGTAAGCCCATGAGGTCCCTAGCCCAGCCGTAGAAGCCGCCCGCGTCGATGCCGAGCGGGTAGTCCCTCCGCTCCCACTCCTCTTTGAGCTGCTCCCAGTTGGCCGGGTAGCCTATGTTGTCGATGTCGAAACGCTCCTTGTAGCTCTCCCACGTATCCCAATCCTTCACCGGGTAGTCAAGGTAGGTGGGTATCGATTCCCCCACCCCCTCTTTCAATTCCACTTTGACGACGCCCAGCTCGTCGCGCACAACCCTCGTCCGCTCGTCCTCCCTTAGCACAACCCTCTCGAAGCCCCGGAAGGGGATGTAGTAGGGCACTTTGTACCAGTACCAAGCTTCGAAGCCGAAGTACTGGTCGGCCCTGTAGTCGTCGGTGACCCACTCGGGTAGCCCTTCCCTGTACCACCTTCTCAGCGTCTCGCTCCAGTATCCGAACTCGGCGTCCGGAATGTGGTCGACCTCCTCGTACTTGAAGACCCTCAGGAACCTTTCCCTACGCGTCAAGCGGAGAGAGGGGTTGATGATCCCCACAGGCGGCTTTGCCGGCTGCCAGTTAAAATTGTTGATGCAGCAATATAACCAGCCCACACCTATGATTGGTGTGCGTACCAGGCGTGCTCTTGCCGCGGTCGTGCCGGCCATTGCGCTGCTAGCGGTGGCCGCAGCGCTTTTTTACGAGCAGCGGGCACCGAAGCCTGTGCAAGCCTGCGGATGCGGAAAGGGGGTTGCAATCTACGTTTCCCCGAAGGGCTCCGACGCGTGGGGCGGCCGGCTGCCCGAGCCGAGCCCCGACGGGAGGGACGGCCCTCTCGCCACGCTCGAGAAGGCGCTGGAGGTCGCGAGGAGGCTCAAGGCCGAGGGGGGGGGCCCAGTTAGGTTCGTCCTGCGGGGGGGCGCTCC
>Ga0080004_1158178_pt1 | contig 20175 bp, 18 predicted proteins | sample WasSprMetagenome_FD_69207 | JGI IMG/M metagenome (GOLD analysis project Ga0080004, IMG submission 69207) | Sulfidic aquatic microbial communities from Washburn Spring, Yellowstone National Park, USA - WS (SPADES assembly) (version 2) | ecosystem: Environmental > Aquatic > Thermal springs > Hot...
AAGGTTCAGCAACAGTAACTCTGCATGGTAAACTCTATACTAAAATTCTTGGGATCATCCCATATGAAAGAAGTTTTTAAGTTGTAATAAAAAATATTCTCTTTTTGAGATTCATCCTCGGCTCTTAATAACGTTGTGGTTAATTTCGATACTATTGTCTTTCAATTCTCTTTTGAGATTCCTCTTTCTTCTCACCCTCTACAACCTGAAGTCTTGCACTCACTACAAGAATAGCAACATCAAAAGCAATTAAAGCACCACCAAGTACTACTGATGCTGGATTTATTATTTCTACTCCATACAGAGTAGAACCAACACAAAGGCTTGATATTATTACTCCACATAGAATAGAACCAATACCAAATAATATTGTACATAGTCCAATAAAAGCCAAAATTGTCTTTAGTTGCTCCAAGCTGACTTTCATTTTTCTTTTTCACCTCATAACTTTCAATTTTTTAAATTCATCATTCAACCATAAGATAAACTAAAATATATATTTAAACATTACTCCTTACTTTCAATTCTCCTTTGAGATTCAACTACTGCTCAGAGTACGAGATGGATAAGGAGGTAAGTCCAAAACTTTCAATTCTCTTTTGAGATTCATCATTTCTAATTTAAGGACCGTGGCAGTCTCGAGATTTGCGGCCTTTCAATTCTCTTTTGAGATTCATCGGAAACATAACGACACAAGAGTTTACTATTGAGCAGATCTTTCAATTCTCTTTTGAGATTCATCTAGAGTTATTGCTTACAAGCAAGGACAATTCGATTGGGTTCTTTCAATTCTCATTTGAGATTCAACAAAGAAAAATGAACGCGAAGGCTTTAGTAAAGTATTTCACCTTTCAATTCTCATTTGAGATTCATCAAAATAGAAACATGCGAAAGATGGGTTATGGACATAAACTTTCAATTCTCATTTGAGATTCATCCAATATAGGGGAAAAGAATATGAACACAAGGTTTGAGAAGGTGCTACTTTCAATTCTCATTTGAGATTCATCTGAACTTGAGTGTATTTGTGGTTAGGAAGTAACTTATAAACTTTCAATTCTCATTTGAGATTCATCTTTGAATAACGATAATAGCTACACACCTTCTCTAGTAGTAGCCTTTCAATTCTCATTTGAGATTCATCAACTCAGACTAAAATCGAGAAAGAGAAAGAAAATGAAAACTTTCAATTCTCATTTGAGATTCATCGAAGAAATGAATCGCCATGTCTCCTGTTTCCATGAATATCTTTCAATTCTCATTTGAGATTCATCAGAGCTTATTTGTGTGTTCTTTACCTAGTTTCTTGCATTCTCTTTCAATTCTCATTTGAGATTCATCGTAAGTTTTGCCGGCTCTTTCTTGGGTTTAAGTACTGAGTCTTTCAATTCTCATTTGAGATTCATCTTGCCTACCAAATAGTTCGGGACGGATTTGCTGAAAAATACTTTCAATTCTCATTTGAGATTCATCGCATACATTTTTGTTATTATCACACTCTACTTCTAAGTTTCTTTCAATTCTCATTTGAGATTCATCATGACGTAATAACAATGTTTGCCATTTCTTACCTTAAGGGCTTTCAATTCTCATTTGAGATTCATCGGAAGCTGGGAAGAAATACAACTCTATGTTTTGCAGTAAACTTTCAATTCTCATTTGAGATTCATCAACAGGGGAAATCCAAGCGTTCAAAAATTCACTTTAGTCTTTCAATTCTCATTTGAGATTCATCTGTATATGTTGGTTCTGGTGGTGCTTCTACGTAAAGCCTCTTTCAATTCTCATTTGAGATTCATCCTCTAACCTTGTATGTAACCAACAACAACAACGATACAATCTTTCAATTCTCATTTGAGATTCATCTTCAAAAAGGGAGACGTAGGAATTCACTTTTTCTTGAAGCAACTTTCAATTCTCATTTGAGATTCATCGTTGAAAATGCGCTTGAGCAACTCTTGAAACCTATGCCCTCTTTCAATTCTCATTTGAGATTCATCGCCAAATCACATGGTAGCGCTAACGGCAGGATATATGGGTTTCTTTCAATTCTCATTTGAGATTCATCGCAGGAGATATATCTATACCTGAACGCTTCACGTCTATTCCCTTTCAATTCTCATTTGAGATTCATCAGAAAACCTTGCTTCAGAACACAAGCAGATAGACTTAATTCTTTCAATTCTCATTTGAGATTCATCGATTTGCTTCGAGCGATGAAAATATTAAAGCAATATGGTCTCTTTCAATTCTCATTTGAGATTCATCGGCAGCGCTAAGCTCGAGGGCGCTGCTGGAGACAGAACTCGCTTTCAATTCTCATTTGAGATTCATCTGACAAGTTTCAGCGACACAAGGGACTATAAGATTACACTAAACTTTCAATTCTCATTTGAGATTCATCTATTACAACGTTAGATAAGCCTGTAATCTGTCCTGTTATTCTTTCAATTCTCATTTGAGATTCATCTCTACAACGACACGAAGAAATATATAAGAAGGGTGTTCTTTCAATTCTCATTTGAGATTCATCAACTTTCCATAAGCTTCCCTCGTTGGCTTTTTACTTCGCAAGCAACTTTCAATTCTCATTTGAGATTCATCCAAAAGAAGCTTTGGGAATGTATCCTTGCGCCACTTCCTCTACTTTCAATTCTCATTTGAGATTCATCGGTGAGGAGTGGCAAAAAGCCTGGGACGACTTCAAACTTTCAATTCTCATTTGAGATTCATCTACAGGGTTGTTTTAATTTGGGTGGAAAAATGAGTAGCAAAACTTTCAATTCTCATTTGAGATTCATCAAATATATAAGAAGGGTGTTTGAGTAAATGAGTTCTGAACTTTCAATTCTCATTTGAGATTCATCAGCGTAAGCTCTGAGGCACTAAAGCGAATAATAGCTTTAGCTTTCAATTCTCATTTGAGATTCATCCCCCTGAGGAAGAATGGCCAGAAAAAGAAAAGAAGTTAGCGCTTTCAATTCTCATTTGAGATTCATCGTGGCGAGGTTACTAGCTCTTCTCTTCCACCTAAGTCTTTCAATTCTCATTTGAGATTCATCTAAAAACAGTTTTGGCAATGTGTCCTGGAACCATTTTATATACTTTCAATTCTCATTTGAGATTCATCTGGATATTGAGAACATTGCTCTATAAACTTAGACTACTCTTTCAATTCTCATTTGAGATTCATCCTCAAACAGTACAACTACCACAAGCACTAACAACTTTAACAACTTTCAATTCTCATTTGAGATTCATCATAGAAGATGGCGAGGTGGAATTTTGGCTACCAAGAGAAATCTTTCAATTCTCATTTGAGATTCATCCCACCTGCATATGGTATATAGTCCTTATACTCTATCTCTTTCAATTCTCATTTGAGATTCATCTGAGAGATTAAGCATTGAAGCTGTCGCTATCCCATATGAGCGCTTTCAATTCTCATTTGAGATTCATCGCAACAATGCAGGAAATGGGTCGCAGCTTACTTACTTCACTTTCAATTCTCATTTGAGATTCATCTTAAGGCTTATATAGGGGTTCTCACCCCCTCTGAGATTTCCTACCTTATCTTAGCGAAAATTAAGAATTTAAGTTTTTTGCTGTCAGAAAGTATTTAAGTAAAAGTTGTTCGAATAAGCTAAAAATTAATGAATTTAGATGAAGTTTTTCTGACAGGCTTCTAGAAGGCGTTTATTTATAAAGCTGTCAGAAATTAATAAAATTAAGAATTTTAGGAAATTAAGCTAAATTAAAGCTTATTTTGGCTTAAAGGTATAAAAAATTTGCTTTTTCATGAAATGGCAGAATGCTGAAAGTTAGAGCAAAAACCAGCAAAAGAATAACAAATTAACGTTATTTTGTTTTCATTTTTTCCAATATATCCTCTAAACTGCTTTCTTCATAGACTGCAAACTTAAGACTTCAAGTGATGCTATCTGGAATATAAGCTTCAAATTATTTGTATTCAAGGAAAAGGTTTTGAACATTCACATAAAGTTAGTCTAATGTTTACTTAAGCATCATTCGAGAATATCATGATCTTGGTTGGCGGATCTTCTTATTTAGCAAAAAATTTTAAGTTAAAGAAAGAGAGTGAAAACGTTCAACGAAGCTAAGATAAAAATTTACTCGCTGTCTTTAAAGAGACCTTCTTTACAAGCATTCAACACATCATTTATCTTCTCCTTTTTGTAACGAAGCAAAACATTACCTTTATACTGGATTTCGGTTACATTGTACTCAAGCCCTGCATGCGCTAAAAAGTTTTGAGGATCAAAGTTTCCTACTTCTTTTCCTGTGCTTTCTATAATTTCGTTTAATTTTTTCCATTTGTCAAATTGATTTACTTCTTTTAAAGTTTCTTCTAAATCACTGAGAGTTCTACTTATTAGTTTACTTGTCAAACCATAGTGCCTAAACAGCCTTTCGTTTACGTTTTTAATTTCCTCAAGACTTACTTCTTCCTTTTTTCTTAATGCCATCGACCGGGAAGCCAACCACAACCTTACGTATCTCATAAAATCGTCTGTAAATTTTAGTTTTCTTCTTACACTTTTTTCGTCACATACTATATTTTGTTTCCATGTATTTACAACGCTTTCCAACCTTTCTAGTAATTGGCTTTCATCTGGATAAAAAGTAAAGAGTGCCAGAGGAAGACCATTCACAACAGAACTTAAGAAAGCATTAAGTTTTCTTAGTTCATCACTTTTTACTCTTGACACCTCGTATATCTTCATAGATAAATCTCTATCTTCTTCTTTATTTATAGCAAGAAGGTTGCACGCTCCAGTAATGCCTATTGGATGGGCACTTAGCCTTGGCTGAATTCTTTCTCTTTCTTCAATTATGTGAACTTGATACTTCGCTACTCCTTCCTTATACGGTTCTGAATTATAGACTATGAATTTTATTTTCTTTGTGTATGCTAAGACTCCAAGTATTTCGTTCAATGCTCTATATACTAAAGTCGGCATATAGTTTATTCCATGCGTAGTATCTAAGTGTACAGTTGCATTGTCATCTAACTCGGCCAGTATTCTTGAAAGTTTAAAAAGGGTATAGAAATAAAAGTCGCTCATATTACCTTCAAAGGATAAGTTAAAACTTCCTACGCCTGGGGCAACTATTATATCACAATCCGCGTCTACTCTTAGTTTTTCTTTTATGAACTCACTACATTTTCTTTTTACTTCATCAACTATATTGTCATAGTCTCTGGAAGGTTCTTTTGCTAGCGTATCAAGCGCAATTATCACTATTTTTTCTGGTTTAAGTACTTCGTAAAGAAGGCTCAGAGTACTGCGAGACAACATTCCTTTGTTGTTAAAAGTATAAGTTACTTCTTTCCAAAACTCAGGATTTCCCCAAGGAGAAATTAAAACAGACTTCACAGCTAAATAGCAAAAATCTTAAAATAAAAATTTAACTGAAGATTAAATAAACTGAGATGAATTAAAGTGTTAACCTTCGTTTATGCAAGTTTTCCTTTAATCAGGCGAAAAAGTATTAGACAATTAATAAAAAATGGTTGAACAGTTACCTTCGGTAGCATATAAAGTATCCGATGGACATCAGGCCCGCAATGAATCCTTTATGTAATCTTCGATTAGTTTTTCAATTTCATAAACAGAGTAAAGGTGCACTTCTTCATTTTTCGAATTAGTTTTATTTTCTAAGTATACCACTGCTAGATAAGTATCGCCCATATTCCTATTGAATATGTCATTAATTCTATTCTTAAAATCATTAATGTCATTATCTTCGCAAGTGGCTTTGCATTCAATGATCAGCATTTTTCTAAACAATGATCCGGCTGGAATACAGACTATATCAAGTTCTTTTTGATTTATTGTAACATTCCTTGAAACAATGAAATTTAGTTGTTTAGTAGCAAACAATTTTCTAATGTTTAAGTATACGTAGCGCTCAAAAATGATTCCAAACTTTTCACGAGTTTCGAGCATGTTACAACATTCTTCAGAAATAAGAAAAACGCTTTTGTGTGGTTCAAATTTTGAAGAGCCGCATTGACATTTTTCAACATCCGTAATGTAACCACGATGGCATGAATCACATACTTTCAGTTCTTTAACAAAACCAAATCCAAAAGTGTCCAGCTGAGAATAGTCTATCTTATACAAACTTTTGGCGAATGACCCGAAATACTCATTGCTAATAATGTGATAGTCTATAAAACGTAATTTTTCTATTTTTACGTTTGGAAATTCTTTACATTTCAACTGACTAATAAATTTAGTAATTAGGCTTTTCTCGCTATTAAAAAGTAACGATAAGAAGTTTATATCTAAAATATCAGAGTAGTTAAGAGAATTCCAATTGCGACCAAAGTTTACTTCAGTTTTAAGTGTTTCTTTAAGATACTCTGCTGCCAAAAATGATGCGATAGAATCAAAGAAGGATGCTACTTCAGGATCAGGATTAGAAGCATTGTCTATTAGATAAATAGCAATGTCATAACTCATTCTTTTATATAGTAATAAATACTTATAGCTTTGAGAAAGATATGGCAAATCATTATCTCTAAGATTTTGAGGTTCTTCCCTATCCTGTTTATCTTCAATTATAGCATTGACAAAAATACTACAGTTAACCTTATTAAGAAAATTCATCATTACTTTATAATATTCACTATAAACTAAATAGCTTAATTTTTCTTCATTCTCTTTGTTTTCTTCATTTTTTATTTTTTCGTTCGATTCTTCCTTTGAAAGAAGAAATAGCTCTTTATTTAGGATAGGTAAAGACATCTCATTTAAGAATAAATCTTTTGCATCAGTTAGAATATCTCTAACCTTAGAGGGATCTAACTTATCTCTCAGCTTTACTGATTCTTCTAACAGCTTGGCTGTAAAATATAAAATCGCTTGTTTTTCAAAAGGCGTACAGTAAAAAGGAATAGGACTAATCGAATCTGTGGACATTATTTTGTAAGCGCTTCTAAATACTTATCAATTGTTAAATATTCGTAATATTCCTCCTTAAGCAACAGTGCGCTTATATTAGATACAACGTCTTCAGAACTTTTTGGATTAGAATTGAACTTTAATACTTTAGCACCAGAATGATTAGCATCGAGTTCAAGTAATCCGTAGCCTCTACTCTTTAGACCGCCAACCACTAATCCTTTCTCCTTTATGTATAATAGTGCGTTTGCTAGTACACGCGCTTCATCAGATTTGTTTAAGACATTGTCAACAATGATTTTTGTTCTAAAAATTGCATTTGGACTAACTGCTTCAACTGTGTACAAGGATCCCTCTTTAACTGTAAGGGTTTTTCTTAGTATTGAAGCTGAGGTATAAGTTACGATGCTTGCATCTTGTACTGGAGTCATATCCAGCACATTTATCTTTCCTGCTAAGCTTTTTGATCCAAATAAACTGCATATTGGACAATTTAATGAAAAATACAAGTCTACAACATCCTTATCTGAAAGTTCTTCAAGCTGTTTTTTGTTCAAGATTCCTTCATTTTCTAAGAAGTTTCTTGACTTATCTTTATAGTTGTTAATGAGAGAAGATCTATATTGACTATCTTCAGGTATATGAGTATCCTTTCTATGGAGTTCTACTGCCTTTTTTGTATCTTGGTTAAAGTTCATGCTCTTAGAAATTGTACTTGCTAAGTATCTTAAAGTACCCTTCAAAGATTCAGATGGAATTATTGGAGTTAGACTTCCATTAACAGGAAATCTGGCTATGAGGTTCAAAGTTCCTTCTTGCCCAGAGCCTACATGAACTGGAGTTTTTGCAGTAAAGTATAATTCAAGTATCGCTCTACTTAGTAGTTGATTTCTTAATACGTTCTTCAAAGTTCATACACCTCCAAAATATTAAATCCTGAATAAGAAAACTGACCAAATCCAGAAAGCTCATTGTATACAAGTTTTTCATAGTCTAAGTCGTAACTTGATTTGTAAAAGAATAGAGAGCCGGGTTTCGCTCCTTCCAAAGAAACTTTTGGAATATTAGAAATTGTACTAAACCCAGAAACTTTACTCATTCCTGTAAGAAGGTAGTTTTTGTCTTCAACTAAGGGATACTCAGAAAGTCCATTGGACATAGATTGAGTAGCCAAAGTAGGATTAGAACAAAGACAGGCGTTTCCATTTAGGTCGTTCTTAATTTCAACATGAAAAACTGGAGAAAGAGCTCTAAGTATAACTATTCTATCGAGGTTTTCAATAGCAGCTTTTATGCGATTGATTTCGTTATCAATAAACTTGCTATCTTCGTTTAGCTTAGCTCTTACATGACCAAGACCTCTTGAGGCTCCTCTTCCAATGTATAACATGAATTCTCTATCTACATCTAGCTCGCTTAATCTCTCGTCTTGATCAAAAATTAAGCTCATAAATTTAGTTTTTGGAGAAAGTGCAACATAACTATAGATCATTCCAACTTCAACGCTACCAAGTTTTCTGTTTATTCCAATCGAGTCTATTGACGTATAATAATTATCTAATTTAACAGATTTGAAGATCTTTTTATTGGTTCCTTTTCTTTCAATTATTAACTCCCCACCTTTACTTTTTGTAGCAAATAGATGTCCTTTTGGACATTTAGTTGGAATAGCTTTACTGACATTTCTTGAAATTATGATCTCTTTAGATAGCTCTGTAAAGATTGAATCTTCTGTGCATAACTTGCATGAGAATATTAATGGATGAGCAGGTCTTGTAATCTCTTCCCCTATAATAAGATATGCTGGATGAAAAACTAACTTTGGATCATTGATTTCTTGATCAATGTTTTTCTTTTTTTCATTGTAAAGGTATGTTAGCAAGGAGCCTCTAACTGCAGAACCACTTATATAGCTTACCGAATTTCGGAGCACATTAGTTGTTTGGTCTTCAGTTATTACTAATGGCGTTTCAACTTCAAGTTCTAATTTATAAACCTTCAAACACCAATCACCTCCAATACTAAACTAACAATAGAATCTTCTGCCACTTCCTTGGGAATGTTGCTTTCATTCTTTACAATCTTTACATTAACAATTCCAGCTTTACCAATTCTTTCGTACTTAATTTCCGTTATTGCAACCATTAGAGCCCTAATTTCTTCGACATTTAAATTGTTCCCAACTAGCTTTACTTTAAAGTTGCAACCTATTGGCAGATATTCTACTGTGAACAAACCTTGTTCTTCCGTAACTCTGGTTTTATCATCAATCTTAACATGAGGCAAAGGATAAGTGTCCAAGTTGTCAAGGACTGCTGGACTTACTTTAATTTTGCTACGTACGCCTGGCTTCCCAAATATGTTTGTTACAATGTCATCCTTTGAACTTCTTAAACTTTCAGGATTTACGCTGTCAACAACACCACTTGAATATCCAAGCAAGTTTGAAACTCTTATCAAGCTTGTTCTTAATAGGCCTTTAATTGTTGAAGCTGGAATAAATAATTTTTCACCTTCATTGCCTACGCTTACTCTTGCAAAAGGAACGTCTGATTTTGTTTTTAAAACCAGTCCTCCAGAACTTATATTCACTTTCTTTTCGGTTGTAAATAAAAGAGATAAACTTATATTGTAACTCAAATAATGCCACCTCCTAGTAACTTAATCATTTGGTATAAATCATACAAAGCAAACGTTGCTCCACTACCTGAAAATGACAGAAGGTTATCCACAATCCCGCTTATTATTTTCTTCTCTTTTTCCTTTTCTTTCTCTTTCATTGAGAACATAATTCTTATTTCAAATCCACTTTTTCCTAGAATTGTCGTCTCCATACATTCCAACAGTTCTTTCCGAATTTCTCTAAGCTCTTCTTCAAAAGTTTTATTAATTAGGCTATCCTTAGAAACTGAACTACTAATTATCTTCTTTATGCTATCCTCGTTTAATGTGCTTAGATTTAAACCAGAGTATGAACTTATGTTGTCTAAGAGCCTAAATATTGAGTTGTACTCAGTTTCGTCAGAAAGAATAAACGAATGAGAATACTGTAGGCTTAGTCTTTCACGACGAGCCTCTTTTAGTACAGAGTTTAAAGCCTCCTCACTCATGTTACTTCCATCAGCGACAAAGAACATTAAGCTGCCTCTAAACTTGTTAGACGGAGAACTTACGACTTCACCATGAGAGTCACTAAATGCTATTTTTCTCGTATTGTCCTTAGCTTTATCTAAAAGCCATCCAGCTGAAGAATACAAAAGGCTTATTGGGTGTTTTGGTTTTCCTACTGCAATTCCTATTGAAAGTGTTGATTTTCCTCCCATATTTAAGTAGTATTCATTTAATAAAAACAAAGCGAGAGGAGCTGCTATCACAGAAGGGACTAATAAACAACCATCATCGCCACCAATGTAGATAGTTCCAAGAACCAACCTATCATAGTATTCCGTTTCAAGTTCGTTATCTATGGAAGCTATCATACTTAAAAAATCTGAAAATGCCTTTTTTACTGAGTAGTCTATTCTTATACTTCTTTCAAAAGCATCTGTAATTGAAATGCAGGAAGCCATAAGTTGAGAAGCTAAGTTTGCATCAAATCTGATGAGAGCAACATTATAATAATTTTCAATTTCTTCTCTTTCTATTTCTTCTAAGGCGTGTCCTGAAATATACTCTATGATTTTTTTACTCACCTTATCGAACTCTATCTTTTTTTGTTTATAGTTCTTTAGTTGTTTCCACTTTTCTTTAAAGTGCAGTTCTTCACCAAATTCAGACTTTCTCTTGCACGTTTCACATATGAAATCACCAATTATATTATTACTTGCATACTCCTTTCCACAATACATACAAACTTGAAAAATATTTGGGTTAACCTTTCCAAAAATATTCTCAGTCATTTTGATTTTTGAAAGATCATTATCAATATTATGATTAATTATCGTAAATTCACTGAACAAAGGAGAAAATCCCATCAGGATTTTAATTTTTTCTTTTCTGGAGAATTCTTGAATTGTTTCAATGATCTCATTACGCTTGGAGTTAGGTATAATTAGTGTTATGTTTCCACCGCCAGAATACAAAATTAATTCAGGAGGAAGTTTCAATTCTTCTGTAACAATAAGTGTGGATGACAAATAAGTTACAATGTCTATTATACGACTACCTCCAATCATTGCCTTTAAGTCATTGTTTCTAATGTATGCTTGTATTTGTCTTATATCAAGCCTTGCAATAAGAATTTTTTCACTCAATTGCTTTTGAGGTTGTTCTTCGTTAAGCTCTGAAAATATTGGATTGTCGTTTGATATTTTTGAAACAACCTTACAAAATTCTTCAGTTAGTTTTTTGATGTATTCAGTACCAAGATAATTATTCCAGAAATCCCAGTCGTTAAACAACTCTTCAAACATATCGTTAAAGTTTTTTCCGTAGCTATTCGAATACGTCTTCATTTTGTTTTCAAGATCATTCTTTAAGTCCGATTTTTGAGTTATTACTTTTAGAAGTAAGTACTTAATTCTGTCTACATTGCTTGCTATAATATCTGCTTCTTTAAAGATTTCGTATAAAAAGTTAGCTGAATCTTTGGACTCTCTTATTATTTTTTTGGCACCTTCAAGTATTTCTTTCGCTTCTTCTCCTTCTGTATAGTCGCTAAAGATTTCCTGAATGAACTCTGCAGATATTTCTTTATGATTAGCCCAGTCTTTCACTTTTCCAATGTCATGAAACAGAGAAGCTAACCTTAAGGTTGCCAATTCTTTTGAGCTAGTGTTGCTATTCTTACTCTTTTTCTCTAAGTACAGACTAGTTGCAATAGCTGAAGTAACTAAACTATGAATTAATAAAGAAGACGTATTACACGCAGGTCTAGTATCTGCTGGAAAACGTAAAAGCCTAAATATGTTTTCTCTTACTTGCTCATCATACAATTTGCCACTTACGAAGCGATCTCTATTTTTGTTTATCCCCTCGTATATTTCACGAATATTATCAAGCAAGTAAGGTTCGCTTATTTCATAAGACGTTACAAATTTATAGTAAACATATGCTCCTGAAATAGCCGAACCTATAACTCCTGGTATTGGATCTAAGTAAAACATTGATCTGAGATAAAGTATAAGAGCATTAAGAACCTCATTGAAGTCGTCTGAAGAAGATATTTTTTTGTTATTTAAAAAGTCCTTCACAACTAAACGTACCGTTTCTTTAAATTCATCAAAAGTTTCTTTAGCCTCGTCTTCGTCAATAATTTCAGAATATAAGAAATCATTTGCTCTTCTTATTGGAATTATGTACCCTCTCACAACCTTCATCTAAATCACCTCACTAAGTTTTTTCCCAGGAGCAATCTCATGATGAAGAAATAAATTAGAAACTTCTTTATCGAAGCTCCACCAAACATTGTATACTTCTCCACTTTTTAGCCAAAATATTTCGATAATTTTATTGTCTTTTTTTCCAAATGCATAGCCCAAGGCTCCAAAATCTTTTACCTCAGAAGCATTATCATACTTAATTACTGTAAAGTCTTTTAAGACAACGACTATAAGTTTACAATTCTCTTCAATAAGATTTTTGCTAAGTTCTTCTCTCCCTAACGTTTTAGAACTCATGAAATAACACCCTTGTTATAATCAATGAAATTCGACAACTCACTGCTTAGTAATTCTTCTTTTGCTTTTTCAACTAGTTCATTAGTGCTCATCTTTGACAGTTCACTACTTATAAATTCATTAAAGTCAACGAGGTTAAACTTTAATAGGCCAAATGAAAACCTATCTCTATATAATTTTTTAGTAACTTTGGGGTTGTATCTATACTTAAAGCTTCCAATTAATATTGGACTTCTAGAAAATATTTCAAAACCAAGAAATAAGAGACCAAGTTCTATAAAGTTTAAGTTAATAGCATCAACTCGCAAATTAAATTTAGAATTAGGTTTAACAGCCTCTATGTTTAGGTCTTTCAAGAACTCTAAGCTAGTAGATGTTGGTGAAGTTAGTAAAGCGTCGGAAAAGCTTACTCTTGAAGCTAAACTTTGAGTGCCAAATAAGTCGCATACAACGCATACCTTAGGAACACTACACGAAAATCTAAAGTATGAAATGTCATCCCCCCAAAATGTAAGATGATTCTTTGCAAAAAGTTTATCCAAGAAAGAACTCTCAGCTATGTAGCATGAGTATGAGATAAAACTATCTCCAACTTTTGTAGGTTTAAGTTTATATTCAATTCTAGAACGAACAGCTCCCTTTATAGAAGAACCAGGAATAAAGTAGCTGTTTAAAAGCTTAGGGAAATTCGTACTTTTTTTAAATTTTTGTTTCGAAGCATACACTTCATTAAGTAGTCTTTTAGTTTCTTCTTCTAAATGTAACTTCTCTCCACTTAATATTCTCCTTTTTAGTTTGTCTATACCATCGTAAAAGTTTTTAGCTTCAGGTAACTGTTCTGGAATAGCGCCACTAAAGATATAGCTATTTCCTAGAACTAATGCTTCAAACTTTAATGTGAGATTGAACCTGCCCGGAAGTAAGTACTCTCTTGGCGTAAATTCCTTTCTTCTTATTTCAACTTGAATGTTTCTTTCTGACATAATTTATCCAAACCCTCCTGCATTCCTCTAAAAATTCAGAAACATTAGAAAACTTTACAAGCTCATCGTCTTCATCAAGGGGCAATAGTTCGCCTTTTTCTGAAATACTTTCGTAACTACTTCCTACTAGTACACTACCTCGAAGCTCCTTAGGAGTGACTTCTACAGTTCCAAAACCTCTCGACTTGAAACCTCCTATTTTTATGATTCCAAGATTTATGTTATTTAGAACTGTACTTATTAAACCAATAGCATAGTTTGGTAAATTATAGAATCTAATACTTCCTTCAAATTCAGATCCTGGCATCACAAACTCAACAGTGTACAAAGCTCCTTTTTTCACAGCTCCACTTCTTCTGTCAATAGCGATTCCAGTCTTTACTCCTCTTCTTGGAACCTGATTCTTAGGATAAGCATCGCTAAAAGATATATGCGAATAGTAACTTGCAGAACCAAATATCTTACAGGTTAGGCAATATTTAGACAGCGTATTTATTATCGAGTCAACCTCGCCGCTTTTCATAAAGCGTTGAAGATCTGAATCATAATCATTTTTGCAACCTTCTCCCATCATACATGCTTTTATTCCATAAGACCTAGCTATAAATTCAGATGAAGAGCGAAAGACCCCCTTTAAGCTACTACCGGGTATGAATGGAACTTCGGTACCATTAATGTTCATTGTTATAACTTGGAGATCAACAGAAGAAGTTGGGCTTTTTCCTTTTTCTGAACCTATTCTTAAAGGAGATTTTGTAGTATACTTAACAGATACCTCTATAGTTCTATAAATAACACTGTGGGTAAACCATGGAAAAGATTTCATGGACAACTTACTTCACCTCAGTACTTAAAAAGTTAGTTAATTTTTCTTTTACAACCTCTTTTTGCAGTTCTCCATCTTTTAGATAATATTTAGTTGCATCAAAGCTTTTAATTTTAAGTATTCCTAGGCCTATACTCTTTCTTGCTCCAATCTGAATGCCTTCATCTATCATTTTCTTTAACAAGTACCTTATCACTTTACTTTCATCGCTGTTGTTCATTATCTCAATATTTTCAATTTCTATTGTTAAATTAAATTCTGAGTTTGGAACTACATACTCTATATCAAATAACCTTCCGGGATGTTGCCCGCCAGTTATTCTGTCAATAGAGACGCACTTTCTAGTTTCTGTAATGGCTTTTTGAGAAAAGGCATCAAAAACTTTTATATGGGAAGCGACTGTTGGGCCACCAAAGATTCTACAAACTAAGCATGGTACATATTTCTCATTAAGTTTATCTTTTCGAAATAACTCTCCGTTTTCTCCTTTTGGATCTAAAATATCACAAACATATTCAGGGCTTTCACCGTATGTGGTTCTTACATACTTTTCTGCTTCAGACCTAAGAGCACCCTTTAAACTACTCCCAGGAATGTACACTTTGCCATTTAGTCTAACTACAGGGTTATCTAATCCTTCTAGGGCTGAAGAAGCGGACTTTCCTGCACCTATTGAAAGTGGTGTTAGATTTACAAGCTTAATTTCGAATTTGTATATACTTATAAGTTTATCAAAATTGCTCCAAGACAACTTTAGTAGGTCCTCCTAGTGATAAACAATTTTAAAAGATCATCAAAGTGCTCAACACGACTTCTAGGTTTACTCTCATAAATCCATTTGATTAAGACTAGGTATTTTTGAAGAACCTCTCTCAGTTTTTCTGGTTTGTCCTTAAAGTTATCTAAAATTATTTTTATGTCGCTAAGTAAAAGGCCTGAGACTGACCTATCTATTTCTTCTCGTCCACTTTGTCTTAATATGTATGCTGTTAACAGTAAAGTGGCATTAACAGGATCGGACTCTCTTTGAAAGATTGGAATTATGTTTTCTATAGTTGTCTTATCTGTTCTAGAATTGGCGAGTGCGCTTCCAGTTTTAGCTGCTAAATCAAAAATTTGTTTTTCAAAATCACTCGATTCTTTCGAGCTCAAAGTTAGAATAATAATCACTACTTGTCTATATAAATTTTTCTCTTTTTTGGAAAGCAATAAGGTTACTGCTGAAATAAAAACTAGCAATTTTTATCACTTTATTGCAATTAAATGCAACAATAAATACTAAAAATATCAGAAACTTTATCACTCTTATCTCGAATCCTATAAGGAATCGTTTTTTACATGAACGTTTTATAACACTAAGATTTTCTTGAGTAAAAGCTATCTTTATGTTTCTTTAAACAAAACTTCAAGGAAACGAATCATGTAATTATCACAAACGATAAGGAATTTGGATGGCTTGCTTCTTAAACTCTTAGTATAACACTGCTAAGGTTAAAAAATGAAGAGGCAGAAAACATGGTTTAATGATGCTGTACGTAATAGAAAAGCACAGAGAAGCCATTTTTGGGAATATTTTAGTGGTTTCAGAAAAAGGGTTATTGCGATCGAATAAATTTACTTAAAGATTAGTAATGCATAGCTGACTAGGAAGAGAATTTTTAACGCCTCCTTCTTTAGGTAATTCAATCTTTCAACCGCATACTGATGCTTTACTTCTTTAACTACCACTCTACACTTGCTATTCGCTCAACTATTTCTGAAAAGTCCATTACTTTTTCTGGCTTTACTCTTTCAAAAACTTCCATAAAACTAGACCTAAATTCGAGTACTAACTTTCTGTATACTCTTGATGCTACATTGCTCCAAACTCTAAAGTGCTTATGGCACTGTTGCTTACAGTTAGAAAGGTCACCACTTTGATTTGTATGGTTTGTAGACAGCTTCTCCTCTTAATGAGGAAGCAAGCAGTCTAGCTTGGGAGAGAATTTGCCTCTTTAAAGCCATTTCATTAGAGTAAATAGCAGAAACAACTTGCCTCCAAACGACGGAGAATGCTTCTTCTTTATTTTTAGTGAGGCTAACAACAGTATCTTTTTCCTTCCTGGCGAATGCTATTAAAGGTCTGTCTACAGCAACTGGTCTAAACTCTTCCATTAAATCAAAAACTAAAGACATCTTTCCAGACCTCGGCTTATGTAAGAAGCCAACATAAGGATTGAGAGCAGCTAGGAACACTGCACTCCAAACTTCCTTTCTTAGAGCAGCGTAGCCTATGTTCAACGCTAGGTTAAAACCATCTACGCTTGCTTCAATTGAAATTCTTTGCTTAGTTAGCCTTTGAGAAAAACCAACTTCAGGCGGCAATAGCTTAGAAACAGCGTACCAGTAGCTTTTTGCAGCATGCGCTTCGAGGCTCATAACTTCTTCCGGAGAATTTGCTTTCATAACTTCATTTTCGTACTTATTTAAGTCCTCAGTTGCATCTTCAATTTCCTTCATCGGCTTTTCTCTTGCTCTTTGCTTGTATACATATTCTAAGATTACCATCCTTTGGTTATGGATTTTTCCTTCAATGAACTTTCTTGCAAATTCGGCTTTCTTTCTCTCGTCTCTAAATGCTTTAAGTTGCTTGTTCCAAGTTAGCATAGTAGTGCCATACTTTGCTGGTAGTAACCTTGCCTTTGGAGAGTTTCCCTTCATGAAGACGATGTCGATCCCAAACTCGTTTGCTAGGAGTACTGCGGCAGCAGACAGCGAGCACCCTTCCTTTACAAAAACTATTGAATCTAGTTCAACCGGTGCAAGCTCCCACTTGACTTCGTTTCCAACCTTCAACTGAAACCTTCCCTGCTTCACAGAAAGAAATGCACCATATTCGTCAACTAAAGCAACTTTTCCTCCCAAACTTCATCACTCTTTGTTGCAAACTTCATAAAATGGGCAATCTTTACTGCAAACTTCTGGTTTTCCTGGATCTACTGCATCGTCTACAATCTTTAGAGCATTGTCTCTCTTTTCTATAGTTGCAGTTCTTAGAGAGTCTGATATTGCTACTAGCTCTTCATAAACTTTTAAGTCAGTTGCATCTTTATTTATTCTTAAGTTTAGTAGGAGAACATAATCTACTGGAACGTAGAATAAAGATTCAAATGTCATAGCGTACGCTGCTAGTCCAATCTTGTGCTCAGGCCTTACTTCTCTTGTTTTTAGTTCTACGATTAAGGATGGTAGCAGAAAAGCGTCTACTCTGACGCTCTTCTGAAACCCAAGATAAGTTCCGTCAAGCGGAAACTCGGTAAGTACTGGTACTACATTTGAAGCTATGCCATCTAAAGATAAGTATGGAGACCTTGTTGCAGTTTTGTCAAGCTGATAAGAGTAAGTGCTTGAAGCCATACTCCAAATTTTGTCAAAAATTCTTTCAAGCTTTTCACTGCCTTCTTCTTCAGCAAGTAAGCTGTACTCGTTAAACAAGCTTTGTTTTACTTTTTTCCCTTCTTCTTGGAAAGTAGCTGAGAAGGAAGAACTGTCTTTTGCATCCTCGTTAAGTATCACTCTCTTTGCAACAGTAATTGCTGAGCTGAAAATACTATGGATGAACTTCCCCCTAATCAAAGTTGTTGCCTTTCCTTCTTTTTTTCTTTCCACATACCTTAAGTAAAATAGTCTTCCAGTAGAGCAAAACTCTAAGCTTAAGTCACCCACTGAAACTTTTGAACTAGAAGGTGGTCTAAGGGGATACTCGGAGTAGTGCCATCCCCTAAGCTCCTCGCTAACATCAATCTTAGTTTTTTGAATTCTTTGAAATAAGCTTGTTGCATCGTCGATCGTTAGGAAAAGGCCCATTTGCTACACTTTATTTACTTGAGGTTAGTTTAAATCATTTTCTAGGCAAAAAGAAAAATATCAAAGAGGAATGGCAATGCTACGTACCTTAATTTACCATGCTTTTTCACTTTTCAGCTTATTCGTAAGATCTAATTGTAACGTTGAGCTTTGTTAACTGAGCTTAGATAAGACCTAGAAAAAGAATAAAAACTTAAGATAGTTGTACTCTCTAACTAAAATGGAGATAATAACCTTGGTAATTTACGACATTTCTTCAGATGACCTCAGAGAAAAAGTGGCAAACTTTTTAAAAAGCATGGGTCTAAAGAGAGTTCAAAAAAGTGCATTTGCTGGTTCTTTATCACACTCAAGAAGAATAGAAGTAATTGCAGGACTAAAGAAACTTGCAAAGGAAGGTCCAGTTAACATTCAAGTTTACCCTCTAACACCGGCGAGCTTCAATCAAAGAGAAATAATTGGAGTAAACGTTAACTACGAAGAGGGAGAAGAGCTGGTAACTTAACTTTGGAAGAAGAGTTCATAACTCCAACAGATGTTAAGAGATTTGTTTACTGTCCAAAGATAATATACATTTCTAAAGTTCTGCACCTTGAAGAAAGAGTAACAGATTACATGCAGTATGGAAAGGAGAAGCACGACAAAGTAATAATTTCTCCACTCGTAGCTTCCTTAAAAGTAAAGAAGATTCTTGAAGATGTTGAAATGGAAAGTAGCGAATTAAGAGTAAGGGGAAAAGTTGACTACGTTCTAGTAACAAAGTTCAATGAATACATTCCTGCTGAGATAAAATGGGCAGAAGCCTTTCAATCAATAAAAAGAGATCATGCGCTCCAAATTGCAACTTATGCGTTGCTTATTGAAGAAAACTTCAGCACAGTCGTAAAAAGAGGAGTAGTTTACTACCTGAGGTCAAAGAAAGCAAAAGTTGCTCCTATAAGCAATGAACTAAAAAAAGAAGCAAGAGAAACAATAAAAAAGATATATAAAATAATTGATGAAGAAACTGAGCCAAATGTTAGAGTTGTAAAGGAGAGGTGTAAAAACTGTGGATTTAAAAATTACTGCCTAAGATTTTGAGCATAGCTTAAGAGCTAACTTTAAAATCAATACGAAGGTTTACCCTCAATTTGAATCTTCTTTAAAAACAGCTTCAGAGAAATCTCGCTTTCAATTCTCTTTTGAGATTCTGAGGCTTTTTCAGCTCCTTTTAGGCCTGTTCTCCTTGTTTTGAAGCTTTCTTATAAGCCTTGCTTCGTTGCCATAGAATCTGCAAGGGGGTTTGAGGCCGTTGAAACCTTCGCTAGGAAGAATAATCCTAACAACCCGTCTGGACCCGTGGAGTTTTACCTAAAAAACGGGAGGGTTCTCAGGGACGATCCGGAGTTCCCCCTCATGAGGCTAGAACTATAGGTGAAACAGTATTTTCCGTAAGCATTTGTAGGGGCATCTTTTTAGTCTAGCCTTTAATCCGGGTTCAGGCTCTTGAAAAACAAGGTTATTTAAAAGCAAGCATTGGTTTGGACAACCAGTTTTGAAAATTTTTTAGGTTTAAATTCAGCTTTTTAAGCCAACAACTTAGCCGGCGGTTAAAACGAATGAAGGTTATAGTGTTCATATAGAGGCTTCGCGAAACCAGGGTTTTAGACTTAGATGAGGACAGTAGGGTTGAAGACCTTCTTAAGACTCTAAGGATAAGCTCTTCGGAAGTGGTCCCTGTGAGGAACGGGTAGCTATTTTCTCAGCCATCCGACAGACTATGAATAATAGCTAACATTAATAAATAAGTATGCACAGCATAGTAGAATCAGGTGTCATGAAAGAGGTTCAGGTCAAGGTTCCGGAATCTATGTCTGAAAGGGATGTTAAGGTGGCTACTGCAATAGAGGCCTTTACGAGGGGGTTGGTCAGCATTGGAAAGGCTTCGGAGATAGCTGAAATTTCTATTCAAGAGTTTCTTGTTGAGCTTA
>Ga0080004_1240037_pt1 | contig 20163 bp, 29 predicted proteins | sample WasSprMetagenome_FD_69207 | JGI IMG/M metagenome (GOLD analysis project Ga0080004, IMG submission 69207) | Sulfidic aquatic microbial communities from Washburn Spring, Yellowstone National Park, USA - WS (SPADES assembly) (version 2) | ecosystem: Environmental > Aquatic > Thermal springs > Hot...
GTTATTTCATACTCTTTTTCCAAATTGCCAAAATCGTTTCCAACAACTAATTTTATTCTGTTTGTTGAATTTGTAACGTAAAACTTACCTTCCCAATAGTACTCACTCGTGTTTGTTAAACTAAACTCTCTATTATTTACTACAATTTTTGCTGTCTTCAAATTGCTCGCCAACAAACTAACATTATACCACTTTCCGTAACTAATTCTTGTTGGGTAGGTAAATTTCATTATTATTGGGTTAAGGGTTAAGGTGTTGTTAATTGTGAATGTGATGTATTGGGTTTGTAGGCCATTACTAACCTCAAAGATTTGGTAGTAAATTCCACTCGGAATTGCTGGCATTACTTTATCTATATGAATGTTTGTTACATTGTCCAAATAACCTAAATCAATATCACTCAAATTAAACAAACCCCAGGAGGAGATTGTGTAGTTGGTGAAAATAACGGGTGCTATTGTGAAATTGAACCAAATAGTTGAATTGGGTCGTGTTTCAAGGTAGGTTGATGGATACAATATCCAAAATGTCTTGCTTTTGTTACATACCAAACCCAACTCAATAATGTAGGATGTGTTGGTGGAATTATCAACATAAATTAATTGATATCTGCCTTTTCCTAGATGGTTTAGTTGGAGGTTGGAAAGAAAGGTTTCATTAATGGTTAGGTTGAGTGATGGGTTGAGATTGATAGAGCAATAATCAGCTCTAACTGAACTTGCTATCATACTCACTACAACCAAAAAGCCTATCAAACTGGATAAATATTTTTTATTCACTTTTCTCACCACCTCTTAAATATTTATTAATTACTTCTTCACCACTTAAAATTCTTACCTCCCCATTTTCTTTTAACCACAATTCCCAAATTATATTGTGCTTGCTCGCCCATTCTATCTGTTTCTTAAATTGCTCTCTTTCTTTTTGTAGTGGATAGTAGTGCTTTCCCTTTGTTGATTTGCATTCTACTATTCTAACTATTTTGTTTCCCTCCACTATTATAAAATCTCCCTTAAATTCCCAAAAGGGAATTTTTATTACATTTTCTATTCCATATTTTTCTATCAATTTTTGCTTCACCCAATACTCAAACCCATATCCTTTCCTCATTTTATCAACACCGCTATGATTATGAGGGCTATTATCATTATTCCAAAAGCTATCAATGCTAATCTTCTCCAATCAATCTTCCTTATTTCTTTTTCTGACTTAACTCCTTCTGTCTTTTCTTCATTTATTTCTTCAACTTTGTTTTCCTCCATATAATCACCTCCCCAAATTTTTATGGCAACCACAAATCAAACCATTTTTCCCACAAACTATTATACCTCCTGTTATAGGGGTTAGAATATTGTGAGTACCAACCTCTCCTTACACAAAACTGCCTAACAGCACCCTTTGTCACACCCAACATTCTTGCTATTTGCCCATAACTATACCCCATTTCCAACAATTCTTTTACCTTACCCTCATCTAATTTTCTAACCATTTACAATCACCTCCTTTCTAACTCTTTTAAATCTTTCATCTTTTCTTTTTCAAAATATTTTTCCAAAAGGCTCAAACTATAAACATAAGCCCTCAAAATCAAACCAATAAAGAGGAAACCAATCAAAACAAAAACAATTATTTTCAAATATGAATTCCAATCTTCCATAAATTGAGATAGAAAAAGCATAACGTGAAGGAAGACAATTACGGAGGTAATTGTGAATAGTATGAGAAGTAATTGACTCGCTACCTCCTTTGCACTTATTCTCATTTACCTTTCACCCCCTAAACCATTTTTTCTTTTCTTGCTTCAACTTATACCAATCCCAAATTATCCAAAAAACCAAACCACTAATCAAACCAAAAATGAAACTTAACACATCAATTACTATTTGCATTTGCACTCACCTCCTTAACCTTTTCAATAATTAACCTATCACCATCTATCTTAATTTTTATTTCGTCCTTATCCTTATCATTAAGTTTAAATGGAAAACTATCATCTATTGCTAAAGCTAATGGAATATAAATAATGGTGGTGTTTTTACTTATCTTTCTTATCCAACTCTTTATTTCCTTCATATTTTAATTAAATTTAAATTAAATTTAAATACACATTTTCCTTGAAATATTTTTCCCAAAAATATAGGTTTAGAAATATATTTCTGGAAAAATATTTCCCATCGTATATTTTAAGGGCTATATTAACTTAACCATATTTCCTTCTTTCTTTATCAATTTCTTTCTCTCAAATATACTCGCCAAACCATATGCCCTGCTTTCACTAACACCAAAATAATTTCCTATAAACTCAACAAATGTTTTTAGTGGAACATACCCCTGACTATCTACACCTAATTTTCTTGCTATAATAAAGAGGTTGGGTTTTAGTTTTTCCCAATAAACCTCCCACGCTTCCTTTTTTCCTATTCCGGCTTCCTCTTCTTCAATAAACCTCAATAGAGAGGCGATTGATTCCTCAATTATTTTTCTCGCCCTTTCCATATCCTCTGCTACTATTTTTCTTCTACCTCCCAAAATTGCATAGTGAGAGGCTAAGGTTGTCATTTGCACTAAACTTCTTATCCTAAATGTGTTAAATAATTGACCTTTTTCGCCATCAAAGGTATAATTTTTGTTGTAATAATCATAATACTCTCTTAATACATTTTTTGCATTGGGTGAAATTAGGATTTGAGGTCTCTCATTTTCTATTTGTTTGGTTAGTTCAATCAAACCATTTATTAATTTTGTGTAGCTTATTGAAGATGTTATACTCTCTTTTTTCTTTTCTTCACCCAAACTATTGATTACATCTTCCTTTATTAAATTCCACTCGTCCAAACTCAACCTTCTAAAATAGAGGAGAAGTCTCTGAAAAAATCCACCCTGAAGAACTTGATATATCCTAAAATGTACGGGATAGGTAAGAAAACCAAAAGACACTATTGGGGCAAGAACTATTTCACCTTTCTTTGTTACCTTTACTATCAAATTTGCTGGTTCATAGTCCATAGCTGTTTGTAGATAACCTAAAAAATCTTTTGTGTATTCTCTTTCTTCCGCTTTTAGGACAAAATTAGCCTCATCAAAAATAATTAAACCCCCATTCTCAAACTTTTTTAAAATTCCTGGAACCAAAACGTGCCTTGTGCTTACTACATTACCAATCCTAACTTGCTCATCCTCATAACTTCCTATCAATCCTGCATCTGAAATTACTCCTCTCTGTATATGTATGGGAATTAGAGGAACCTCTTCCTTTCTTTTCTCATCATAAACTCTTAACCTATAACAAGTATCACTAACAAATTGTAAGGCAGTAGATTTTCCACTTCCACTATCTGCACTATAGAAAAAATGCGTCCTTAAATCAATCCTCTTATTTCCCAAATAAAAATATGCCCTCTTCCAAAGTTGACCCAAAATTGTGTGAAAAACTAATTCACCATAAAGTATGTTTGTGAAGGAAAATGAGGTAAATAATTTAATAAACTCTGTCTCTAAATTATCTTTTTCGAAATCTTCCATTATCTCTTCTTCCCTTTCTCTTATTTCTTCCTCTTTTTCTTCATTCTCTTCTACATATTCACTTAACCAATTATCTATATCGTCTATATCCATCTTCTCACCATCCTTTTACATTTTAATTTATTTTATTTATATATAAGGGAACCGTAATAATAATAAGAATTTAAATTTTATTATAATTTAAATTCTCACCTCCTTTAAATCTAACCAATTTTACCTTTCCAATCTGCTTTATCTCTATTATATTTCTTTCTTTCAAAATCTCTAACCACTTATAAACGGTTGCAGATGAAACCTTCAAATCATTAACAATTTGATACGGGTATACCCAATCATTCTTATTCTTCAAATAATCAATTATTATTGGGAGTTTGCTTTTCCACATTTCTCTTCACCAAAAGACTCACTCATTGTTCAGCATCAATTTTGGAAGATTTAGGAGGCATAATGGTGACCTTACCATTCTCAAACTTCAAAATTCTTCCCCATTCTACGTTCTCTTCTAAAAAATTCTTGAACTCTTCTTCTGACATTGAGGATACCCAAACCCATCTTCTGATATTCAATTTCTCTCCTGCTTCTCTCAATTTTTGCTGGAAGTCTTGAAAGGTTAGTGTTGTTGTGTCAAAAACTTCCTTCATCAATTTTTTCGCCAGATTCATATAACCACCCCCCTTATAAATGCTATATTTAAATATAGTATTTAGTATTTTAAATTGACTTATTTGGTGGGAAATAATATTTCTCATCATATATTTTCACCTATTTTCACTAAATCTTCCTCATCCAAATACAATTTGTATTTTTGAAAGAATTCCTCATCCTCTTTACTTATATCAAAATACTGCCTCAAAACTTCTAAATTTGGAAAGTGATAAGGGTCGTTCGTGAATTCTTTTTGGTAGATATATTGAGGTTGCTTTTCCTCATAAACACAATGGGCAAATTCGGCTGGTGTCAGAACGTTTTTTAGGTATGCCAAACACTCATTAAAGGTAAATCCAATTTCCTTCAACCACAATATTAAAAAGAATCTTTCCTTCCATCCCGTCTCTCTATTCCAATACAACTTTTTCCTTTCAACTATTTTTCTGAGAAATGGAGGAAGAACTGGTTCTGTCAATATTATCTTCCTCAAATTGTTTTCATCTACCTCGCTGAATCTCCTTATTCCTCTCTCAACATCCTTAACATCTAAAACTATTCTCTTTTTTCCAAAAAACTCCCATTCATAATTTTGAGATTTAGCAAATTCACTAACCTCATCATAACTCATACTCAATTGCTTTGAGGTTAGAGGAACACACCACCTTTTTCTTTTGAAATTGAAGGTGTTTGGCACCCTTGTTATTCTCGCCAAATCACCTATCACAACTCTATCATATTTCAAATCATTGAAATATTTAAAAACAAAATTTCTTATTGCCTCTTTCTTTATCCAACCTTGAACATTATCATTTGAAAGTTTAGCAAAAATATAAATATGAAAACCTTTACCACTAAAAACTATTGTGTGGAGGATGTTCTGTTCTTTTAATAATTGGTGGTAGTATTTTATTTTTTCCCATTCAGATGGCTCATCTACATCTATAAAAATTTTATCGACCTCTGCACTATCATAATTGGGCTTGCTCTTTTCCTTATCAATAATCTTAAAAGAATAGACAGAGGTGTAGATGTTTGTAAAGGGAAGGAATTTTCTTATCAATTCATAAAATTCTTCCTCGCTATAAACCAACCTCCTTTTTGGGTTGGCAAACTCGCGAGGAAACTTATTGAACATTTTTACCCTCCTCCCTTTTATCCAAATGAATGAATGTATGACAATCGCACCCATATCTATGTGGAAAAATGTCATTCTCAAAACAGAAAATAATTAATTTTAAAATTTTTAGAATTTCCTCCCTACCTTTATCATCTAACTCATAAACATCCAAAACATCATATTTGGGATAATAAACCACACCTTTGGTAACCTTATACCCCAATTTTGATAGGAGAAGGCTATAAAAATCTAACTCAATCTTATGCTTAACATCTGGCTTACCCGTTTTCCATTCCACAATCACATAATCTCCATTCTCATCCATATCCAACATATCTATTTTACCAACTAATTCAACCTGCCAACCATCTACCTCTATTCTTGCCTCAAACTTCTTTTCTACAAATTTTGGGTAGAATTTTTCCAAATTGCCCTCACTATATTCCCACTTTTTCTTCACCAAATTCTTAAAATTCTCAAACATCTTATTCAATTGAGCATTTTTGGATTGGAGGGGAGGAATAAACAAAACGCCCTCTACCACAGTAACCTTTTTCCAAAAGTTCTCAACGCCTTCGTGAAAATCTCCACCTATGGTTATATACCATTCTTCTGGAACAATAACCTTACCATCAAGGGTATCCTTAAATAATCTTGGGCAAGATAGAAAGGTAATTAATAAACTTTTGTCAATCCTCAAATATTTTTTATTGACATCATAATTCATAAATACTCACCCAAACTCTTATTCCCATAATTTAGGAAGTTTAGATTAATTGGAAAACCTTCCATCAAATTTCTCAATTTATTAATAATATTGACCTCAATCATTTTATCCCAATCTACAACAAATTCATCTGGAATGTACTGACCATCTGTAAATGCTATTACATCTGTAGGTGGATATCTTCCCTTTACACTCTTAATCCACAACAATTTTACCTTATCACCAGGTTGGAAATTTGTACCCAAATATTTGTTTGAATAATTTACCGCCCTAACAATGGGATTATTTACCTTATATCCTTTTAAATCTTTCCTCACACCTTTTGGTATTGCTATGTACTCATAACTAACTAACCCTTTCTTCACCTTTTCAATTACCTTATTCACATACTCAATTATTTCTTTTTCACTTCCACCTTCAAGAATTATTTTAAAAATGTTTTTCTGCATTTCTTCACCTAAATCAGATGTATCACTCCTCTTAACCTCAAAACCTGTCATTTTCATTACACTTTTATCCAAATATTTACCATCACTCCAAATTAGATTACCCACATACCTTTTCTTTGCTGTAGTGAAAAATATACTTCCATAAATATCATTCAACTCTAACTCTATAACATACCAATCTTTATTCACTTTTCCAAAATGCCCACTTTCCAAAATCCACTTCTTAATTTCCTCATTCAACTTCCTATTCAACTCCTTAAATTCCTCTAAACTTGTTTTCTCATCCTTTTTAACAAAAACACTATCTGTATCACCATATAACAACACATATCCAAATTTCTTCACTAATTCTCCAACCTTACTAATAATCTCCCTTTCTATGTAGGTAACACTTTCAGCGCACTCTAACTTAAATAATCTGCTACCTGCATAACCCAAATTTCCATAAATCGAATTGATTAGGAATTTGGTTACAGTTTGTTTTCTATCCCAAATGTCATATTCTGCACTCCCTTTGGGATATTTATCCCTTTCTTTCTTGTACTTTTTTCTCAATTCCATAAGGTTGTTGAATAGAAGTGGGACCAAACCTCTTTTATCAGCCCTAAATTTAACCCCATTTCCTAAAACTACACCATCATTATTATCGGTAATAGTTTCAGGAGAGATATTAAAGGTCATTATTATGGAGGGATATAGGGATTTGAAATCCATACAGGCGACATTTTTGTGTAAGCCCGGAACGGGGTTAAATACAATCGCTCCCTCATAACTAACCTCCCTATGCCACTTTTTAGTAGGAAGTATGATATTATTTTCTTTCCCAAATTTTAAGAATAAGAAATCAATGACCAAACTACTTATGAGAAGTTCATCCCATTTACAACCGACAATTTTCCTTCTCTCATCTAAAAATTTAAACATCTCCAATTTCTTATCTAATTCGACTACCAAATAAACATCCCAAACGTTATATTTTATTAATTCATAAGGTGAGTTTAGCCACAAATTCCTAACCACACCCTTTTCGGATAGGTTGTTATAAATTTTTGTCATTCCCAATTCCAAATTTGCTATGTATGAAAGGTTATATGACTTCTTTTCTTGTGTTTGGAGGGACCTATACACCTCTAATAAATCAATTATCGTTCTACCCTTTATCCTAACTTCCTTCCACTTATTATCAACCAAAACATCATTTAAGGGAGAAAGCAATTTGTAGTTAAGTTTTAATTTCTCCATTCTCGCTATTAGGTACATAAAATCAAACCTATTAACATTCCATCCGGTAAGAATGTCAAAATCCAAATCCCTCACAAATTTAACAAAATCCGCCAACATAAACTCTTCCTTATCATACCAAAATATCCTAACATTCATCTTTTTCCCATCTCTCTCAAACTCATAATCCTCAACCCTTTTATCACTAAATCCTTTACCACTGCCCGGCTTCCAAATGAATGTGGCAAATTTTTGGGTATAGTTGTCATAAACAGAAATTGAGTAAATTGGATTTACGGGATTGTTGAAATCGGGAAATCCTTCATCATCACACTCAATATCCAAAAAACAAATCCTCCATTCTTTCTCTCCTTCCTCTTTATACTCATCAATTAACCACCTATTCACAAATAAAACATCCGCTTCCCAAGTTTCGCTAAACTTTTCTCTCAATTTTGGAACATCTGTAGGTAGATTGGTATAAACCTTAACCAACTCATTTCCAAACAAATCTCTATAATTTCCTTCCTCAACCTCTAATCCCAACTCTAACGCTTTTTCTTTTTCCTCTTTCTTAACGTAAAAATAGGGGCGAAAGTTATCAATTATCCTAACCTTTCTTTTTCTACCTTCCCTATCAAAAACATAAATAATGGGTTTTTCTTTCCCTTCCACCTTATCAATTATATATTCAATATTCATAATTCCAACCCCCATTGCCTTTTAACCAAAAGTTCTAACTTATCTAAATAATCCTTCCTACTCATACCACCTCTTTTATAATTAACAAACAACCTAAATATTCTGAGATTGGGAAGGTTGTTCTTCAAACTATCCTCTATATATTTGACCAAATCTTTTTCCTCCATATTGCAGAATTTCCTTGCCATCTTATCGATTTGGTATAGGTTGTGTAAGGTTAATAAATTGTATAGTGTTGCGATATTGTGACCATTAAGGAAGTTTTTCCAACCTTTTTCATTTAAGATTTTACAAGCCTCACAATCACACGGAAGTACATCATTGCCATAATATATTCCTCCCTTTTTCAACCCATCTTTTAACCTATATTTCTTATCTTCCAAAATATATGTTAGATTATAGGCAAAGGCGAGTGGAGTTTTCGAGTCAAAACCAAAAGTCTCAACCCTATCCCCATAATACTTACTTAAAAGCGAGACGAACGCCAAATCTAAACTTGAAGAAAAAGCGAGAAAATGAAAGTACTTCCATTTCCTTTCATCGTACTCCAGCAAAAAGGTAGAGTAAACGAAATATGAGTTTTTGAGATTCAAACTCTCTAAATTTTTATTTCCTATCGCAACTTTATCAATATCCCATCTACCTATTACATCCCACCACCTTTTTGCCTTCTCAATCGTATCTCCGTGAAGGATGAGGATTAACTTGTCTTTCAAACCATAATTCTCAACTGCTATCTCTATATTTTTATTTGTATTGTTTATTCCTTCCTCCCAATTCCCATCATATTCTGGCTGGTCCAAAATGAAACACAAATCCGCAAATATTGCCTGTCTTTCAAAAATCTCATTCTTATTAAACTTTTTACCATACATAAATGCCTGCAAACCTCCTGAATCAACTAACAATTTTCCTTTAACCAACTTTCTAAACTCTAACATATTATCCTTTAGATAGATTGCATTAACAAGCCAATTAGGATATTTTTCAATTAAATAAAAATCTTGCCCCTCTAGATTAACCTTCAAATCCATTCTTGAGAGTACGGGAAAATAAACACACCTACTCTCCATTAATCATCACCCTCCAAATCTGTCATATCCAATACCTCCAACTTATAATTGGGGTTTGTTGTTTTTAAAATATTTATGACCATTTTGTCAAAATTTCTAACATCCATAAATTTCCACTTTTTCTCTCTCGTATCTCTCCTAAATATATGCCAACTACCATATTTCATTGACTTAACCATTACAACCTTTTTCAAATATTTTGAGATTAGTGAAGTAAAATAAATATAGCCCAAACCCTTCTCATTACCTTCCTTTGAACCATATAGTTTGAAGAGTGGCTCAAAATCTCTATTTTCCAAATTTCTGTCTAACACAAAATAAGCTGGTCTAAAATCTATTAGCAGTTCATTTGGATTTGTGTTTAAAATTTCATATGTAAATCCTTGAACCTCCCTCGTAGCATAAAAGATTGAATACGAACTAATCCCATAAGATTCCAAAAGAAAACCAATTAATTTAAGTAAGGAGAGAGATTCCTCACTAAAAATAACATCGTCATCAACTATGAAAAACCTTTTAACCTTATTTCTGACTAAATACCTGCACAATTCAATTGTTGCATTTGCCTCACCCTTTACTGAATCTATAAACCTAACCTTCCATTTTTTCTTTTTCAAAATTTCCACCAAAATTTGCTGATATTGAGTAAGGTTTCCTGTTTTAACTACAATAAGCTTCCTTGGAGTTTTGAAATTGATTAATTGGGTTAGGAAGGAAGTAAATTCTTCACCACACAATGTTCTCACTAATATTTCATCCATACCACAACCCCCTATCTAACTCGTGCTCAACAAATATTTTTTCTGCCCTATCCCTATTTTTATAGGCAAATTCTGCCATCATTATACAATTCCAATTACAACCTCTACACAACATTTTCATATCCTTCCTAAAAGCCTCCTTAATTTCTTCCTCTTTACTCTCATCCAAAAAGTCGAAAATTGTATATTTCTGAACGTGCAAACCTCTAATTCTATAACACAACCTTAATCTTCCATCCGCGTCTATTGTTAAAGCATTCCAAGGTCTCTCACAATAATAATTGTCAGTTCTTCCATATTCTTTCGCCTGGTCAAACCACTCTACATTATTGTGTATTAGATAACCCTGCTTTTTCATTTCTTTCAACTCATCCATAACTCTATCAAATTCCTCTTTTGGAATATTTTCCAAACTACCATCCTTCCACTCATCTGCTAAATCGTAGAATGGATTTTTTGGTTGGTCTAACAAGGTAATTTCTGTCACAATTCTTTTGCTTGTAAAATACTTAACCACATCAAAAACATCTTTATAATTGTACCTATTCATTGTAAATACTGCAACAACATCCTTAACACCTTTTTTCTTCATCTCTGGCAAGATTGTGAAAGCATTTTCCGTTTTCCTCTTTATATCTCCCTCAACCTGAAAACCATCACAACTCATACTAAAACCATATGGCACCTCTTTTAATCTTGAAGCAAAGAATCCATTTGAAATGATGGTATACCTTATGCCCTCATCGTTTAACAATTTTATCAACTTATCTATCTCATCATACAATAAAGGCTCACCACCATATAGAACGTGAAATGCATTTTTTAACTGCCTCATAAACTCAAACCAAACCTCTGCCTTTAACTCATCCTTTTTTGTTGGTATGGTTTTATATGGCGAGCCCTCATACACACGAGTTATCCTACAATACTTACAGTTTAGGTTGCACCTCCTTGTTAGGAGGATGTTTGTTATTATTACCTCATCTTTCAAAGCCATCACTTATCACCTCCATTAAAATGTTTTTAGCCGATAAAGTAAGTTCCTCAAAAAATGTAATACTTTGCTCATACAATTTCCTCACATCATAATCCTTCCTTATCAAACTTAACAACTCGTTCTTAGTTCTCCACAATTGTATCATTGGCGCTTTTCTCTTCAATTCAGGATAGCAAAACCTATTTGGAAGGAGAGGAATAGTACCAGAAGCCATCGCCTCAACTACACTATAACCAAAAGTTTCTGCTTCCTTAAAGCTTATCAAAAATTTACTCCTTTTCAAATCTTCAATGTAGGAAGAGTAATCCTTTTCACCTCTTATAATTTCATACCTCACCCCACTAACCGTAATAAATGTACGATTAAAGGGTTTGGGAATATTTTTATTCCCAATCACAAAAATTACATTTTCCTTCTCAAAATTAGGAGTTAGGTTTTTGTAGTAGAATGGAAGGTAATGAACAATTATCTTATTCCAAAATTCAATTCCCAATCTTTTTACTAATTGCTCTTTAAACCACATTGTACCAACAAAAACCTTCCTGCAAATCCCCAATTCCGCCCTCATAAAATCTTTCCTATCTAACCCATTCCAAATGTCTCCCTTATTGAAATATGCCCCGTGCACTATACCATAAACACTAACTCCTTTCTTAACTAAGAAGTGATTGAAAGGAAGTGAAAAAGCGGGATAGTCCAAATCTAACCACAAAACCTTATCCCCTTCTCTCACCTTATCCAACAAATATTTTATCTGCTCCATTTCATATACTATCGCCTCTCTTTCGTTAGTGAAGTAATTTGTTTTCTCAACTGCCTCTTTTCCCAAATCAACCATTTCAAAATTAATTTTTAACCCTTCTGCTTCCTCCTTCCACCAATTTATCCACCTTTCCTGATATCTATTTTTTATTGGAAGTTGTGGAACAATAAATAATTTACCCCCCATCCAAAATCACCCCTTCAAATAGGAAATATTTGTTATCATTTTCCCACAAATCTTTTTCTAATTTGAAATATTTATTTAATAATTTTCTCTTCTCATCTCTCTCTTTAGGAGGAAGAACTTTAACCCAAAATTCACTCATTTCAATTGAATACCACCCTATCCTAACCTCACCCTTATCAATTTCTGCACCAAATTCCTGCCTAAACCAACCTTCAATAGCCCTGTGATATGGATGCCCAATTGGTGAGGGCAATAAAATTATCAATTCTCTATTCCCTTTCACCAAATTTCTAACCTCATCCTTACTACCCAAAATTTCTATTCCAAAATCTTCACATAATTTCTTAGCCTCAGCCATACGTTTCTCATCTACCCTTTCATCTACATTTTCGGGAGAGCTAAAATACACATACCTTACTAACCTATTCCTTACCAACCTATAACAACCTATCAAAATATCATCGTTGTGAGGAGAGATTACCAAAAAGCCCTTATCAATTTTCTTTTCCATTATCTCACCTACACATTTGTCATAAAGTTTAGTAGTGAGTAAAGCTCTATCCTACATTGCTCGTGATTCATAAAATCTCCTGCTAACGAACTTATAACCATTTTGTCAGCAACAAATATTACTGCCACACCTTCCACTTTCTCATAATGCTCAATAATAGTGTCTGAAAGAATTCCTGCCAAATTTCTCAATGCCTGTATATCATTTACCAATTTGTTCTTCTTCCAAAAATCTCTCACAACGTTGTCCAAATCTGATAAATCATTATCACTTATTATAGCTACGAAATGTAAGATAGGAAGGCTATACCTCCTGATAATTAAGGGTGAGTAATTCTTACCCACTAATTTTGTGAAGGGTTGTTCATTTTCATCCATACTCTCACCTCCTCTTTTGCTTTTTCCCATTCTTCATCTGTAAGAAGTGGGTCCTTAATCCCCACCCCCATAAAACCTTTAACTCTCTCAAGACAGGATGGGCAACGAAGACACGGGCGCTCTTTTCCCTCATAGCAAGTCCAGGTAAATTCAAATGGAACTCCCAGCTCTAATCCCAATTTAATAATTTCAGATTTTGTTAGGTTTATAAAAGGAAAATCAAGCCTTACCTTATTGTTATTTCCCAAAACACTACTCAAATTCATTGCCTCCAAAAATTCTCTACTGCTATCTGGAAAAATGACAGAATCGGATTTGGAGGTTGATATTCCAACCACATTTGCACCTATACTAATAGCATAGGCAATAGCAACACTCAATAAAATCATATTCCTGTTGGGAACAATATAGCCCTCACCCTCACCCTCACCTTCATTTTCAAATTCTGAGGTTAATCTGCTCCTTAAAATTTCCCTCAACCCACTCAAATCTACAATCTTGCTCTTTATTCCAAAAATCTCTTCCAACTTCTTCACAAACTCAATCTCTTTCTTATGCCTTTGCCCGTAATATATGGTAATGGGATAAACTTCCTTACCTTCACTCAAATATTTCTTAACCAAAACTGTACTATCTAATCCACCACTCCAAAGAACCACAACCTTTTCCTTATTTTCCACTATTTATCACCCCCATTAACCTCATTGCTTCCTCTTTTACTGAATTATCAAAAAACACACCCTTAACTGCTGAGGTTATGAACTCGCCATTGTTTTTGGTTATTTCAGCGCACATATGCCTCGCTTTAATTACTACCATTACTCCTTTCGGCTCTAAAACACTATCCAAAAAGTCGCAAATTTGTTTTGTTAACCTTTCTTGAATTTGGAAACGATGGGCAAAGTAATTTACCACCACATCTAATTTATTCAAACCTATAATTTTTTTGTTTGGAATGTAGGCAATATATACCTCTCCAAAAAATGGAACGAGGTGGTGCTCACACATACTAATGAACTCGCTTTTCCTGAAGATTATTTGGTCGTACTTTTCTTTGTTCTCGAAAATGGTAATGTACCACTCATCTTTCTTTTCTTTATTGTCATAATCGTCCTCCTTAACTACCCTCAATTCCTTACCATAGGTTAGGAAATTGGCATATAACTTCGCCACCCTATGAGGAGTGGCTTTTAGTCCTTCCCTATTGACATCCTCACCAACCAATTCCAAAAACCTCTCTACCAATTTTTCTATTTCTAACCTTACTTTTTCATCCATTTAACTCACCTCCCTCTCTGATTACCCCACAAATAGATGTGAAGACGAGGTGAGTAATTATACCCATACTTCAAACACTTTTCAATAACATACTCATTACTCTCATCTAACTCTTCTCTACTCGTACCTCTCGGCATAAGCCAAACCAAATGAGAAGGTATTCTCAACTTTTTTATTAGGTTGTTGTATTCCTCTAACCAATAATCATCCCCATAACCTAAAACAAACTTAAACCTCAAATTATTCCAATCCACATACCTCAAATATGACCTCAACGCTTCCATATTGAACCAGCCAATTTTTGGGCTCACATTCCAATAAACCTTTTTGTTCTCATACAATTCTTTATCGTTTATGTTTAGTGGTATAGTGCCATTTGTCTCAATCTCTACACTCAAATAAACCTTATCCAAATACCTAATCAACTCCTTCAAAAAGTTTTTGTAAAGAAGTGGCTCACCACCTGTTAATACTAAATTAGAAGAGGCGCTGCCTAATCTCGTCAATTCTTCCACTATTTCTTTTGCACTCATTTCCTTATAGTCCTTATTCTCATTATCGCTAGCATAGGGAGTATCACAAGGAAGAGGACACCTCTCCTTACCTATATTACAACCCCAAAACCTAATAAAATCACTCGACCTACCTGCAAACGCTCCTTCTCCCTGAATACTACTAAATATTTCTGACACCCTAACCTTCAATTACATCACCCAAGGTATGGAGGTAGGATGTAATAATACCTTATCCCATCACCAACATCCAATCTTTCAATTATTAGTGGGGCGTCTTTTGCCATCCAAACTCTGACCTTCTCATCCAACACTTTTAACACTCCATCCAATCCAAATGAATATGTATTTGAGATTGTCTCTTCTGCTACCAATTTACTAACCTCTAAAACTCTCTCTATGCTGACCATTTTATCTACACTTTCTAAACTCAATACCACCTTTTCAGGTGAAATGGTTAGTGGGAATTTTATCTCTTTTCCTCCTACCTTTTTAACATCATCCAAAATGTCTATGAATTTGCTCGCCAAAATCTCAAAATAACTCTTCCACTTAAATTTCCTACCTTCCCAAACCTTTTCTTGCTCATTAAACTTCAATAAACTTAAACCTTCATTTACAACACTTTCTCTTTTCTCACCTTCCTCTTTAGAAAGAGCTGGGAACGAGATTACCTTTGCAGGAACCTCTCTTTTCAAATAAATTTTTCCATCCTTTTCTTCCACTATTAAATTATCTGTTGGCCTAAACAACTTAATATACTCAATAAAATCTGAAAGGTTTGAGATGTTTAATTTTCCTTCCTCAATCACCTTAAACCCTTTACTAACCTCCACCCTACCTATAAAGTAAGGTGGATTAGATTTATCACTAAATGAGGAAGAAATCATATTACTCCTAACATCAATCACAACATCTTCAACTAAATCCACCTCTTTTCCACCTATCGCAGAGGTGGAGATGTTGATTACATCTCCTATGAACTTTAATCTATTTGCAGGAATTTCAAACTTCATTTTCACTCACCTCCTTTTAATTGCCTTTTCCAAAGAATGCTTCCAAATTTAGCACATCCTTTGCTTTTTTATTGGTTATGTTTATATACGCGCCCGTTTTTATTACCAACGGGAACTTACTACTATCACATCTCAACCAAAACTCAACCAATTTATTCCTATCATCGAATTTCTTTTCTATATACAACACTATATCCGTTTCCCACATTACTACATCCAAATAACGTGGAACGTTTTTTCTAACCACAACCGTACCATCTTCTATTAATTCCTTTTGGTCTGTATAGGTGGTATAAACTACCCCCTTTTTGGCAACATCAAATGCTAACCTGTGAAGGTTTTCCAAAATGTCATTTCTTTCCTTCCACAAATTCATATTTGCTACTCCTTGATATGGAGATAGACCGTGCCTATGTCTCATAACAAACTCAGCTATCTTTTGGAAGATTTCAATCCCGTCAATTACAATCCAATCTGGCTTGTTCTGTTCTTCTCTTAATCTCTCCAAAATTGCTTTCACATATTCCCACGTGAATGCACTACTTTCCAAAATCTTATCCGTATCTCTATTCCAATACTTAACACAATCATACACAATTATGTTTGGGTCGTTGTTGTGGTAATAGACTTTTGGCGCAGAAGATTTTCTATCAAAACTTAAAACCACTATTCTTCCTCCCAAACCTTCAGCAAATGTGGTTTTTCCATCACCCTTCTCACCGTAAATTGTTATTACCATCTTATGTGGAAGTTCGTGAGGAGTAAAATCAAATTTCATTTTACTAACATCCAAATTGCTAACTATTTTTTGCTCACCACCACCAACCTCTATAACTTGAGGTTGAGGTTTGATTGTAGGTTGGGTTTGTAGTAATTGTTGGGTTTGTATAGGTTGTGGTTGAACTTGAATTTGTGGTTGTGTGGGTAGAGGTTTTTCTTCCAATTCCATTTTGCTTTTTCTCAAATCATCCCAAAAACTCATAGCCATTCACCTCCTTCATTTTGTTGTGTATTAGGTTGGATAGGTATGTCAGGTGTAGGATTAGAAATTTGGGTGGGTGGTAGGGATGTAACGTTACTACTCACACTCACAACAACCTCACCTTCACCTTTTGGCTCTTCAGGTAAAGGTGGGAATTGAGTTGTATTAGGAGAGTATAGTTCAATTGGTTGATGGGAAATGATTTTTAGTGAGATGTCTTTTACCACCTCTTCACCATACCTTCTTTCTGTTTCAAACATTGAGGCAAGGAATATAATCCTACTTCCTTCTCCAAAATTCAATTTGTCTTTAGGAAGGAAGGCAAATATGGGTTCGACATTCTCATCTCCCAAACCATCGATTAGGGTTAAGCGGTATGTGTTGGTTAATTCCTCAATGCTCCAAACATCTGCCTCACTAACTATAATGCCAGGCGCCTTTGTTTCACTTTTACTAATATACCACTCCTGATACTTCTCTCTAATTTTTGAGAATGGAACCGTAAATGGCTTTAATAATTTAAACAATTCAATTATATCCTTGTCTGTTGGTTTACTTACACTATCAAGGATAACAAAATTTAAGGAAGGTGAAGATATTCTTATATATCCACCCTCATTACCAATAACTATTCCTCTAAATCTTATGGGAACAAAGAGAGGAACATTCACCTTTGGGTCACCTCTCGGATACCAAACCATTGGAATAAATGCCCCACTCTCATCTCTAACTACACCAAAAAACTTTCTTCTCCACCTTTTTTCAGGTGGAATATCATCAATTCTTTTACCAAAATCAGGATTTTCTCTATCTCCTATGTACCTTCTAAAATCCTTATAAATTCTTCTACCTCCCTCTATCTCAATCATTCCTTTTGCCATTGCACTACTTTCTCCCTCTTTATCACAAACCAAATCAATCTCCCTTATTAGTTGGGCATAGTTATCCACACTTTGACCCTCTGCCAAAAGAACCCCAACCCACTCATTACCTCCTCCCATCATTTTCTTCAATATTGCCTTATCTTTCAATTTCTTAAATAAAACATTTATTTTTAATAATGTCTTTTCCTTCAACAACTCTTTATCACTGATTCCTTGCCTAACAAAATCATCCCAAATTCTCTTATACTCAATGTAAATTGCCTTCTTCACATTAACCTCTGGATATAGTGGCTGAAGCTCATTTGCTAACTCATCTAACTGTTTTGCTACACCTTCATCTATAACAAACTCATCTGACAACCTACTCACCTCCTTTTATTCTATCTACCTCAATCAAAATTTTATCAACAAAATCTAACAATCTCAAAATCGCATCTTCATAACTTTCTTTTTGCCTCTTAAACTTATCTAACTTTTCTTTAGCATAATTGGACAACTGAATTGTTGTTGGCCTAAAAACATCATTCCTTACATTCTCCTTCATCTCAACCTCACCTCCCCATTTTTCTGACCTATAGTCTTTTAATATAAATCCTATAATTTTCCTATTTATAAATACCTATTGAGGTAGGTAAAATATTTTCAATAATATATATCCCCACATATTTTTCTCCCACTTATAATTCCTAGAATTATTTTTCCGAAAATATATTTTTGGAAAATATACCTTCTCAAATATATTTTGGAAAATATATTTCCTAAAATATATTTCTGCCCTCATAATTCTAACCTCATAAATTTTTCCAAAGAACTTGTCTCTTCCTTCTTCTTTTCCTTCTTTTCTACCTTATTTTCTTCACTAATCACAACCTCCTTCTTTTCCACTTTCTTTTCCCTTTCTATACCCTTCCTGACCATATAACTAACATTGCCCAAAAACAACGCTAAATTTATGATTTGGTAGTTTGTGAAATTGTAATTGTCAATCTTTTCCATTAACTTATAATTCCCTTCCCATATCAATCTCTCTAAATTTAAAGGTTGAGAAATCACCTCCTTTATAGTAGAAAGGGGCAATTTTTCCCTCAATTTAAGTGGAAGTTTAAAGTATTCATATGGTGAGATAACCAATCCTCCAAAATTAACGAAGGGAAAATTTTTGAGAAGAAAAGAAAGTTGTCGAAACATTTTGTCCTTCTCAATGTATATTGTTAGGTTTACTCTTTTCCTTTTTGCCACTTCCAAAATTGCTATGCCTTCCTTGTCCATATACTCACTTAATAGGATGTCAAAACTGTCTAAATCTGTGTTTATAAGTTTGAATTTCAACTCCTCAGGTGGTATGGTTATATCAAACCTATCATACAATTTAACCTTCCACTCCATAAAATCTCACCTAATCACTTACCATCAGATAATCTGTGTCGTAACAATGTGTAATATGGTAATGTTTCTAGTTTCTCACTTATCTTGTAGTATATTGTTTTCCCAATTATAAATCCTCGTATTTCTTGAACCTCTATTTTATCTACCAGTCCTTTTTTCATTAGTTTATATAATCTTCTCTGCAGTCTTTTTTTATCTATTTCTAGTCCTTCAGCCTTCAACTCTTCATAAACTCCTAATAGAGTTATTCCTGATTTATCTTTTATTTTAGCAAGTATAATCAAATCTACTGGCTTTAATTTTTTCAAATCCATATTATCACCTCCTTGATTTCTTCTTTTCATTCATTTTTCACCTCCTTAAAAACACGGACATTGTAATTTACAGCTTGGATTAGGATGGTCTAAATAGCAACATTCTAGACTACAGTAGAACCTGCAACCTTTTTTAGTTTCCTCTAATTCTTTCCAATTATGAATTTCTTTTCCACAATATCTACATCTCATCCTAAATACTTCATTCGTTTCTTCTGTTTTATTAAACCTCTTCATTTAACCACCTCCTTGATTAGGAAATCTATGAATTTCGTCAGTTCTTTCATTATACATCACCCACCTTTTCTGCTTAACGTCAAAATAATCTATTTTCTCTCTCTCGTACAAACTATTTAACTTATCCAAAAATTCTTCTCCTCGTCTAAAATATTCTGAGTATATAATAGATAGTGCGATAAGTTGTCCTTCTGTTTTTGCTATATCTTCTACTGGACTGCTAACTATTAATATTCCTATATCGTCAATCAAAAAATCTATTAGGTCGTTTAGACGTTCTTTTTGTTTTTTCGTCAAATCCATTCTCACTCACCTCCTTTTTGTTCTAAACATTTTTATTCATCCACTCATAAAATTTTTCAAACAACTCTAAATAACTATCAAATTTCTCTGGGTCGTATTTACTTCGGTCTATCGTTTGTTGGAATTCACTTAAAACGTTGTCTTTGCTTAATTCTTCCCAGACTAAATAGTTTACCATTTCCTGCAAGAAGAAACCA
>Ga0080004_1068581_pt1 | contig 20148 bp, 25 predicted proteins | sample WasSprMetagenome_FD_69207 | JGI IMG/M metagenome (GOLD analysis project Ga0080004, IMG submission 69207) | Sulfidic aquatic microbial communities from Washburn Spring, Yellowstone National Park, USA - WS (SPADES assembly) (version 2) | ecosystem: Environmental > Aquatic > Thermal springs > Hot...
GAGGCGGGAGCGGATGTCAGCCGCATGCGGCTGGTGGAGGACCTGACGGTGGACGAGGAGGGGACGGTCCGCTACACCTTCCGCCCCTCCTCGCCCATCTGTCCCATCGCAGTTCCTCTGGTCCTCGCCATCCGTGACGCGGTGGCGAAGGTGGAGGGTGTCACCCGGCAGGAAATCACCGTCGTAGGATACGTCCGGGCCGAGGAGTTGACCGCTATGTTGCGGGAACTGGAGGCATTGCGATGATCGTTGCCATCGCCAGCGGCAAGGGGGGCACCGGCAAGACGACGGTCGCGGTCAGCCTGGCCCTCAGTCTTTCCGACCGGCGCCCGCTTCTGGTGGACTGCGACGTGGAGGAACCCAACGCCGCGCTTTTCCTGAACCCGGTCCTGGCGGAGCGGCGAGAGGTGGGACGCCCGGTCCCGGAGGTGGACCCGGCAAGGTGCAGCGGTTGCGGCCGCTGCGCGGAGGTCTGCCAGTACCATGCCGTCGCCGTCGTGGGCCAGAAAGTCCTGGTTTTCCCGGAACTGTGTCACGGGTGCGGGAGTTGCGCGTTCCAATGTCCGACCGGGGCAATCAGGGAGGTCCTGAGCCCGATGGGCGTCCTTGAGAGGGGGTGGGCCGGGCCCGTGGAGTTCGCTCAGGGGACGCTGAACGTGGGCGAGGCGATGGCCGTCCCGGTCATCCGTCAACTGAAAGGATGGGCCATACCGCCGGACGCCCGTGACCGCCCGGTCATTCTGGACGCGCCGCCGGGGACTTCCTGCCCGGTGGTAGAGACGATGCGGGGAGCGGACTTTGTCCTTCTGGTCACCGAGCCCACCCCCTTCGGCCTGCACGACCTGCAACTGGCAGTGGAGGTCGCCCGGGACGGGCTGGGATTGCCCGTCGGCGTGGTCATCAACCGGGACGGCGTGGGCGACCGGAGGGTGGAGGCGTATTGCGCCGCCGAGGGCATCCCGGTTCTCCTGCGCATCCCGCACGACCGACGCATCGCCGAGGCGTACTCAGAAGGGAAGCCGCTGGTGGCGGCGCAGCCGGAGTACCGGGAGCGGTTCCGCGCCCTGTGGGAGGAGGTGGCGGCGCGGGCCCGGAGAGGGGGGCCCCTTGCTGGAAATCATCATCCCACCCGATGACCACCTGCGCCTGGAGCATCTGGTCCTGGACCTGAACGGGACGGTGGCGCTGGACGGGGCCCTTCTGTCCGGCGTTCGGGAGCGCGTGGCCCGCCTGCGCCCTCTGCTCACCGTCCACCTGGTCAGCGCGGACACGCAGGGGACGCTGACGGCGGTGGCGGAGGACCTGGGGGTCATCCCGCACCGCCTGGGGCCGGGGGACGAGGCGGAGCAGAAGGCGGCGCTGGTAGAGGGCCTGGGCGCCGACCGGGTGGTGGCCGTCGGCAACGGGGCCAACGATGCCCGGATGCTGGAGCGAGCCGCGCTGGGGATCGCTGTGCTGGGGCCGGAGGGGCTGGCCCTTTCCTGTCTGCAGGCCGCCGACGTGGTCGTTCCGGACATCCTGGCCGCGCTGGACCTGCTCCTCTTCCCGCGCCGGCTGGTGGCGACACTGCGGAGGTAAAACTTGAAGCAACTGGTCATCCTGAGCGGCAAGGGGGGCACCGGCAAGACGACGGTCGCGGCGGCGCTGGCCCACCTGGCCTCCCGCGAACTCTCCGTCGTCCTGGCCGATGCCGATGTGGACGCGGCCAACCTGGAACTGGTGCTCTCTCCCGAACGCCAGGAGGAGCACCCGTTCACGGGCGGTAAGGTCGCCGTCATAGACCTGGAGAAATGCATCGGCTGCGGCGTCTGCAAGGCGGCCTGCCGGTTTGACGCCGTCCATTCCCTTCCCGATGCCCGTTATCGGGTGGACCCGCTGGCCTGCGAGGGATGTGCGGCCTGCTTCTACCGGTGTCCGGGGGAGGCGATTCGGATGGAGGAGCGGGAGTCCGGGCGCTGGTACCGTTCCCGGACCCGCTTCGGCCCCCTGTTTCATGCCCGCCTGTTCCCCGGACAGGAGAACTCTGGCAAACTGGTGACCCTGGTCAAGCAGCAGGCCCGTCTGTGGGCACTGGATACCGGTGCGGACCTGGTGCTGGTGGACGGGCCACCGGGGATCGGCTGTCCGGTCATCTCCGCCAGTGCGGGGGCGGACCTGGCCTTGCTGGTCGCGGAGCCCACCGTCTCCGGCGTCCACGATCTGGAGCGCATCCTGGCGACCACGGACCACTTCGGCATTCCGGCGCAGGTGGTGCTCAACAAGGCGGACCTGAATCCCGGCCGTGCTGATGAAATTCGCGCCTTCTGTGCCCGGCGCGGGGTGCCCGTGGTGGGGAGCATTCCCTACGATGTGGTGGTGACGGAAGCGATGGTGCAGGGCCGGACGGTGACCGAGCACACGGACGGTCCCGTCTCCCGAGCGCTGGCGGAGGTGTGGGAACGGATTGCAGCGAGGAGGTGATGGCTCTGATGATGCAGGTGGATGAGAAGCGGTGTACGGGTTGCGGTCGCTGCCTGGAGGTCTGTCCGACCGGCGCAATCCGGCTGGTGGACGGTGTGGCGACGATTGATGCGTCCCTTTGCCGGGAGTGCCAGGCGTGTCTGGAGGCCTGCCCGAACGGGGCGATTCTTGCCGTGGAGGAGGTGACGGAACCCGTCCCAGCGCTGGCCCCCTCCCGGACGCCCACGCCATCCCGGCCTGCGGCAGGCGTCCTGCCCGTGCTGGGGGCGGCCCTGGCCTTCGTGGGGCGGGAGGTCGTCCCCCGGGTGGTGGCCGCGCTGTTGGAGAAACGGGAGCAGCGGCGAACCAAACTCGCCACGGCCGGTGCCTCGCCCCGTTCCATTGGAGGGGGTCGCCGCTACCGCTGGCGCCGCCGGGGGCGCCGTTAGGAGGAAAGAATGGCACAGATTTCGGCTCAGGTCAGCCTCTATCCCTTGCGCCAGTCTTCCATCGGGCCAACGATTCGGGAAGCCGTGCGCATCCTGCGGGAACACGGCCTGAAGGTGGAGATGGGCCCGATGAGCACGCTGGTCTGGGGGGAGGAAGAAGCCGTCTTCGCCGCGCTCCGGCAGGCCTTCCACCGGGCCGCAGAGGGGGGAGACGTGGTGATGGTGGTGACCTTCTCCAACGCCTGTCCCCGACCGGAGGGCGGATAGGATAGTGACCACTGTCTTCGGAGAGAAGACCGCCACCCACTACGAAGCGTGGTACGAGACCCCTCAGGGGCGGCAGGCCGACCAGCAGGAGAAAAGCCTGCTCCGGTGGCTGATGGGGCTCTTCCCGGGAGTGCGCACCGTCCTGGAAATCGGCTGCGGGACGGGCCACTTCACCCGCTGGCTGCGGGACGAGGGGTTTTGGGTAGTGGGGCTGGACCTCTCCGCGCCGATGCTGGCCCAGGCACAGGCGCTGGACAGTCCCCCGCTGGTCCGGGGCGACGCCCACCGTCTTCCTTTTGCCGACGGCGCCGTGGACCTGGCGGTTCTCGTCACCACCCTGGAGTTCCTGGCCCGCCCACAGGAGGCGCTGACGGAGGCGCTGCGGGTGGCCCGACGCGGCCTTGTCCTGGGCGTCCTCAATCTCTGGAGCCCTCTGGGCTTGGCGCGACGGATAGGGGGCCTGTTCCGGCCCTCGGTCTACAGCGCGGCCCATTTCTACAGCGTGGGGGAACTGCAACGGTTGGTGCGGTCGGTCGCCGGACCAAAGGCAAAGGTCATCTGGCGCATAACGCTCTTCCCCTGGGGAATTCCCCGCAGACCATCATCCTTACCCTGGGGTGGCTTCATCGGGATGGCGGTGGTCACTGATGCGAAAGAGGGATAGCGGAGTGCGACGTGGAAAAGCGATTCTCATCAGCCTGATGCTGGTCGGCATTCTGGCCACGTGCCGGACACCGGGTATGGGAAGCCCGCCGATCCTCTCTCCTTCGCCCACATGGTCGCCGCCGACGGCCACCCCGACACTTTCCCCGACCCCCACCCTCACCCCTCAGCCGACGCCGACAGAAAGGGGGGAAGCCGTGACCTTCACCGTCGTCTACGACAACAACCCCTTTGACCCGCGCTTTCGGACGGCCTGGGGCTTCGCCTGCTGGGTGGAGACGCCCGACGGGGTGGTGCTCTTTGACACCGGCGGCGACGGGCCAACCCTGCTGAACAACCTGGCGGAGGGGGGCATGGACCCGCGCGCGGTGGACGCCGTCGTCCTCTCCCACATCCATGGCGACCATACCGGCGGGCTGACGGCGCTGCTGGATGCTGGCGCCCGCCCGACTGTTTACGTCCCGGCGTCGTTTCCCCCCTCGTTCAAGGAGAGCATCCGGGTCCGCACCGCGCTGGTAGAGGTGACCGGGCCAACGGAAATTCTCCCCGGCGTCCATACCACTGGCGAAGTGGACTCCGGCGGGATTGTGGAGCAGGCGCTGGTCGTGGAGACGGCGGAGGGGCTGGCGGTGGTCACCGGGTGCGCCCACCCCGGCGTCGTGGAGATGGTCCGCCGGGCCCGGCAGGTCGGGAGGGGCGAAGTGGCGCTGGTGGTGGGGGGCTTTCACCTGAGCGGAGCGGACCGGGGACGGATTGCGGAGGTCATCAGCGGCCTGCGGGCCCTGGGGGTCCGGCGGGTCGCGCCGTGTCACTGCACCGGAGACCTGGCCCGGCGGATGTTCGCCGAAGCCTTCGGTGACGCCTTTCTCCCAGCCGGTGCAGGCTGGAACATCACTTTCAGGAGGTGAACGATGATTGCCTTCGGCCCTATCCCATCCCGCCGACTGGGCCGCAGCCTGGGCGTGAATCACATCCCGCCCAAAGTGTGCACGTACTCCTGCGTCTACTGTCAGGTGGGGCGGACGTCTTCCCTTCGGATTCGGCGACGCGCCTTCTACGAACCCAATCAGGTAGAGGTGGCAGTCCGGGAGAAGGTCACGAAGGCCCGGTCGTCCGGGGAGGCGGTGGATTTCATCACTTTTGCGCCGGACGGGGAACCGACGCTGGATATCCATCTGGGGCAGGAGATTGCCCGCCTGCGTCCCCTGGGCATCCCCATCGCCGTCATCACCAACGGCTCCCTCCTGTGGCGGGAGGACGTCCGGGCCGACCTCATGCTGGCCGACTGGGTCTCGGTGAAGGTAGATGCCGTCCGGGAGCCGGTGTGGCGGCGGGTGAACCGTCCCCACGGCCGCCTGCGGCTTCCGACCATCCTGGACGGGGTGCTCCGGTTCGCGGGGGAATTCCGGGGCCGGCTGGTGACGGAAACCATGCTGGTGGCTGGCCTCAACGACGGGGAGGCTGAAGTTGAGGCGGTTGCCGAATTCCTGGCCCGGCTGCGCCCGTCCACGGCCTACATCGCCATCCCGACCCGGCCCCCGGCGGAGGAGTGGGTGCGCCCGCCGTCGGAGGAGGCCATCACCCGGGCCTATGCCATCTTCCGGGATGCTGGGGTGCAGGTTGAACTGCTGACCGGCTACGAAGGGGATGCCTTCGCCTTCACGGGCGACGTGGAGGCGGACCTTCTCGCCATCACCGCCGTCCACCCGATGAGGGAGGACGCCCTGGCGGCCTTTCTGGCCCGGGCCGGCGCGGACTGGGGCCTGGTCACCCGGCTGATGGCCCAGGGCCTTCTGGTGGAGACGGAGTACCGGGGGCAGAAGTTCTATATCCGAAACAGGACACGGGTGTACACGGATAGGCGCGGATGAACGTGGTAGGGAGCATTCCCTGATAAAATTGCAGGACAACTGCTCGCAGTTGTCCTGCAGGGCGTTAGGAGGAGAGAATAGCACAGATTTCGGCTCAGGTCAGCCTCTATCCCCTGCGCCAGCCCTCCATCGGGCCGACGATTCGGGAAGCCGTGCGCATCCTGCGGGAACACGGCCTGAAGGTGGAGATGGGCCCGATGAGCACGCTGGTCTGGGGGGAGGAAGAAGCCGTCTTCGCCGCGCTCCGGCAGGCCTTCCACCGGGCCGCAGAGGGGGGAGACGTGGTGATGGTGGTGACCTTCTCCAACGCCTGTCCCCGACCGGAGGGCGGATAGGATAGTGACCACTGTCTTCGGAGAGAAGACCGCCACCCACTACGAAGCGTGGTACGAGACCCCTCAGGGGCGGCAGGCCGACCAGCAGGAGAAAAGCCTGCTCCGGTGGCTGATGGGGCTCTTCCCGGGAGTGCGCACCGTCCTGGAAATCGGCTGCGGGACGGGCCACTTCACTCGCTGGCTGCGGGACGAGGGGTTCCAGGCGGTGGGACTGGACATCTCCGCGCCGATGCTGGCCCAGGCACAGGCGCTGGACAGTCCCCCGCTGGTCCGGGGCGACGTCCACCGTCTTCCTTTTGCCGACGGCGCCGTGGACCTGGCGGTGGGGTATCAATTATACTGCTCTTCCGGTTGGCCCAGCTTCCAGGCGAGCATGCGCTGGCCCTTCCGAGAGCGGGTTTCGCTGGCCGACGGCCCGGTAGCGCTCAGCACCGTCTTCTATCTCCAGCGGAGAGAACCCCGCAGCCTGCAGGAGGTGGACTAACTCGTCGCCAGACGGTAACCAATCGTTCCCGATGGGACCGCCAACGCCCCGGTGGATGGCGTTCACCTGCTCCCGGCCCAGGTCGTGCAGGATGAGCAGGTATCCGCCGGGGCGCAGGACCCGCGCCAGTTCGGCCAGCGCGGCGGGTTTGTTCCGGAAGTGGGGGAAGGTGTTGTGGCAGACCACCCGGTCAAAGGTGGCCGGAGGGAAGGGCAGGTGGTGGGCATCAGCCTGGACCAGCCAGGCCTCAGGAGAGCGCTTTCGGGCCCGCTGCAGCATCCCGTGGGCCAGGTCCACCGAGACTTGGCGTGCGCTGGGGGCGCTCTCCCGCAGGAGCGGGATGAGCGCCCCGGTGCCGGTGCCGACCTCCAGGACCGCCTGCGCCTGCTGGAGAAGGTCGCTAAAGGGTTCCAGCAGCCGCCGCAACCGTTCCTCCCGGTCCGGCGGCTGCTGGGCATCCCATTCTTCGGCCAGTCGCTCAAAGAAGGCGCGCAGTTCGTCCATTACCGCCGAATCTCCAGCCCCTCCGGCCGGCCGACGATGAACTGGTGCTTGTTGTAACACTGCGGTACGCCGCCACCGTAGCCGCCGGGGGTGTAGTACCAATTGTCAAAGACATCGGCGTTGTAAACGACTACCCGGGCGGTATAGTACAGGGGAATCACCGGCAGGTCTTCCGCCAGGATGACCTGCATCCGGTCCACCGCCTTGCGGCGCTCCGCCGGGTCCACCATGGTCACCTGGGCATCGGCCAGTTGGTCAAATTCGGGGTTTTTGTAGCCCCGAACCCGGGAGAAGCCCTTCATCTTGCTGAAACTGGCGAATATCCGCCGCAACTGGTCGGGGTCGCCGCCCAGGCCGCCGAAGCCGGTGATGAGCATCTCATAGTTGCCCTCCGTTGCCGCCGCGTCTATGGTGGCCTGGTCCATCGTCACCAACTCCACCTTCAGGCCGATGGCATCAAACCCGGCCTTGAGGATTTCCACCACCCGTGGCGAAGCCATAATCCAGTCGGGGGAGTAAGCCAGCTTGATGGGGCGGCCATCGTACCCGGCCTCTTTGAGCAGGGCCTTCGCCTTCTCCAGGTCATAGGGATAATCGGGGACGTTGGGATTGTACCAGGGGTTGGCGGGGGGCAGGAAGCCGGGGTTACCCTTGTCGCCGAAGCCCAGGAGCACCCGGTCCAGGAGCGCCTGCCGGTCTATGGCGTGGGCAATGGCCCGCCGTACCCGCACGTCCTTCAACGGGGTGTCCTTTTCCAGGTTGAAGTATAGGAACATACCCCACTCGCCGGGGGCCTGCTTGATCTGGAAGGGTGGCTTGCGGAATGGTGCCAGCATCTCCTCGGTCACGCCCCCAAATTTGTCAAAGGCGGCGATATCGCCTTTCAGGAGAGCCGTGGGTTCGTCGCTGACGGGCACAAATTCCAGTCGCCGAACATAGGGCTCACCCAAGAAGAAATCCGGGTTGGCTTCGTAAAGGTAAGTATTCTCTTCTTTGCTGAACTTCACCAGCCGGTAGGCGCCGGTGCCGATGAAAGCATCAGGCTGCATGTAGGACTTGGGATCGTCCACCTTCTCCCAGATGTGTTTGGGGATGATGAAGAGCGCCTCGGCGACGGTCTGCAGGAAGGGGGCGAAGGGGCGCTTCAGGTGGATGGCAACCTGGTAATCGTTGATTTTCTCCACCCGCTCTACCTCTCCAAGTTGGACCATAAACCATGTGGCCTCTGGGTGCGCCTTGGCATATTCAAAGGTGAAGACGACATCGTCGGCGGTGAAGGGTTGGCCGTCCTGCCAGCGCACCCCTTTACGCAAGTTGAAAGTCCAGGTTTTGCCGTCGTTGGAGACGGTCCAGTCAGTGGCCAGCCAGGGGATGGTTTTGCCGCTGGCATCCCGCCAGGCCAGGGTATCAAAAATGTAAGAGGCGCGCGTGTAGCCGGGGCCGCGGCTGAAGCCGAAGGGGGATGGATGGCCCCAGTACCCACCGGTTGGAAGGCGCAGTACCTCCACGTGAGCCGGCGCCGGTGTCGGGGAGGGCGGAGGGGCGGATGTGGGCAAGGGCTGGGTCGGCGGGGCCGCAGTGGGCGATGGCGCGGGCCTGGTAGGGGGAGTTTCGCAAGCCACCAGCACCAGGGAAAGGGTCAGGAGAATGGAGAACAACCAGATTTTGCGAGCCATTTTGCACCTCCTCAAAAGTTTTTTCACCCCAATCGGGGTGCAGCTTCCAAAAGCATACGGGTATGCTCGTGTTCGGGCCGGGTTACGATGCGACTTCCGGGCCCTTCTTCCACAATCTGTCCCCGATGCATCACCAGGATGCGGTCGGCGATTTTGCGCACCAGGGCCAGGTCGTGGGAGATAAGGAGCAGGGCCAGTCCCCGCTCCGTCTGAATCTCCTTAAGCAGGTTGATGACCCGCGCCTGCTCGCTGGGGTCCAGCATGGAGAAGGGCTCGTCGGCGACGATGAGTTTGGGTTCCAGGACGAGGGCGCGGGCCAGGACGACGCGCTGGAGTTGTCCTCCGCTCAGTTCATGGGCCCGGCGGGCCAGAAAGTCGGGGCTGGTGGGAAGGCCCACCGTCTGGAGGGCTTGGCGCACTTTCACTTCCCGCTCTTCCGGCGTGCCAATGCCTTGGATGTCCAGCGGTTCACGAACAATTTCAGCGGCCGTCAGGCGGGGGCTGACGGCATCAAAGGGGTCCTGGGGGATCAACTGGATGCGGGACATCATCGCCCGGCGCTCCTTCCCCTTGGCCGCCGTCAGTTCCCGGCCCTCCAGGACGACCCGGCCATCGTCCGGGGGGAGCAGGCCCACCAGTATCTGGGCCAGGGTGGTCTTGCCGCTACCGGTCTTCCCCACCAGAGCGACGACTTCCCCCTCCCGGATCTCCAGGGTAGCCTCCCGCACGGCCTCCACCCGCTCGCCGTCCACGGAGAAGGTCTTGCGCAACCCCTCGGCCCGCAAGAGGGTCTGGAGGCCGCCCAGGTGGCAGGCGATCCAGCGGCCGCCGATCTCCCTCAGCGGCGGCTTTTCGCGCCGGCAGCGGTCTATTGCCTGAGTGCAGCGAGGATGGAAGCGGCATCCCGGCGGCGGGTTGGCGGGGTCCGGGGGCGCGCCGCGGATGCCCCGCAGGTCACGCGCGGTGGACATATCCGGGTAGGCGCGGAGCAGCCCCCAGGTGTAGGGATGGCGCGGGTCCTGGAAGACCTCCGCCGTTGGCCCGACTTCCACCAGTTGGCCTGCGTAGAGGACGGCCACCCGCTCAGTCAAGCGGGCGACGGCGGCCAGGTCGTGGGAGATGACCAGCAGGCCCATTCCCCCTTCCCGGCACAATGCGTCCAGCAGGTCCAGCAGGCGGGCACGGGAGAGCATGTCCTGCCCGCTGGTCGGCTCGTCCAGCACCAGGATGTCCGGAGCACAACTGAGGGCCATCGCCAGGAGGGCCCGCTGTTTCTCCCCGCCGGAGAGTTGGTGGGGATAGGCCCGCAGGTGACGGGGTTCCAGCCCCACCCGGCGGGCCAGTTCCAGAGACCGCTCCCACGCCTCCGCCGGGGAAAACCCCAGGTGGTAGCGCAGCGGTTCGGCGATCTGGTCCCCGACCCGGTAGACCGGGTCCAGGGCCGTCCCCACCGACTGGGGGACCAAGGCGATGCGGCGCCAGCGGATGGCCCGCCACTCCTCTTCGGAGAGGCCCACCAGTTCCCGGCCGTCCAGGCGGATGGAGCCCTGGACGCACTCCGGAGGATGAAGCCCCAGCAGGGCCCGGGCGATAGTTGTTTTCCCCGCACCGGTCTCCCCGACGATCCCCAGGGACGTTCCCGGCGCCAATTCAAAGGAAACACCGTCCACTGCCCGAAGGCCCATCCTCCCGTCCAGCGGGAAGGTCACCCGAAGGTCCTGGACAATCAGCATCATCGCCACCTCCGGGCCAGACGGGGGTTCAGATTCTGCTCCAGCCCGATGCCTATGAGGGCCAGGGCCAGTATGAGCAGGGTGACGCAGAGGGCGGGGGGCAGGAGCCACCAGAGCCAGCGGTCGGTCAGGAAGATACCGGGGAGGTTGAGTGCGAAGCGCATCATCAGCCCCCAACTCTTGACCAGGGGGTCCCCCAACCCCAAGAAGGCCAGGCCGGCCTCCATCGCCACGGCGTGCCCGGCCGAGGTGACCAGGCCATAGGCGATGAGGGGGCCAATGGCGGGGAGGATGTGGCGCAGGAAGACGTAAGGGTGACTGGCGCCGAACTGCCGGGCCATTCGGACGTAGCCGCGCTGTCGGACGCTCTGGACCTGGGCGCGGACGACGCGGGCAGTGGTCGGCCAGAAAAGGAAGGAGATGACGGCGATAGTCTGGGGAAGACCCGAGCCCAGGAAGGTGGCGAACAGGATGAGGAGCGGCAGTCGGGGCAAACTCAGCATCCCGTCCACCAGCCGCATCAGGGCCTGGTCCAGCCACCCCCCGGCGTATCCGGCCATTCCCCCGACCAACAGTCCCAGGAGGACGGTGCCGGCGCCGGCCGCCAGCGCGACGGTGAGGGAGACGCGCGCGCCGTAGATTAACTCGCTGAGGATGTCCTGGCCGACGTCGTTGGTGCCCAGCGGGTGGGCGCGGCTGGGCCGCTCCAGCGGCTGGCCGCTGAAGGCGCGGGGGTCATAAGGGGCCAGCACGGGCGCCAGCACGGCTACCGCGCTGCAGAGGGCCAGAAGGATCAGACCGAACCACACTTCTCCGCCGAGCCGTCTCATCCTACAGCCCCTCCTTCCCGCAGGCGAGGGTCCAGACGCAGGTTGATCAGATCGGCCAGGAAGTTGGCCGTCAGCACCACAGCGGAGACGACCAGGAAAGCCCCCTGGATGACCGGGTAGTCCCGCGCAGTGACGGACTCAAAGATGAGGCGGCCCATCCCCGGGTAACTGAAGAGGGTCTCTATGAAGACCGCGCCGGTGACGGCCATTCCGGCGTGGGCGGCCAGGTGGGCGACGAAGGGGAGCAGGGCATTGCGCAGGGCATGCCCCCACTTCAGCCGTCCCTCGGGCAGTCCTTTGGCCCGGGCCACCAGCATAAAGTCCTCTCCCAGCACGTTCACCGTGGCGTTGCGCACCAGGAGGAACTTGGCCCCCAGCATCGCCAGCGTGAGGGTCAGCGCGGGCAGGATAAGATGACGGCCGATGTCCAGGGCCGCGGCCAGGGCCGATGGGTACCGGGCAAAGGGCGTCCGTCCTCCGGCCAGGGGGAGCCAGCGCAGTCGGGCCCCGAAGAGGAGCAGGAGCATCATCCCGGCAAAATAGACCGGGACGTTAGCCAGGAGGATGCTGGCCGAGACCAGCCCCCGGTCGGCCCAGGAACCCCGCCGCCAGGCCGACTCCGTACCCGTCAGGAGGGCCAGCGCCGATGAAAAAAGCAACGCTGTCCCCACCAGGAGCAAGGTCCAGGGGAGATGCCCCACGACCAGTTCGGCCACCGGGCGGTTGAGGCGGATGGAGCGGCCCAGATCGCCGGTCAGGATCCCCAGCAGGTAGCGCCCATATTGTTCCGGGAGGGGCCGGTCCAGGCCGTAGTAGGCCGCCAGGGCGGCGCGCACCTCCGGGTCATAGACGTAGTCGGAACTGGACGGGTCCAGAAGCGCCGCCAGCGGGTCTCCGGGCAGCAGGCGCGGCAGGAGAAAGTTGAGGGTCAGGATGACCCAGAAGGTGAGCAGATAAACAAAAGCCCTGCGTCCCACTCCCACCTACCTCTCCACAGCGATGCCGTTCCCGGTCAGCTGGTAGTACTCGTCCCCGGAGCAAGGGATGCAGACAGGACGGCCGTCTTTGATGCGGGCCCGCGTCTCCATCACACTCTCGCCGCAGACAGCGCACCGTACCGAGCCGAAGATGCGGGAACGGGGTGGCACCTGGACCTGAAGGCGCTGGACGGTGAAGACCTCCTCCTCCGGCAAGGCCAGTTGCTGAAACGCGGCCTCCGTCCAGAGTTCCATCAGGCGTGCCTGCTCCTGGGGAGTGGCCTCCTGGTGCTCCTGGACGATCTTCTGGAACAGTGCGCTGGCCTCCTCTGAGAGCCGGTTCCGGAAACCTTCCACGAAGTCGGCGCGCAGGGCCACCCGGACGGCGTCACCGCTCCGCCGGGCCAGGGTGAAAGCCGTCTTGCCCACATCCCGATAGATGAGGGCGTTGTTGCCGAAAGTGCAGCCGGTGACCATCTGGACACCGTCGCTGAAGCAGTTATTGCACTCCAGGATGGCGACCACGTCCTCCATGCCCGGGTTCTCCAGAATCCCCAGGGTCCGCATGGCGATCACCCCGGCCCGGACCCCCAGGGCCAGGAAGGGGCAGAAGTGGCCGTGGAGTTCTCCGGCCTTGAGGAGCAATGCTTCCAGGTTTCCCTCTCGGATCAGTGTTTCAATGGTAATCCTGGGTTTGGTCGGTAAGTTCATCGGTACCCTCCCATTCATATGGTTTCTCTGGTCAACATCTGGCTATTTGCCAGGGCATATATGGTTAGAAGAAGACCTTCGCCAGCCGGAGGAGTCCCTCCCTCCACCGCACACGGTGGGTTACGCCGGTGCGTTTCAGCTGGCTGGCGTGTTCCAGGTGCCACCGGTAGTTGCGTAAAAGTGCCTCCCGGTTGGAATACTTGGGCCTGAACCCCAATCGCTCTTCGGCTTTGGCGATTGAAACGACCGATTCTTTGCCCACTGTCTCGTAAATCCACGGGTAGAGCGGTGACAGCCCCAGCCGGTTCAGTATGCGCAGTATCACAATCGCCGGCTTTTCTGGCAGGGAAATGATCCGGCGACCGTGACCGGCATAGTCCAGAACTGCCTGAAAGTCTGAGCGCAATGTGCCGAACTCTTTGGCTCCAATAACGCAGTTTGGCCAGATCGTCGGGTGCAGCCTGGTCATGCTTGTGTATTTGCTCCATAGCTGGTTCTCCTCTCTAACAGAAAAGGGCCATCAAGTCCGCCCGGGTTCAACCCGGTCCCGCGGCCTTCTGGCCCTTTTCGCATCTTATTCAACTAGCTTTGGATGAGGTGGTAAAACAGCAGTTGGGATCAGCTTCCGGCAGCCGGCTCCTGCGGCCGACTCAGATGAACGGTGTGCCTCAGGAAATCCAACCGGCTGATGGTACCCCGCACCAGCTTCTGCTCGCCCAGCAGCGTTACCAGCAGCCAGGCGTCGCCCTCCGGCTGCATCAGCACTACGTCGCGTATGATCTCCTTTTCCTGATCACCGTCGCTCAAGTACACTTTTGCCTCGCACATGGTGTGCACATCCCGGTCTCAAAATAAAAGACCGCCTCGCCAGGTCTTCAGGCCTGCTCTCAAGGCGATCTTCATGATCGGTCTTTAGCAATACGCCGATTTCATATCGGCACCTGGAATATATTATATCACGAAGCCGGGGAAATGTCAAATTGCGGCAGCACTTTCCCGCTTTCCAATGCCTGACGAATAACCTCGATGGCTGCGCTGATCTGCTTGGTGAGCGCCTTCCACTCGATACCCACTATCTCGAAGTGGGGCTGGTTGATGGGCAGCAGGAGCTTGCGGCCCCGCGCGCTGGCCCGGGCCTCCATGCTTATCTTCTTGAGCATTGCGCGTGACCCCCATCGCTGCTTTCTGCCCCTTCTCCGTCAGCACCCAGGCCCTTCTCGGCCGGCCCACGATGCAGATCTTGGCCAGGGGACAGGCGGCGCATTGGCTGGCACAACCGGCCTCCAGCGGGGTGAGATACCCCATCCGCACCAGGTCTTCCAGCATCTGCTCCACCAGCCCCTCGCTCACCCCCAGCCGTCCCGCCAGTTCTATCTGGCTGTGGGCCTGGCCCTCTGCTATCGCCCTGATGAGTTCTTGCAACATCTCTGTCCCCTCCTCGCTCGAAACAACATTTGGGCCCCGCCCAAAAATTTCGCCAGCCCCTCAGAACCCCAGCAGCCGCCCGATCTGGTAAACGAGGGTGGAGACGATCCAGCCCAAGGCAGTCAGGTAGCCGGCGTTGAAGAGCGCCCATTTGGTGCCGAATTCGCTGCGGAAGGCGGCCATGGCCGCCATGCAGGGGATGTAGAGCAGCACAAAGACGTTGAAGGCCACCGCCTGCAGGGGTGTGAAGTGCTCTCGTAAGGCCTGGACCAGCTCCGGCGCCTCCTCTTCCTCCTCGCCCAGCAGGTTCACGCCGGGGATGATGCTGATGATGGACTTCACCGTGTCCACCGTGGCGTTGAAGAAGCTAACTACAATCCCCTTCAGGTCTTCCAGGAAGGTCGGGGGCGGCCCTACTTCTCCCTTCTCGGCACCTCCAACGTAGATCTGGCTCATAGTGGCGACCACCACCTCCTTGGCCACAAAGCCGGTCACCAGCGAGCCCGCTGCCTCCCAGTTGCCGAAGCCGGCTGGAGCCAGAACCGGGGCAATGGCTGCGCTGGCCTTCCCGAACAGGCTATCCCTCATGTTCTCCACCCCCCAGGGGATGTGCATCAGGAACCAGAGGATGACAGAGACAGCCAGGATGATGATCGCTGCCTTGCGCAGGAAGTAGCTGGTGCGCTCCCACATATGGATGAGGATACCCTTCAAGGTGGGCAGCCGGTAAGGGGGAAGCTCCATCACGAAGGGGGGTGTTGGCCCAGCGAAGAGAGTGCGCTTGAAGATCTGCCCCATCACGATGGCCATGATGATCCCGAACAGGTAGAGGCTAAAGATGAACCAGCCCGCTCGCTCGGCGAAGAAGGCGGCTCCGAAGACGGTGTAGACCGGAAGCCTTGCCCCACAGCTCATCAGGGAAAGCAATTGTGCCGTCAGGAGTCTATCCTTCTCCTCCCGCAGCGTCCGGGTGGCGTAAGTGGCCGGAACAGTGCAGCCAAAGCCGATGAGCATGGGCAGGAAGGACCTGCCATGCAGCCCCAAAGTGTGCATCAGCCTGTCCATCACGAAGGCGGCGCGAGCCATGTAGCCGGAGTCCTCCAGCAGCGCCAGGAAGAAATAGAGGAAGAGAAGCACCGGCACGAAGACCAGCACCCCACCTACCCCGGCGATGATGCCATCTACGAAGAGCGACTCCACCCATGTGCCACCCAGGCCGATGAGATTGAGAATGGCTACTACCCAACGGGTGATAGGCCCGCTGATGACGCCATCAATCCAATCAGAGTAAGGGCCGGAGGCTTTGGTCACCATCTGGAAGACGAGCCACATAGCAGCGAGGAAGATGGGGATGCCCAGCAGCCGGTTGGTGACGATCTTGTCAATCCTGTCGGAGGTGGTCAGCCTCTCTATAGCCGGCTTCCGCACCACCTCTTTCACCAGGCCGCTGATGAAGCCGTACCTGCGGTCGGCGATGACCGTCTCCACTTCGTCCCCGAAGATGGCCCGAAGGTGGGACAGACTGGACTCAGCCTGGCGGATAACCTCGGCGCCGCCAGGGATGGCTTCCACCTTCTTCCTCACCTCCTCGTCGTTCTCCAGGAGTTTTACCGCCAGCCAACGGGCGGGATAGCGGGCCTTCAGAGCCTCGACCGTGGAGATGAGTTTCTCTAGCTTAGAGATTTCCTCCTCGATCTCCCGCCCGTAGTCAACGATGGCTAAGCGCCTGGCGATTGTCTCTTGAGGCGTTAGAGAACGCCCACCCGATACGATGGCGGTCAGGAGTTCCTTTATGCCCTGGCCCTTGTTGGCCACCGTGGGGACGACGGGGACGCCCAGGAGCTCTGAAAGGGCCTTGACATCTATTTTGTGGTCGCGTGCCTCGGCCATATCCATCATGTTTAGGTCAATCACCAGGTTGGCCCCCAGTTCCAGGAGCTGCACCGTGAGGTAGAGGTTGCGCTCCAGGTTAGAGGCATCCACGATGTCCACCACCATGTCGGGCTTTCCCTCCAGGATAAAGTCCCGGGCGATGACCTCCTCCATCGAGTAGGCGGTCAGGCTGTAGGTTCCTGGGAGGTCAACCACGTGGATCTCAAAGTCCTCGTACGTGCAAACACCCTCCTTCTTCTCCACCGTCTTCCCCGGCCAGTTTCCCACGTGCTGGCGGGCGCCGGTGAGGGCGTTGAAGACGGTGCTCTTGCCGGAATTGGGGTTTCCGGCCAAGGCGATAGTGATCTTCTTGGCCATTTCCCCCTCCTTTCTCTATGAAATATGCAGCCCATGCTTGCGCTGAAGCGCTGGCTAAGGTTTCACCATGATTTTGTGCGCCATCCCGTGCCCCAGGGCCAGGCGGGTATCGCGCACGGCGATGATGAGGGGGCCGCCTCGGAAGTCGGACTGGATAACCCTTATCCGCACCCCCGGGTTCAGTCCCATCTCGGCCAGGCGGCGGCGTATCCCCCAGCCGCCCTGTACAGCCACCAGTTCCACCTCCTGCCCCGGGGGGACCATGCTGAGTGGCATAGGCATTCCTCCCTTCATCGTGTCACTCACCTCTAGCTCACCTCCACGTGGACGTTTCGGGCCTCCTCCTTGCGCAGCGAGAGGTGGTAGCCCAGCAGCTTGAACTCGACGGGGTCTCCTAAGGGCGCGACCCTTTCCACTTCGATTTCCGCCCCCGGCACAACCCCCATGTCCAGGATGCGCCGGTGGACGGCCCCGCTCCCGCTAACTTTGACCACCTTGCCTCTCTCGCCTGGCTTCAGTTCGCTCAGCAGCCTCACCTCACCCATTTGTTCACCTCCTTTTGCTATTGCAAAGCATTTGCAAATAAGAAAGACAAATTAAAAACGACGCAAGTCGCATGTCATCTTCCCTTCCTGTTACCTTACCACCTTCTGCCGGCACTCGGCGCAATAACCAGTCAACTCCAAGTGAACGTCCGTGATTTCAAAATCGTACTCCTCACCTAAATTGCGCAGTAACTCCTGGGTGAAAGGACACTCGAACTCGACAACCTTGCCGCAGCCCTGGCAGATGAAGTGGTGGTGGCCTTTTTCACCCCTCAACTCGTAGTGATGGTGCTCCTCGCCAAGGTGTAGTTCCTCGATCACCCCCGCCTCTTTGAGTACAGCGAGGGTACGATAGACGGTGGAGAGGTTCAGGCGAGGCCTCTTCTGCCTGGCTAAACGGTAGATCTCATCGGCGTCGAGGTGGCCGTCGGCCTCGCGCATCACCTCCAGGATAAGCCTCCGCTGAGGGGTGAGGCGCTTCCCTGCCCGCTGTAGCATCTCTTTGACTTTGCTCTGGTCTTCTCCTCTCATTGTTCTCGATTTTCTGCTAATGATTTGCAGTTGCAATTATACCACGAATCCTGCCGCTTGTCAAGTGCACGAATTGACTGGGTATGTACGGTAAGCTTGCGCCGGAGGCAGCAGTGGAGGAACTCGTGCCAGAAGCCATCCTGGACGGGGTGCTCCGGTTCGCAGCCGAATTCCGGGGCCGGCTGGTGACGGAAACCATGCTGGTGGCCGGCCTCAACGACGGGGAGGCTGAAGTTGAGGCGGTAGCCGAATTCCTGGCCCGGCTGCGCCCATCCACGGCTTACATCGCCATCCCGACCCGGCCCCCGGCGGAAGGATGGGTGCGCCCGCCGTCGGAGGAGGCCATCACCCGGGCCTACGCCATCTTCCGGGATGCTGGGGTGCAAGTTGAACTGCTGACCGGCTACGAAGGGGATGCCTTCGCCCTATCGCCTTAAGGAAGCTCCTGGCCCCTAAGAGGAACCAACGGGGCTGGCTCAGGAGCAAAGGGATAACGGCTTTCGCAAAATCGTCCCGAGGGTACGCAGCCAAAATCCTAAGGCTTCGGGCATTGAGCAGCTTAAGTAGCAAATTGTAATCCTCATCGGAAAAGGTGTCCAAGAGGCGACGGAGCCAGGCATGCAACCAAAGCTCCCGTTTCAAGGCCTGCCAGGCACCTCCTACTTTGACCCCTCCCGAGGAAATGGTGAGCGCAGAAGCCCCCCTCAATCCGGTTACTACCCCTCCCACCGTAGTGTTCTTCATGTGCCCAGCCGCATCCCCGACAAGGATTGCACTCCTTAGGCCCTTGCCAGCCACCATTCCGGTCCCGGGAAGGTAAAGGGGAACTATGGCTGACTGGAAGGAAGAAGGCTCCCAGGAATGGGAAGATAGGAAATCCTCCAAGCTCCGGCGCGCATCCTCTATGCCATCGGCCACGAGGCCGACTACCCCCGTAGTAGGGCTTTCTGGAATAAGCCAAACGAAAAAGCGGGTTCGGGTGCGGTCAAACCATACCTGCACTTTATCCGCAGGTATAGGCTTTGGGAAATTGACTTTGGCTTGAACTACGGCCACCAGAGGCAGAGCTCTACGACCCAAGAGGCGGCCCACAGTGCTCTTGGCCCCATCGGCCCCGATTACCGACGAAGACAAAACCACCTTATAGCCTTGGTCCGTCCGGAAGCGCAACAGGAGGCTTCCGCCTTCTTCCTCCAATCCCTCAAGGCGATAGCCCCAATGGATATCCACCCCTGCCTCTGAGGCCTGGCGCAGCAAGAGCTCAAAGAGCTTGCGTCGCTCCACAACCAAATCCGGCTCTTTGAGGGTGACGGTAGCCGATGCGCTGGCAGAGATAAGCTCAAACCGCCATACCCTATTGATGATGACCTCATCTGAAGGGAAATCCAGGAGCCGTTGGAAGTATGGGGTGAGGATGAGGGTACGGGGGGCCGGGTTCAAATCGGGTTCGGCATCGTAAAGGTGGACCTCAAATCCCTTGCGGGCCAAGCGGTAAGCGGCATAAAGGCCGGCAGTAGAAGCTCCGATGACATGGGCCTCTCTTGCCATTTCGCTCCTTCTATGGAATGACGAACATAGTCCCGGTGGCCTCAGCCACGATGTTGCCATTGGGGTCGCGGGCTTCAGCCTTAGTCACGATGAACCTTCCGCCCTCGCGGGCTAACCAACCTTTAACCGAAAGGGTTTGGCCTACCTTGGCTGGCCTGCGGAAACGGACCTCCAGCTTACCGGTGACTGTCTTTTTCCCGTTGAAGATAGCAGCCCAGCCCATGGCTTCATCCAATATAGTGCTTAGTATTCCACCGTGCACTACTCCTGGCCAGCCCTGGTATTCGGGCCCTGGGGTAAACTCGCAGCTTGCCACCCCTCCCTCATCCCTGAACTTAAGCTTTAGGCCGATGGGGTTACCCTTCCCGCAGCCAAAGCACTTATCGTAATCAGGCGGAACATCAAAGCGCAAGGCTTCGGCTCCCATTGCTCCTCCTCGCAGATTAGCCACTGAATTTTAGCAAGGATTCCCCACAAGCGCAATTTCTGAAGGGCGTGTCCATGGGGCAGAGCCCCTGGCAAGGCGCATGGGGGATGTGCCCCGTTCCGACCTAACCCCCTGGCCTTTTTCCCTGCGAGGGAAGGGGGAAAATTTGGCGGGGTTCCGACCGGGGAGAGGTTAACACCCCAAAACCCTGGCAAACCCTCAGCCTACGGGGGTGGGCAAACGGGGGGTCCAGGGGGGCGAAGCCCCCATGGCAGGGGGCTGTGGGGGGTGTCCCCCCACGAAAACTTAAAAGGGGGCGGCGGTCAACCCCTGCAACCCCGCCACGAGTGGGACCCAAAACCCCGGCAAAACCTAAGCCCACGAGGGTGGGCAAACGGGGGGTCCAGGGGGGCGGAGCCCCCATGGCAGGGGGGGGTGGGGGGTGTCCCCCCACCAAACCAAAAGAGGGCACGAGAGCCCCCC
>Ga0080004_1095906_pt1 | contig 20121 bp, 17 predicted proteins | sample WasSprMetagenome_FD_69207 | JGI IMG/M metagenome (GOLD analysis project Ga0080004, IMG submission 69207) | Sulfidic aquatic microbial communities from Washburn Spring, Yellowstone National Park, USA - WS (SPADES assembly) (version 2) | ecosystem: Environmental > Aquatic > Thermal springs > Hot...
ACATGCGGAGCGGGCATCCTCACGGCGCCTGTGGCTATGCCGAAGAACATGTAGGCATCATCGGCGTCGGGCGAGTGGGCTATCTTCAACATGGAGACACTACAGCAACATGTTATTAACTATACCGCTACCTATGTACAGCTCCCGTCTAAGCCAAGAGCAGAGAAGGCGGCGGGTCTACCTATCCTGCGTAGCTGAGAAGATCTGGCCCCTCCAACTGCGGGAGGTCTCTGGCGACCACTAGGGGCAGACCAGTGGGCACAACTGCAACCAACTACTCAGCCGCAAGACGATGTGAGAGACGCTGTTTAACCATGCTTTTATAGTGCAGACATATCCCTCCCCATGTTGTTGAGGATCTTTACAGCGGCGTTTCTCTGGTCGACAATTGGCGTGGCGGCGACGTACGGCAGAGACGTAATCTGGCTAGCCTTCCTCCGCTCCTTCACGGCGTCGCTGATATCCCTAACGGCGAGGCCCAGCAGGTGGGGGCTGGTGCCGGGGCTCCTCCTCGGCGGGCTTTTCTCCGCGTACCCGCTGGCTGTAGCATCAGCGGGTGTTGGGACCGCGGCGTATCTCCTCTACACGGCGCCTCTGTGGACAACCGCCGCCCTTGCCCTAACAGGCGAGCGGCCCACGAGGCGGGAGCTGGCCGCGGTGTCCCTGGTGCTAGCCGCCGTGGGTCTAATGGCGTATCAGTCCCTCTCCGGCGCCCTCTCCCCCGTGGGCCTCCTCGCGGGCTTGGCGTCTGGGGCATTCTACGGGCTCTACATCGCCGCCGCCCGGAGGCTGTCGAAGTCGGGAGACGAAAAAGCCGCCTCGCTAGGCGCCATGCCCTACACCCTCGTTATAACAGCTCCTCTCCTGCTTCTCCGCCGGGAGCCTCCGGGCTTGGAGGCTGTTGTTGCCGGAGTGTATCTAGGAATCTTCGGGACGCTTCTGCCGTATAAGCTCTTCGCCTCAGCCGTCAAGACGGTGAGGGGGTCCAGGGCGTCTGTCATAGCTACGCTGGAGCCCGTGCTAGCCGCCGTCTGGGGGCTACTGCTTTTCGGCCAGACCCCCGACTCCACTGCCCTCTCTGCGTATGTCCTCATAACTGCGGCCGCCCTGCTGGCTTCGCTGGAGGACCGTCCCACGCGGGGTAGGTCTTCTTGACTAGCGGGATCTGTGCCTGCCCGCGTCTAGCACCTCGTTGATCTCCTCGTCGCTGTATCCAAACTCCTTTTATTGTCAGTTCACTGACAAATCTTTAAAAAATATTTGTCAGAAAGGTGACGATGGATGGGTTGAGAGGATCAACCCATGGTGGTTTGACCCGCGGTGGGAGGAGCGGGACCGCCACATCCGCCAGTGGGAGGAGGAGAAGGTCAGGTGGGTGCCCCAGTGGATTTGGGAGCTTTCTCTTGAGCCTCCCTCGTTGAACTTCGTCTACGGGCCAAGGCAGACCGGGAAGACCACCGGCATCAAGCTTTTGATTAGAGAGCTGTTGCGGAGCCACCCGCCCGACTCCGTGGCGTATCTCGACTTGGATATACTGCTGTCTCCCGCCGAGATGCGTAGGGCCTTTGAATACGTGGCTGGGAGGGCGGCGCGGCGGGGGGTTAAGACGCTGTATCTCTTCCTCGACGAGGTGACCTCGGTGAAGAGCTGGTGGCGCGTGGTTAAGTACTACATAGACGCAGGGCTCCTCCACAAGGCGGTGATAACCGCCACGGGTTCGTCGACTGTGGGCCTCGTCAAGACTCCGGAGCGCTTCCCCGGGAGGAGGGGGTCGGGCCGCGACGTGGTGGTGCTCCCCCTGGACTTCCCCACCTACCTAGCGGTGCAGTCGGCGCAGTCAATGGAGCCGGCGGTAATTAAGGGGCTCTTCGAAGAGTATCTAGAGACAGGGGGCTTCCCCAAGTCTATAAACCGGCATCCAGACGCGGCCGAGGCGTTGCTCGACAGCGTGGTGTCTGAGGCGTATAGACACGGAAAAAGCCCGCAACTACTTAAAGACCTCGCGGCGGCAGTTGTGGAGAGGGTGCCGAGCCCCCTCTCCTACCACTCCTTGGCGCAAGAAATCGGCGTCTCGCACAACACGGTGAGGGAGTACCTGGAGTTCCTATCAGACATATACATGATAGGCATTGCATATGCGGCGGCTGGCTACAAACCGCAACCGCGGAGGGAGAAGAAGATTTTCTTCCGGGATCCGCTGATATACCGGGCCTTCGCCGACTGGACATCCAAGAAGATAAACGAGGCGGCGGCGCTGGAACACGTGGTGCAGGAACACCTATACCGGAAATTCGGCGAGGTGTACTACCACCGCAACAAGACAGAAATCGACGCAGTCGCCGGGCCCTACAAGGTGGAGGTAAAAACCACTAGGCCGCGGCGGGGCTACCCACGCGGCGTCGCTACGTTGACCAAGGAGACGACGCCGCGGTACCTGCTGGAGCTCGCCGGCGTCACAGCGACATGAACTCAGGCTGGCCGTAGTCTGGGGGTTGCCACACCTTGAAGCCCAGATAAGCCAGCACATCGTCTCTCATGAAGTCTCTGATGGAGACCACCCCCACCAGCCGCCCCTCCCTGTCCACCACCAAGAGGTGCCGCACGCCGCCCCGTTGCATTTTAACTACGGCTTCGTAGACATCTACATCTGGCGTCGCTGTGATGAGAGGCCCCCTCCGCGCCGTCGCCAGGGCGGGGCTGTCCAGCGATGCCCCAGCCGCCAAGGCCTTAATCACATCTCTTTCTGACATAACAGCCAAGGGCCTCCCCTCGTCGTCTACTATGGGCAGAAGTCCGATGTTGTGATCAGCCATAAGTTTCACAGCCTCTCGGAGAGTAGCGTTGCTTCGTAAAACCAGCGGCCTGCCCTTAATAAGCGAGCCGACGTTCATACATAGTTGTTTTTAGTTCAATAAAAACTTTAGTATCTAAAGACCACGACCTATATTCCCGCGGTATTATGGCAAAGACGCCGTAGACCGCAAGGATTACAGCAGGCGAAAGCCTCGCCCTTTAGGACGGGGAGAGGTTAGCTCTTCGGCACCTTTCTTATCGGGCCCGCGGCGCCGCCTTTCATAAAGATGGCAAAGTCGGCGTATCTTATGGCAATGTTCAGCCGCGGAGTGCGGCCGCAATGCTTATTTCGACGACAATTGGCGGAGAAGCCGCGTACCTCAAGTCTGTTCATTGTATATATTATCGTTATGTAGGAGAAGCCTCGGTCTGACGGCCAAAGCCTTTTATGATGAGGACAACTTTGAGATACTCCTCCAGCGACGTAAAAGTGCCAAGTCTCGGGTGATAGATGCCCATCCACGGGATCTCCCTCAGCGGCGGAACCTCCACATTTAAGCCGACGGCCTTTGCCAGTAGCCTTGCCAACGCCTTGAAGTTGTCCTCGCCACCTGTTATGAAGTAGCGCCGGGCCTCAAGCACGAGTTGCGGCGGCGCGCTTACAAGGTCGAAGTAGGCGTCTGAGGCAGATATCACTATCGCGCCACGTTCCTTTGCCGCCTTTATAGCCTCAATAACACCGTCGGGGAGCTGGTGTGAGTAAATAAAGATAGCATCTGCCGACGCGATGAACTGCCTGTACTGCGGCGTGGAATACTTTCGTCAGGGGCGTTGTCCAAGCCTCACCCGACGGCAAGTACCTCGCGGTTGGTGTTGCGTCTAGGGAGGGGGTTGGTAATTTATAATACGTCCTCTTGGCGCGAGGCCGCACACTTTAACTTCTCCTCTTACTTAAGGGCTCCTCAAACGCCACGGAGGCCACAATACTGAAACAACCGTGGTACGGCATCCGGCCGACATTCTTGCTCTTCCGCGGCGACGTTCTCTACGTAGCGGTGAGCGAGCCGCACGTAGACCCCAAGACCCAGTCCGATAGCAATAACAAAAATATTGTTAACGATAAAGCAGACTGCCAGCTATATCTTCTCGACGGCGTGGGCATATTGAGCGACTACGTCTATGAATGATATTCCGGGATAGAAGGAGCTGGGGCTTGCGTCGAATACGACGAACTTGGCTAACTTCGAGAGCTCCGCCGCGAGCTCCGCCACCTCCCTCCTTATGTCGCCATACAGCGGGACGTTGGCTCTGCCGTCTGTAATCAAGTAAACCCAGTAGTCGCCTTTCAGCTTCAGCTTAGACCTTGAGATGAAGTCTATCGCGAACTTAAGCGCGGCCGAGAGAGGCGTGGACCCGCCGTGCGGCAACGCCGAAAGCTCCTCGATTAATTTCTCGTAGTGCCGGGTAGGCGGGTGGAAGTAATCTACGCCGCCTCCGCGGAAAGCCGCAAGCGCTATGTAGCTACGTTTAACATATGCCTCCTCCGCCAGCTTATAGACAAGGCCCTTCGCGGCGCTTATCCGCCTGGCGACCCCCATGCTACCGCTTATGTCCAGCAGTATCAACATGATGCGTGGCGTCCTCGCCCTCCTCACTCTGATCATAACATCATCATCTTCAATCTTCACCGGCAGTCCAGCTCTTTTCAACACTGCGTTGACGAGCGTCGCCGCGACATCTACGTCATCTCCCCTACCCGGCACAGCCATATACGGAACCCCAACGCCGCCTCCCACCGACCTCCTCCAAGAAGACCTCGACCTCAGCCCCTTGGGGACCTCCGGCGTCTTGCTCCTCTCGTGTCTAGGCGTGTATAAAACCTCGCCTATTTCCCCCACGCCGGAGTCATGCCTCTGCGGAGCCACCCGATCCGGCGTAGCCCCTCCGCGCGGCGTCTGTCCCCCCTCCCCCCTATCCCCGCCCTGCTGTGGAGGGGGCGGAGGGGGTGGCGGCGGCGGCAGAGGCGGTTTTTCCAACGGCTTGTGCCTCAGCCTGTGTTTCAACACAAGTTCCATAGCCTTCTTTAAGTCCTCCACCGTAACGCGGTTCCGCCCTTCGAGAGCGGCGATGGCCTTCGCGGCTCTTATTGTAATTATTTCTGCACGGCTCGTTCTGATATTCATCTCGACGACAGTCTTCGTCAGCAGTTTTAAGAGGTCCTCGGGCACCTCCACTTTGGGCAGGTCCTCCCTCGCCTTTATTATGGTCTGCCTAAGTCTCTCTATCTCAGGTCGCCACTTTTCGTAAAAAGCAAAGGGGTCTTCCTCATATTCCTCTACGCGCCTAACTACCTCCGCCCTCACCTCCGGATCCTTCGGCGCCTCTATATCTACCACCAAGCCGAATCTATCAAGGAGTTGCGGCCTGAGCTCCCCCTCCTCGGGGTTCATGGAGCCGACCAGGATAAAACGGCTTGGATGTTTCACAGAGACCCCCTCCCTCTCCACGATGTTCCAGCCGTAGGCCGCGGCGTCTAGCAATATATCTATGATGTAGTCGTCGAGTAGATTCACCTCGTCTATGTAGAGGATGTTGCGGTTGGTCTCCGCCAGTAGCCCAGGTTGCAACGCCCTTATGCCCTCCGTGATGGCCCTCTTTATGTCAAGCGTGCCCACCAGCCGGTCCACCGTGATAGAAAGCGGCAGATTCACCACCTTCATCTTCCTCCTCACCCGCTGCAACTGCTCCCCCTTGGACCATCTTTCGAAACAAGCATCGCACATAAGACGGGGATCCTCCGGGTGGCAGTTGAAAGGACAGCCCGCGACGTAGTCCTCCTCAGGCAGTACGTCGGCAAAAGAGCGGACGAGAGTCGTCTTGCCAGTCCCCTTGTCGCCTCTAAGCAAAACCCCACCCACCGCCGGATTCACAGCCGCGATCATCAACGCAAGCTTAGCGTCGTCAAGACCCACAATTGCTGGGAAAGGAAAGACAGGTCGCATCCGCCTTTGTATTACTGACATTGGATTAATGGAATCAAGGGGATATATAACTATTCGAGCTCCCTCTCTAGTGCCGTGATGACCTCCTCTAGGAGCTTCAGCTCTTGGTCTGTCGGCTTCCAGTAGCCGCGTTTGTAGGCCTCGTGGATCCGCGACGCGATGGAGTGCAGGGCGTAGGGATTTACGCGCCTCAGCCATTCTCTGTATTTCTCCTCCGCTACGTAGCGGTGGAACACCCTCCTCCACATCCAATCTTCCACCTTCCCCGTCGTTGCCGACAAGCCCATGAGGTTGTCTACCCTCTCGGCGATGTGTTGAGCGCCGTGGTACCCCGCCTTGAGCATCTCCTCAATCCATTTGGGGTTTAGAAGACGCGTAATAAGCCCCCTCTTTATAGAGGCGGATACGTCCTCCACCTCGATGTACTCCCCAGTGGTGTCTGCCACTAAGATCTCCGGCTTCCTCCCCCTAACAACCTCCACAGACTTGGCGAGGCCGCCTAAAAACTCGTAGTAGTGGTCGAGGTCTACGATGTCGTGTAGGTGGGAGTCGCGCACCTGCGAAACTACCTCAACCTCCCTCAGCAAAGTCTCGAACTGCTCCCTCATCTCCACGCCGTGTGCGCCTCTCCCGTATGCGTGAGACATGTGGAAGATGTAGGCCTTGGCGAGGTCGGCTTCTTCGTTCCAGGCGGAGCTTTCTATCAGCTGGGGCAGATGGGGGGCGTACTCCCCGGGCTTGGGCCCGAATATTCTGTAGCGGATGTGCCTCCTCTTCTTCACAAAGTTCCAATCTTCGGGCTCGTCTAACTCGGCGACTAGGCGGAAGGCGTCGTCTAGAAGCTCGATGAGGTGGGGGAAGATATCTCTAAACATCCCACTTATGGTCACCACAACGTCTATCCTCGGCCTGCCCAGTTGCTCCAGCGGGATTACCTCCAGATCCCACTGCCATCCGCCATATCTCCTCTTAAGCCTCACGCCTAGATAAGCCAGTATCTGTCCCACAGTCTCGCCGCGCGTCCTAATCGTCTCAAGACCCCAGAGGACGACGCCCGTGACCTCGGGATACCTCCCGTACCTCTCCCTGTAGCTCCTAAGAATGCTCTCCGCAATTTCGACCCCCCGCCTATATGCGACATCGCTTGGAATAAGGCGGGGGTCAAAGGCATATGTGTTGCGACCTGTCGGCAATATATCCGGAGTCCTTATCGGATCGCCCGCCAGCCCGGGCTCTACATACCCGCCAGCTATGGCGTTCATAAACGCCTCCACCTCCCCGTTGGCTAAAAGCGGTTGCGCCACCCTATCGATGAAGTCTTTATAGACCTTGTCAAACCGCCACCTCCCAGTTCTTAGGTATTCAGCCACGGCGTCTCTCGCCTCTTCTTCTAATTGCTTGAGCTTTTCGGGGTCTCTCCTCAGAATTTCGTCGTAGTTCCACCCCCTCCTCTCTGCAAATACTCTATGAAGTGATTTAAACTCCCTGTCGTAACGCAGAAGAAGCGTGATGAACTCAACCACATCATCTAGACTCCACGCCCTACCCAAGACGTGGAGACCCTTGGGGATTATCGTTCTGCGGTACTTGCCTAGGTTTATGTGTATCTCCTCCACATCTCCGCCGTCTATATGCAACTCCTTTGCCTTTTTGAGGATCTCCTCCTTCAGAAGCCTCGCCCTATCTTCATCTACGAGCTGGGCTTCTTCGTATTCGTGGATTAGGTCGTTAAGCTGTTTATACTCTTCGTAAAGCTCGCTGATTGTAAACGGCGGCGTCATGTGGTTGACTATCACCGCGTAGCTCCTCCTTTTCGCAATGGTAGCCTCAGAGGGGTTGTTCACGTTATATATGTAGACATGCGGCGTGTCGCCTATTAAAAGATCGGGAAAACACTCGCCGGACAGAAGCACCTCCTTTCCCGGCGTAAACTCCAGCGTTCCGTGCGTACCAACATGCACTATCACGTCGGCCCTAAACACCTCCCTCAGCCACCAATACATGGCGAGGTACTGGTGATGCGGCGGGACGTCCTTCGAGTGGTATATCAAATCCGGCCTCTCGTGGAAGCCGCGGGCCGGCTGGAGGGCAATCACGACGTTGCCCAGCTGGACGGCCGGCAGAACTATGCGGCCGCCCTCGACCATGTAATCCCCGGGGGGCTCGCCCCAGAACTTAACCACCCTCTCTTTTACAGCTTGCGGGAGAGAGTTGAAATACTTGACGTAGTCCTCCGCCGGCACGAAGACGCCGGAGACCCCCCGCCACCTGGGACTGTTAACGACGCCGCCCTCTACGAAGATTTTTCTGAGCTCCTCGGCGGTTTTCACCTCAACGGAGTAGCCCGCCTCCTTCATTCTCCTCAGAAGAACCTCCAGAGTTCCAAACACATCGAGGTAGGAGGCCCTCCCCACGTTGTCTTCGCCAGGCGGGTAGTTGTATATCACAAACGCGACGCGCCTCTCTGCGTTGCTCCTTCTCCTCAGATGCGCCCAGTTTAGTGCTCTCTTCACCCTCCTCTCCAGCCTGTCCTCCACCACATCAAACGCCAGAAGATCTCCATCTATCTCCTCCGCATACCCCGTCCTCCGCGGCGCCACAGACAACACAGGCTCCGCAACTCCATCCGCCTCGGGCAGAGCCACCGCGGCAATGAGCTCGATAGGAGTTGCCCCCTGCTCGAGCTCCCCCCACTTCTCTACGTCTGTGTAGTTGAGACGTACTGCGTTTAAGACAGGCACATTAAGCGTTTTTAACAGCTTGATAGTCTCCTCCGGGTCAAGCATAAAAGGCCCGCCGTTTATCCTAAACCACTGATTCCACAAAACCACATCGACCACCGGTCTGCCGTCCTTCACGAAGAACCTCCTGATGGCCTCCAGGTTATTTACGCCGTAGGAAGCCAGAGGAAGCAGGTTGAAGCCGTAATTCTGCGCAAGTTCTTTTAGTCTCTTCACAAGTCTCTCCGCCGACGGTCTATGCCCCCTGGAGTATATCAAAACTCCTAGAGTCGGCTTCGCGGGGTCCAGCGGCGGGAGATCATACGACGGCCCCATCTCCGGGTCGTATAGGTACGGGTCTTCGATCTTGACGGGGGGCTTATAATCCGCCTCTACGCCTCCGTATTCCTTAAGCAAGAGGAGGAACATGTTTTCCAGATTCTCCACACCTCCGTAGCTCCAGTACTCCACAAGCAACGCCCAGTTCCTGGCGTGTCTCAACACGCCCACCGGCAACACAGAGCCCAAGCTCTTCACCACGTCGGACACAAAAGCAGGCGGCGGCTTCGCCCTGTCTCTTTCAAAAACATCCCTCGGCATCTTGAACTTGCCGACTCTAGTGAGGGCCATGCTCGAGCCAACCAAGCCGAACACCGGCTTGTCCACGTCTAGTAACGCCTCCAGAGGGCCTAGGCCCCCTCTCACGTCAACGAGGATTACGTCTGCCCACTCGACGTCTTTCTTATCCACGGCGACGTCTCTCCTGTACTTCACAGAAATAACGGGGCCTAGCCTTTCTCTAATTCTTCTGACGGCGTGAGCCACGTTCTCCATCCATTCACCCGACGTGGCTATTACTAGGATCTTCATAGCGGCTCCAGCAACACGACGTATGGAACAGGGTTTCTAGCCACCTCGGCCTTCACGCCGAAGACGGCCTTTATGTTCTCCGGCGTTATCACCTCCTGCGGCCGGCCCACTGCGTATATCTTCCCGTCTCTCATTAAGACTGCGTAGTCGGCAAAGCGAAGCGCCATGTTTAAGTCGTGGAGCACCGCCACCGTCGTGAGGCCCTCCCTCTTCGTGAGCTCCCTCACAAGCCCAATGATCCACAGCTGGTACCTCGGGTCCAGATTGTTCAGAGGCTCGTCCAGCAGAATCACCTTAGGCCTCTGCGCAAGCACTCTGGCGAGCATGACCCTCTGCACCTCCCCGCCGCTGAGCTCGTAGAGGTGGCGGTCTGCAAACTGCTCAACGCCGGCGAGCTTCATGGCCTCCTTTATGATCTGGACATCTGCGCCGGAGAGACTCCACGTCACGTAGGGCTTACGCCCCAGCGCCACGGCCTCCCAGACGCGGAGCGGAAACTTGACGTCTATGCTCTGGGGCATGTAGCCGACGAGTTTCGCTACGTCGCCCTCTCTCAGCGACTTCACGTCCCGCCCGCCGAGGTAGACAGCCCCGACCCGCGGCTTCACCACCTTTAGTATTGTCCGGAGGAGCGTCGTCTTACCGGAGCCGTTGGGCCCGAGCACCGCAGTTACCTCCCCCGGCCTAAACTCCACGGTGACGCCGTCTAGCGCCTTATGCGCGCCGTAGTACACCGTCACGCCGTTTACCACAATTCTCACCGCCATATCTGCCTCCTCGTGCGGAGGAAGAGGGCTAGGAAAAACGGCGCGCCGAAAGCCGCCGTCACCACGCCGACCGGAATCTCGGCTGGCCGCATCAAAGTCCTCGCGCCTATGTCAGCCAGCGTGAGGAGGGAGGCGCCCACAATGGTTGCGACCGGTAGGACGTATCTATTGTCGGCGCCTACCATAAACCGCGCAATGTGCGGCGACATGAGACAGATAAAGCCGATAGGCCCCACCTGGCTCACTACCACAGCCGTGCTGAAGGCCGCGACAAAAGTGCCGAGAAGCCTTATCCTCCGCGGGTTTGTGCCGAGAGAGACGGCGGTCTCATCGCCTAGAGAAAGGGCGTTGAGATGCCAGGCGATTAATAGGGCGAGGAACAAGGTGGTAGCGGAGACGGCTATCAGCAGGTACACGCCGAGCCAAGTCACTCTCACGAGATCTCCCATAGTCCACAGCACGAACACCTTGAGCTGGGTCTCGCCAGATATGTACTCTAGGAAGGAAGTGGCGGCTGAGAACATATACGCCACAGCTATGCCCCCCAGTATCAGCGACTCCGGCGTCGCGCCTCTGAGCCTCGCGAGCCCCAACACAATCGCCACTGCCGCCAGAGACGTGGCAAACGCATTTGCAGACGCCGCGGCTGTCAGCGCCAGCGGATCTCCCACGCCCAGTAGCTTTATTCCCAGCACGATGGCCAGCGCAGCGCCGAAGGCGGCGGCGGAGTTTAGGCCAAGGGTGAATGGCGACGCCAGCGGGTTCCTGGTGAGCGCCTGCAGAACCACGCCGTTTACGGCCAGGGCGGCCCCGGCGGCGAGAGAGGCGAGAGCCCTGGGAATTCTGTAGCTCCAGACTATCACCCCCTCGGTGCCCTCCGCGCGCCCCAGCAACGCCCCCACAACTCTGTCGAGAGGAATGTTTACAGTGCCCACAGAGATTGAGAACATGAACAGCAAGGGCGGCAACGCGACAGTCAAGAGGGCGAGAGCTCTGCCTACTTTAGCGGCGGGTAGACCCATACCCTCGCCCCTGCGCAGTACCTGTCTATGCCCATAGTGCGGAGCAGGTCGTTGAAGAGCCCGCCGACGTCGATGTCCGCAAACAGCTCGGGATGTATGAGCTTAGCCAGGAGGACGAGGTGTACAGCCTTGCCGTACCCCCCGTCGTAGATACTAGAGACGGCATACGTCTTGTTGTTAGCCACGGCGGGTATCGACGACCAGCCGGGCCTGCCCGCAATCTCGGCCCTCAGCCTCGCCAGCGCCGTGGCGTTCCTGGCGGCGCAGGGGTTGTACACCCAGCTGGGTACGTACCTCACTATTACGTCCGGCGCCCTCTGTACAACGCTCTCGGGCGACACCTGGACAAAGCTCTGGAGGCCCTTCACCTCTAGGTCTGAAAACACGTTAACGCCGCCTGCCAGCTCTATGAGCTCGTGCCAGTATGAGCCCCTCCCCGGCGTATAATACGGCGAGTACCACTCTAGATATACTTTGAGGCGCAAGGTGGCGTTGGCCACCCTCTCTCTGACGAGCCTCAAGAGTCTCTCTACCTTCTCGGCAAGCCTCTCGGCCTCCGCCGTCTTGTTTACAATCACGCCGAGCGTACGTATCTCCTGCGCCAGCTTCTTCACGTCGGTAAAGTCTAGCCTCACCACCTTGACGTGGGGAGGTAGCTTAGCCTCCAGCTCGCTCTCTGGGTAGAAGAAAGTTGTAGGTGCAATAACGACGTCTGGGTTCAGAGATGCTATAAGCTCCACGTTCACCCTAGCGCCGGAGCCGTAAAAGGAGCCTATGTCAGCGACATCTTTCGGCAGGAGCTTCATGAAGGCGGGGTCTCCGCGGAATGAAATCATCGACGTGCCTACAACTCTGTCCGTCGCATTCAGCGCGGCCAGCACCCAGACGGCGTATGTCTGCGCCACTATCCTCCTCGCCGGCCTCTCCAGCGTTATACTTCTCCCGTTGCTGTCTGTAATCACTACTGGGTACTTGAGGAAGGGCCTCAGCTGTGGGTAGACCCACTGCCTCACGCCTCTGCAGTACTGAAGGACGCCCGCGTCTCTAAGCCACTCTAGCATCAGCCCGTCTGGATCCACGCCGCGGAGCCTGTCTGGGTGTAGCGCCTTGGCGATAGCCGCGACGTGGGCGATCACGCCGAAGCCGTTTTGATACGCCGCCGATATTACATATACCCTGCCCTCCCTAACTGCCCTCACGCCGGCCCATCCCGGCCTTTCTGCTATCGCTTTGGCAACCTCCTCAAGCCTCCTCGTGCTGTTGTCGAAACACGGGTTGAAGTACCGCGCGTGCTCCCTCCTGATGATCACGTCGGGGTTTCTCGCCACGACGGCCTCGGGGCTCACCCTAACGCTGTCCTGCTCCAAGTCACCGAACACGTTCCGGCCGCCCGCCGCCTCTATGGCGTTGTGCCACTCGTTAAGCTTGCCGACTGTGTTGTAGTCTGAGTACCACTCGTAGTACACGGCCGGTCTCTCGGCTCCCGCCACCGCCTTCTTAATCTCCTCCAGCACGGCCCTGTACTTTGCTATAAGGCGCCTCGCCTCTGCCGTCTTGTTCACGAGGAGGGCAAGTTTCTCCACTTCGTCAAACAGCTTGTTCACGCCCCACAGGTCGAGTCTTACAACCTTGATGTGAGGAGGTAGCTTAGCCTCCAGCTCCTCCGCGGGGTACGAAGTGGGTGCGATCACCAGATCCGGCTGTAGTGCAAGGATTTTCTCAATGCTTACCTTGGCGCCCGGCCCGAAGAATTCACCAACCGAGGTGACGTCTCTCGGAAGTCTGTGTCTCAGCAGGGGATCTCTAATTGCCGAGTCTGTCGTGCCCACTATTGTATCTGTGGCATTTAACGCGGCCAGCACCCATGCCGCGTAGCTCTGCGCGACTATTCTCCTCGCCGGCTTCTCCAACGTTATACTCCTCCCGGCGCTGTCTGTAATCGTGACGGGATACGTAGATAAGACGCCTTTTGATGCGCTCTGCGTAGTTGCCGTAGGGCTGGCGGTTATGGGCATGGAGTTTGTGGCGCTGGCGGTAGATGTCGATGCGGTCTTCACGGAGCCAGGAGGCTGAGTTAATAGATATACAACGCTTATACCAACAATGATCACAGCTAAAGCCACAACCAAGAGGTGACTCATCCGCATAGGTGTAAGAATTTTTCAGTATTTAAGTATTAACTTAAATTGAATATCTCGACCTCTAACTGGGATGCGATGAAGTAGAGATGCCAAGCCGCGAGTCTCCTACTGTAAAAACGGCGGCCGTAGAAAGGTGGGTATTTGGTGGTGGGTATTAAGAGGGGATCTTATGTGGTTTAAAGACTCTGCCGCTACCTTCATAGAACTTGGTTCGTAGTAGAGGAGACGGAGAGACTGCACGCTTGCAAAAAACCCTTCGCCTAAGATGACTGAAGCTGTAGGAAGACTATCAGCATTACGGTGCTCCTAATAGCTTTCATCCTCAAAATTGTGAACTTGGTAACCCGCGGGGAGTCCTACGTCGCCGTTGGGCTCCATATTCCGCTTATTTTGCTATTTACAGCCACAGGCGCATTACTGCTAGGCGTTGTCAGAGTCCCAGGATACTACATTCAAAGCCAGGCATCTGGCTGGCGTTTCCGTTGCCCAGCCCCGGCTCGGCGTTAGCCCTTCTTGGGCTAGCTTGGCTGGCGGCTTCCATACTTTACGGCAAAATCTGACGTGTCGGCGAAGTAAGCGTTTTACTTTCTGAACTTCCTGTAGCCCTTATAGAGGTTCTCATAGCGTCGTTTGTAAATCTTTCAGCTTCGTAAGGCTAGAGCTTCTACACATATCATGCCACGTTGATGCATCTTTCTCTTAAAGCTCTACAACTGCCCGGCGGAATAGATCCGAACAACACGGCAGATGCTAAGTCTTCCAGCAGTGTTACACCCGCCCTACCTCAGTCTCCGCTGAGGCGCCGGTCCCCACGGCGTGTATCACCTCTAGGCAGTTGCGCCCGTCTAAGTGGACGTGGGTGGAGTCTGATTACGTTTCTATAATCGTTGAACTTCTGTGGGCGCCTTAGTTACAAACTTCGCGGACGTACACGAGCACTATACCTATGCCACTGGGGTTTCTACAAGCTGGCGACTTTTCCGCCATTAGAGACGCCGCGAGGCGCGATCTGTTCACCTCGCCGAGCGTAGCCGTTGCAAGCTCCAGCCTTTCGTACAACTCGTCGTCGAGCGCGAGGCTGATGCGTTTCATGGACTAGCCGTGTTGATATATATGTATGTCATTACAGTTGCTTTGTGCTCGAGCTTGAAAAGCCTTGGCGTGATCCTCAGAAGTATCTAGAGGGGCGTTTGATGGAGGCGGTATATAAGGCCGACCTAGCCCTTAGGTTCTTGGAGGCCGGCTTGTATAGAAACGCGGCGGGCAAGGCGTTTCAAGCCTTCAAGGCGTTGCTGGCGGCGCTGGCTATGAGATACAGAGATGCGCTGGCCTAGAGGTGCCCCGGCAGGAGGCGGCTGAGGAGCGGCAAGGCGGTTGAGGCTGTGGACTGGGTAATCGCCGTCATGCCGACGGGACTCATGCTGGAGGTGGCGCGGGACCTCTCGCAGATGGCTGGGCCGAAGCTACTCCACTACGCCAACGTCGCCCTAAACCTCCACGAGTTTCAACACAACGGTCTCGACAAATCCGGCGTCTTGAGCCGATACGCCAGGCTTGAATCCGCAGCAGAAGACGTGAAGGCCCTTACACAATACGTCAGAGAGACCGTGGAGAGACTCCGAAAGACAGCTTAGCCAGCGACGATATCGTTAATCCCCTCGGTGCAGTAAAGCTTTTGCGGCCAAATATAGCTGTGTCCTACGCTTCAACGCGGACAAGCTCTACGTCGTAGCCCAGCTCCACACCCAGACGGTAAACCTTAAGTAGTGAGCCGCCCTCTCACCAAGATTGGCGTAGCCACTCCTCTGCAACTCAGCCTAGTCCCCTATCGGCGGCGTAAAAAGAGGCGCGCTTCTCATCTACAAGAGGCGGTTTGCAACACATCTGCTAGTAGATGGTTAAGCGATACAAAGATGGCGTCTCTTAGGATTCTGCCAACCAGCGGCGTTGGCGAGTTCGCCCCTCCGGGCTTTCTTGTCGAGGGCCGAGGCCGCCTAGCCGAGGTCAAAGATGGAGACGGCCAATACAGTCGGCCACGATGCGCAGAGCCGAAGAGCTCATCCACGATTTCTGTGCCTTGCTCCTCTACGTGGCGCTTAATAAAGGCAAATATCACAGGCGACTGACCCCTCTCAGCTCGGCCATAAGCCCAGCCGGCCCAGTGCCTTGGGCCGCCGCAAGACAATCCCGCCGGGCGTCGATAAGGGCTCTTCGCAGTCTAGACCGAGCTTGCGGCGGGAGATGTCGCAAGCTTCTCGCATTCGAGAGACGCGAAGAGGCGGCTTATTTGCGTGCCTAGGGATCCAAGGGGCCCCGGGTCCTGGCCCGCTACCTGCCGCACCGCCTCCCTAACCTGCGACCAAGGGAAGACCGCCCGCCAGGATCGGTTCTCCGGTGGGGAGGTCTGCCAGCCCGGGTCGGCCACGCTTTTCACGTAGGGCGCCGGTTCCTGCCGGAAATCCAGCCCCTCTACGGCGCTGGCCGCCGTCCGGCCGCCGGCATCGGCGTGGAACCAGCCGTTGATGTAGCGGCCGCGATAGGTAACGACCAAGCCGCGCGTCATTTCGACCGCGCGCCTAACATTGGCGTTTACCTTTTCCGGCGCATAGGCTTGGAATTCCTTTTCGTCCGTGGAAGCATCCGTGCCGTGGGCCGGCACGCCGCCTTCGGCAATTTTTTTGAGCGTAAAGTTGCGGGCTAAAATGGCCTGGGCCGCCAGGGCGTTGACAGGCCAGGTCGGCTCCATTTCGCCCGCCACCACACCCTCAAGGTAGTGCTCAAGCTTAATCTTTTCTACGGCGCCCTTCTCTTTCACGTAAAGGGTGATGACTGGCTCCCGCGTGGGCAGGCGGGGAGCCGGCCGCCGGGCCGGCGCCGGACAGGAGGTGAGGCCCGCCGCCATAAAAGCCAACAAAATAAGCAGGACTAGCCGTCTGGCGTACATAGCAACCCCCACCTTTAGTCTTATTTTTGCTGGGTGGTTGCCTGGCTATAACGGCAAATCCTGCTTTCTTTCCCGCAGCACGCGATAAAGCCCGGCTGCCTCGCCCTTGCGCACCACCGGGGTGACCGCTATTACCTCTACTTCCACCACCCTGGCACCCCAGTCAATAGCAATAACGTCCCCCGGCTTCACCTCGGTGCTGGGCTTGGCCTGCCTGCCATTAATGAACACACGACCGGCCTGACAGGCTTCTTTGGCCAAAGCCCGGCGACGGAGCAGGCGGGAAACCTGCAAATACTTGTCCAAGCGCAAGCTAGGCGCCTACCGCTTCCCGCAGGGACTTGCCCGGCTTGAAGGTCGGCACCTTGGTGGCCGGAATGGCGATCTCCTCGCCGGTACGCGGGTTGCGGCCGGTGCGGGCAGCCCTTTCCTTGACTTCAAAGGTGCCAAAGCCTACCAGCTGCACCTTCTCCCCATTAGCTAGGGCTTCGCCGATGCTGTCGAAGACGGCGTTGATGACTTTTTCCGCGTCCTTCTTGGTCATTTCGGTCTTTTCTGCCACGCTGTTCACTAGATCCATTTTGTTCATGCTCACCACTCCCTCGACCGGAGTTTTTGGTAAATACCGTAGTATATCGTTCGCCGTACTCTAGGAATTTCCTGCTGTTGCGGGATCTATCCAGGAAAATTTTTGTCTCCCAAGGCCTTCGCCTCTTCCCAAAGGGAATCCAGCTCTTCCGGACCCAGCTGGTCCAGGGCGCGGCCGGCCCGGCGGCAGCGGTCCTCCATGTAGGCAAACCGCCGGACAAAGACCTCCGTACTGCGGCGCAGGGCCTCTTCAGCGTCCACCCCTAAGAAGCGGGCGAGGTTGACCACGGCAAAGAGCAGGTCGCCCAGTTCCTTCTCCACTTCCGGCTGCCGGCCGCCTGCTGCCGCCTGCCGCAGTTCCTCCGCCTCCTCGCGGAGTTTCTCCCAAACTCCGTCGATGTCCGGCCAGTCGAAATTTGCCGCCGCTGCCCTTTCCTGCACCTTTTGGGCCCGGGCCAAGGCGGGCAAGGCCTTAGGAATGCCAGCAAGAAGGGAGCGGTCCTCCCCCTTTTCTTCCTGCTTAATCCTCTTCCAGTTGACCATGACTTCCGCCGGGGTGCGAGCCTGGCCAGAGCCAAAAACGTGGGGGTGGCGGCGGTACATTTTCTCGTTGATGCTGGCGATTACCTCGCCTATGCTGAAATGGCCGGCCTCGGCGGCAATCTGCGCGTGGAGGACGACCTGCAACAGGAGATCGCCCAATTCTTCCGCCAGGGCAGCCTCATTCCCGGTGTCCAAGGCCTCCAAAACCTCGTAGGTTTCCTCCAAGAGGTAGCGGCGCAGGCTGGCATGGGTCTGGGCCTTGTCCCAGGGGCAGCCGTTTGGCCCCCGCAAAGTGGCCACGGTGGCCAGAAGGGTGGCAAAGGAACCGGGCGGCCCGACACGGCGCTCTGGATCTTGGGGAGGAACATAAAGGCTGGTCAGATGATCGAGCCAGGCTTGGCGGTCGATGGCGTAGAGGGGCATGGCCGCTACCTTTTCTTCACCGGCCACGCCGGCTGCCCGTACCAGGTAGACCGGCCATTCGTCGCCGTAAAGGGGTGCCAGAAAAAGCTTGACCTCCGAGGCTACCCGGCGATTGTACACCTGGAGGACCAGAAGACCGAGATTGGCATGCAGGGCGGTTTCCCCAAGCCTCGTTGCCTCTGCCACCACCAGCCCCGTGGCTGGATCCAGGTTCAGGGCCGAGAAAATGACATCGAGGCAGCTCATGGCCGGCAGGACGGCTACTTCTATTTCCCCGCGGCGGTGATAAGCGAGAAGGCGCTGTACCGTCTCCTCGGCCACGAGGGGGTGCCCGGGAACGGCGTAGCCCACCTCACCTCGCTTGGCGGTTTCCGCCACCAGCGTCTCCACGATGGCCTCATATACCGCGGCAAAGGTGGGTTTGGTCTCGTAAAGGGAGTCGAAGCTGGAAAAATCCACTCCTTGCTCGGCCAGCCACCCTACCAGGGGGTGCTGCGCCGTCCGCAGGTAGAGCGGCCGCACCCTCTGCAGGACGGCCAGATTGGCCCGGGGCAAAAGCTCCTCCGGTCCCGGCCCCAGGCCGACAACCCAAAGTTTCCCCAAGGGCTATCCCTCCAGGCTCCTGATTACCCACCTCCTGATTCTAGCACAAAAAAACAACAGCGCCGCAGGGCGCTGTCACTGTTCCATCTGTTTGGCGAGAAAGCCCGCCGCCGTTTCCGCCAGTTTGAGCTCCATCTCGCCCATCTTTACGCCTGGTTCCCGGGAAAGGAGCATTACCGCCCCTATCGGATCGCCTTCGGCCACGATGGGCGCGATCACCTCCGCGCTGAACGGGCAGCCCTCGTCCTCCTCCGCCTGCACCGGGCAGTCCTTGCACAAGAGGTGTTCGCCCGGGGTGTTGATGAGGACGGGTTTGCGCTCCTCCATAACCCTCTCCACGGCCGGGCCGATGGGCTTGTTGAGGAACTCCTTCTTCGGCGCGCCGGCCACGGCGATAATGTTATCTCTATCGGCAATGCAGGCAATGTGCCCAATAGCTTCGTGCAGGGAATCGGCGTACTCCTTGGCAAAATCACCCAGCTCCCCTATGGGGGAGTACTTCTTAAGGATGACTTCCCCTTCCCGGTCAACGAAGATCTCCAGCGGGTCGCCCTCGCGAATGCGGAGGGTGCGGCGAATCTCCTTGGGGATGACAACCCGCCCTAAATCGTCTATACGCCTAACGATCCCCGTTGCCTTCATTTCCGGCCTACCCTCCTTTTCTTTGGTTTTCACTGTTAGTATATAACCCCTTTCCCCTAGTTATTCATTTTTTTCCATTGTAGGGCCAATAGAGGCCCTAACAGCTTGTCAAGCGGCAACAGCTTATCCTATCTTCATGGTTCTATCTTTTTCACAACCTCAGCCCTTTGCCTAACCTGTTCCAGAAAATCGCTAAAGGCTGCGTCGCGGCGGCTGGCCAGAAGGAAAGCCTCCAAATCGGCCTTAATCTCCTCGAAGCTGTCCTTCCTGTCCTCCACTTTGATGAGGTGGTAGCCGTAGGCCGTGCGTACGGGCTCCTGCGTCACCTCTCCCTCGGCCAGGGCAAAGGCGGCGTTAACGAACTCGGGGCCGAAGACGTTGTCCTGCGGCGTGAAGTAATCGGAGAACAGGCCGCCGTTTTCCCGCGTTGCCTCGTCGGCCGAGTACTCGCGGGCGAGGGCAGCAAAGTCCTCACCGTGCTTTAGACGCCGCAGCACCTCTGCGGCAGCCGCCCTGGCGCGGGCCTCGCCGTTCTTGGTGTCAAATAAAATATGCCTCACTTTTACCTGCCTTAAACTATCCCGATGCTGGGCGTAAAACTTTTCCAGGTCGGCCTCGCTGACCTTAACGTCCTTGGTAACTTCCTGGTAAAGCTTGTCGGCCAGGAGGTACTGGCGGAGATCGGCCTTTAGGTCGGCCGGGGTGAGGCCCTGCGCCTGCAAGGCCTTTTCCAGTTCCCCGGCAGGGAACTGGGCCTTATACTTTTCCAGCAGGGCATCCACTTCGGCGTCGGCCACGGCCAGGCCCCTGGCCTTGGCCTCCTGTTCGATAAGCTTTTGGCGGATCAACTCCTCCAGGGCGTTCTCCTTTAGGTCCTTTTCCCGGGCCGCGTCTAGCTTCAGGCCCTGGGCGGCCATTTGGGCGCGGGAGCGCTGCACGAGTTTTTCCCACTCTGCCCGCGGAATGGGCTCGCCGTTGACTACGGCAGCCGCCTCCACCTTGGGCCGACAACCGCCGAGGGCAAGAAGGGCGGCGATGACGAGGACCGCCGGCAAGGACAGTC
>Ga0080004_1102463_pt1 | contig 20120 bp, 36 predicted proteins | sample WasSprMetagenome_FD_69207 | JGI IMG/M metagenome (GOLD analysis project Ga0080004, IMG submission 69207) | Sulfidic aquatic microbial communities from Washburn Spring, Yellowstone National Park, USA - WS (SPADES assembly) (version 2) | ecosystem: Environmental > Aquatic > Thermal springs > Hot...
GCGAGTTCCATTTTGGCAACGAATGGACACGAGAGAAAGAGAAGGAACTCGCAGAGCTCCTTGATCTCGAAGAAGTAGAGGTCGAGACAGAGATAGTTGGGAGCACAAAGTTTAGGGAAGATGGTTGGCATTTACTCTTAGTAGACAAGCCACTCTTCGTATATAAGGATATCGATGTGGAGCTTTTAGAGCTCTACATCGATGAATTAGAAAAGGAGTTTGAAAGAAAGATGATAGAGACATATGGAAGGGAGGAAATGCAATGAGAAAAAAGGTTTTAATCAACTGTTCGAACCATCCGAGCTCAACTTGGAGCTCTGGGCAAAAAGAGGGATGGGACGAGATTATCGATGTCCCGTTCCCGAATGTGGAACCGGAGTGGGACACGAACGACAAACCGTATCAAGATACTGTAATGGCTTTATGGAAAGCCGTTACAGATGTCATCTTAAAGAAAGCAGATGAAGAGGTGTTTCTATACGTAGCAGGTGAATACTCCGTCTGTTACGAGATGTTTTTAAGGGCACGGAATTGGTTATTACCAGTGGCCGTGCCGACTACAAGAAGGGAGGTAGTAGAGATCAAGAATGCGGATGGCTCTACTACCAAAAGCAGTCGTTTTGAGTTTGTCAGGTGGAGGATCATAGGGTAAGGGATAAAGTCCCTGCCCTAAATTTTTATGTTAGGAGGGGAGAAATGAAACTAGTTAGTTTTATGAAGAAGCTAGACTTAACAGAGGAACAGGAAGAGAAGATTGTCAGATTAGTAACTAAAAAGGTTTGGATTATTACCCACTCAGATCGAGCTTTAAGAATTACCAGGGACGGCTGGGTATACCCTGTCGGTTACCCAGAATTAAGTCAGCACTGGGATAAATTAACCGAACCAATGTTTTGGAAGGAGGATCTAAAATGACAAAAGAAGAATTAGACAAGAAAATTAGTGAGCTTTTTGACGAGATGGAGAGGGAGTGTGTAGATGGGGACTGTCTCCACTGCCAGAACTGGTTCTACCCCTGCGGTTACTTACTTCTATACAGAACCTTGCTTAGGTGGGGGTTCGAGGAGGTATGGAATTCGAATATGGATAATTCCTATGTTTCCTTTGCCCCCACCCATATCTTTGAGAAGGATGAGGTGCGGGTAACAGTAGCATATGGGTGGTGGGACGTAGAGGAGAAGGAGGGAGCATCTTAGCTCCCTCCCTTTTTATTTTTAGGATTCTCAATAATGGAAACTCCGTAAGTCCTGAACTCCATAATGGAGCAGGCAGGAGGAAAAGGAGGATAAAAATGATAAAGGTAGTTTTTAAAAAGCATTACATTTTTAGATCTAACAGTAAAAGGGAGTGTGAAATCGAACTCATACTCCCATCAGACAAAGATGGAAATCTTGTCCCTGAGTTCAGGGACAGTAAAGTGTGTGTTTTTGGAATGGAGTTGACAGAGAATTGGGGGCGATGGATACAAACGGAAGAGAATACAAAGCGTGCAGTATGGCTTGTGTATGCCTCATCTTGGGAAGAGTTGGAAGGTGAGGTGAGAAAAATGATAGATGAGAGTATAGAAAAACTTAAGGATGTTTACAAGAGAAATTCTGAGGAGATAAAAAGAACTCCTCAGGATGCGGAAGAGGTATATATTCTTGAGTAGGGGCAAAACCCCTACTCTTTTATTTTTAGGATTCTCAATAATGGAAATACTCTCCGTAAGTCCTGAACTCCATAATGGAGCAGGCAGGAGAAAAGGAGGATAAAATGATAAAGGTAGTATTTAACAGGAAATATCACTTTAAGGGGTTTGGTGATAGAGTATGTGATGTTGAGTTACTTCTTCCCGCCGATGAGGAAGGATATCTGATAACTGAGTTAAGAAATCAAAAAGTGATAGTTTTCGGCTGGGAGCTGTCTAAATTGTGGGGTCATTATGATGAGGAAAACAATGTAAGATACTATGAGTTAAGCGTTTTTGGTTCAAGTTGGGATGAGGTAGAAGAAAGGGCTACGACATTAATAAACGAAGCCCTTGAGAAGATAAGAGATGTTTATAAGAAGAATGTAGAGGAGATAAATAAAGCTCCTCAGGATGCGGAAGAGGTATATTTTATAGAGTAGGGGCTTTGCCCCTACTCTATTAATTTTTATGATTTTCAATAATGGAAGAAGGAGTGTGATAAGAATGAAGTTGTTTAAAGGCAAGCAGGATGTTGACTTAGTTAGTGAGAACAGGTTTCTGAAGCTTGAAAATATGATGCTTAAGCAACAGCTTAAGATGTTGCAAGAAGATATTGATGTATTAAAGCAAAAGCTATTAGAATACCAAATAGATAAAGAGATAAAAGGAGGTGAGAAGTGATGTGGATTAGGAAGCTTTTTAGAATAGGCGGGACGCTTGCAGTAACATTTCCAAAGTCAATAGTGGAGAAGTATAATCTGAGCGAGAAAGATTATGTAGTTATTACACAGGAGGCTGAGAAGGAATTCAATATTAAGATTGTGGAGGTTAACGATGTTGTTAAGGTTAAGTAGAAGTAAGGCTTATGATGTGGAGAATAAGATCTTGTATTCTATTAGTGTAGATTATACATCGAGGGGAATAGATGATGGTATGAGTATTTACTTTAACATCTATAGACACGGCTGTGATGGAACTTATGAGCGGTTATACAGAGAGTTTCTTGCGGATGCAACATCTTGTCAGGATAATGAAAGATATTATATGATTATCGATTGGATTGAAGAGGCATATAAAAGAGGTGATAGAGTTATAAATATCCAAAATATTATTAGGATACGTCTTGACAGCGATATGAAATCTATGCTATAATTCCATTATGGATAATCTATATAATGGAGTAAAATATATAGCCGAGAGGATCGTTTGGCGCCGGGAGATCCTCTCGGCTTTTTGTTTGGGAAGATGATATGACTGTAAAAACATATACTATTACAGAGGGAACTAAACAGAGATTACGGAGATTTGCTAGAACTAGACCTCGTGATAAGAAAGGACGATTTAAGAAGATTTACTCTAGAGATGAGATTAGGGCTAGATGGCGTAAGTTTAGAAAAGAGAGTTATAGGAGGTATAAGAAAAAATAATGCCTGAGACAATACACTGTAGAATATGTGGCAAAGCCTTTAGAGTGAAGAATTTTGAAGATCAAATGGCAAAACTGAGACATCATTATAAAACAGAACATCCGAAAGTATGGAAAGAATCTGTTAAAAGAGGGGCACGAAAAAGAAAAAGGAGGCGATGAATGTGCCTGATGAAGAGAGAGAAGAAATTCTAGAAGAAAAAGAGGTGATAGAAAGTGGCGGACAGGAAGAGGAAAAAGAAGAGAAGAAGCCGAAGGTAGCAGTTAAGGAACCTGAGGCTGTTCCTGAGAGGGTAGTTGAGAAGCCTAGGAAAAAGAAGAGAAGAGCCAAGAAAAAGTCAATAGTGGATAAACTATTAGGTGATGAGGTTATAATACCAAGAGAGCCTGAGAAGCCAAAGGAAGAGCCTCAGGAAGAATCTAAAGAAGAGAAGTTCAATTGGATACCTCTTGTTGTAATGGGTGGAGTAGTGTTAGCTTTAATGTTCATTATCTTTAGAAATAGGAATGTTGAAAGCTCTCGAGGTGAGACGGAAGAACTACCTGAGATAGTTGAAGAATTTAGAATATGAAAGGAGGTTGAAGATGGTAGAAGAGATAAATTTAGAAGAATATGAAGTAAAGGAAGAGCAACCTATTTCTGAGGAGCAACCTAAAGAAGAGCAAAAGCAGGAACTCATTGATCTAGATGCTTTTACTCAGTTTGTAGCGTTTGTCACTTCAAGAGACTTACCAGAAGAAGAAAGTAAAGAGTATCAGGAAAAGTATAGAGGTTTTGTTACACCTGTTCTTAAGATGATAGGATTTAATAATGCTTTAGCACAGTATTCTATCGGTAGTATACCGCCTTGGGCTAGCATTCTTCTAGGGTTTGGTGTGATGGTAGGAGGAGTAATTGTTTTGAAACCTAAAGCTCCAAAAAAGGCTACTAAGAAAGAAGAGGTTAGTAAGCCTATAGAAGAGACTAAAGAGCCTGTTATATTCGAGGAATTTAAGCCTATAGCGTTGGAGCAAAATCAAGGTGAAAAGTAAGTGTGGTGGTTCATTGGTGGTTTAATATTCCTAACATTAGCTTATATAAATCCACAAAAGACGGGTGAAGTTGCTGGTGATGCTGTAGCATCTGCTGTCGATAAATTAGGAAATACCCTATGGTCATTTCTCGATAGATTGTGTTTCAATATTGGAGACTCTTTATCCAAGTCATTGAATAAACAGGATTGGAATGATGGGAAGAAAAAATGGATAGGACTTATTGCAGTCTTAGAGGGCGTTTACTGGATTTCTAGAGCTACAGCTCCTAGAGTAACTGTTACATCTGGTGGGGTTACTATTAGTGGTCAGAATCCTTTTGGCGGTGGTTTTTCTATATCTACTGGTGGAAGAAGCGTTGGTGGATATACTTTAGGAGCTGGAAGAAGCAGTGGAAGAAGAACTGTTAGAACAGTTACGGAGAGAGGAGGTAAGGTTCAGGAAGTGGTTACTATAGAGGAAGAGGTTGAGGAAGGAGGTAAAGATACGATGCCATTATCTTTTGATGAGGAAGAGGTTAGACAAGAGATTGTGGAAAGACTTCGTGAGACAGGAAAAGATATAAAAGAGTTTACGGCTAGAGACGCTGAGGTTATGGCTAAGTCCAAACCGGCTGGAGAGAGAAAGACTTGGTATGAAAGATATATGCATTATGTTAGGTCTCAGCAGGCTCAAGGTAAAGTTAGGAAAAAGAGGAATCCTAGGAAGAGAGGAGGACATTAGTAATGGATACCTCTGACAAGGTAGCTTTAGCTGGTTTAGGAGCTTTAGCATACCTTATGTTTGTACATAAAGGAAATTTGACATTCATTGGAAATCCTGCTGGTGGGGGAGGTGATGGAGGTGGTGATGATACAGGAAAGCGAGCTGTTCTGAACCTAGCAGATCAATTACAATATACAGGTGATGAAATGCCTGAGAAGCCTAGACCGTTAACACAAACTGAAAGATTATTAAAGGGGGTGAAACATATCACATTAGATTTATTTTCTGGTAAGCGATATTCGAGAGTTACTGATGATGTAACTTTTAATGTGATCATAGATGCAGGACACGACTGTCAAAGTAATGGAGCTGGATATGACGCAACAGAGATGTATCTTTATAATGGATATAAGAAAGAATGGGAAGAGAAATTTAAGGAAAGAGGTTATAGTGTAGATTTGTATAAATTCTTTCCCACTGAGGTAGAGTATACTCGTGTCTATGCCCAGAAGATGAGGTATTGGATAGATCCTGATTATATAGTAGAACCTACTAACCCTAGAGGTAAGAAAGTTAAAGGTCAGGGTCTTACTGCAATAGAAAATGAATATAATGTTAAGTTTGTTACCGTAGATGGAATAAGAAGACCGTTTGAGGTAAAAACGCTTTCAGGTCCGGACTCTCTTCTGATGGCTCAATATATGAATACTCATCACAACGGTGCTAAACTGCTTATTACAAATCCAAAAGAGTATTGGAGATTATTTAATGATCCTGATGAGAGGCTAAAAGCTAGAGCAGAGTATAGTTTAAAGCCTATGTTATTGCAAATATATTCACGAGCCAAGATGCCACTTGTTTTTGTTGTTAGCTTTCATATGAATGCTGTTGAAGGAAATTGGAATGCTTGGGGAACTAGAATATTCCATACCTCTAGAAATTTACCTTGGAAGGAAAATTCTATAAAATTTGCCTATAAGATTGCAGAGATTCTAAGATGGATATATAGAAAGGATAAGCAGATGGTTAGATTTCTAAATGATTTTCCCCTATATCTTAGTAGACCTATTGATGTATATCCTACTCAATCCAATTATTGTCCTACTGCTTTTTGGTTACTAGACCAAGATTATATTCCAAAAGAATGGGTACAGACGAAAGAAGTATATTATGTTCCAGTATTGATAGAATGTGCGTTTATAAAGTCTAAGAAAGATTTTCCTATTCTTAGTTATGTTGGATTTATGAATGCTGTATGTAAGAGTGTTGCTATAGCTATAGAAAGAACATTGGAGGATAGTCATATATGACAGAGGGTAAAAACTGGTTAATAATAGGAAAAACAGGAACTGGTAAGAGCTACTTTGCAAGGTATCTTATAAATCATTCTCCAAAGCTCTATAAGGTTATAGTTGATACCTCTACAGATTATTTTAGAGATAAGCATATAAAGAAAACTTTCAATTATGCCTATGTAGATGAAAGGAATGCGTATAAAGTCTATGATTTTGTTAGACTTATTAAAGAGAAAAAGAACATTCTATTTGAAGTGGCTGGCTTAACTAATGATGAGCTTAACTTCTTTATGGATAATCTAGCTTCTGAACTTCCATCTAATTCTCTTTTGTGCATAGATGAGGCACATCAGTTCTTTCCTAAAGTAAAGTATTCAATACAGCTAGAGAGGTTATTGAGGACAGCAAGAAAGTATAATATAGACTGTGTATTGGTTACGCAAATGATAGTAGATCTCAATATGGTAGCTATTAAGCAGGCTAGTGTATTGGTAGCATTTCAGATGACAGAAGAGAATGAGTTAGAGAAACTGAAAAACTACATAGATAATGCTAAAGAGATTCTTCCTAAGCTAGCAAGAGGTCAGAAAGTCATTAAGGATTTAAGGACTGGAGAGTATGTTATTGAGGATAAAATATGATAGCAGTCTAGCTACCTCCTTTCTACTCATAAGCTGGAGAGACTATTCCTCCCCTAGTCTCTCCAGCTTCTTGACAAGGAGGCTTGTATGAAATATAATAAAAGAGGTGATATGATGTGGCTGATACTGAAAGAAATAGTTTAATTCAGGCATTTGGAAGCGCTATACCAGCTAGCATTGGCGTTCTCTTAGGTATGGCTGTATCTAACAATCTTTCAAATATTCTTTATAATAATTCTGAAAAACAAATTTCTAGAGACCAATTAAGAGCGTTTACTGATGCTGGTCTAGGATATCTGGGATACTATCTAGCTCAAACTCTTGATAAACCATTCATAAAGACAGAAATCTATGGTGTAGGTATTGGAATTATGGTAGGATGTTGGGCTAGATTGATTCTTTATATATTGTATCTTGCTAAGGTAATTTCACCTGAAATAATAGGAGTAGGTAAGCAATGGAAGTAAGGAGGCTAATGTGTTAACGATTGCATTTGGTGGTGCGACTAGTATATTTTTAGCTAATTATTTAGGTTTGCAGAAAGGATGGTTTAGAGGTTCAAAGGTAGCTAATGATACCTTTATGGCTATTTTAGGTATTTTTGCCAGTATTATTCCCGGAATGACGGGGTTTGGAATGGGAATGTTTATGACAAGTCTAGGAAGATTAGCTTTGTCCATAGCTTATAATTTTGATATGGTGCAGGAAGTTCCTGTATCAAAAATAAAATAGTGAGGTGATTGAATAAGATGCCAGTACGGAGATTTTCACAGATTGTAAGGATAAGTGAGGCAGACCCAAATACAGTATTAACAGCAAATATTGCGAATACTGCTACACCTATCCTTATTCATACAGTTCCATTAGGTGTTGAAAGGGTCTTAAGAAATGGGACACCTTTTAGGATGAAGTTACTCAAGAGTGACTCTACAGATATAGATAAGAACTCTACTATCTTTGTAGCATTTCAGAGACCTGAGATGCGGTTGCCTAAGGACTTATTCTTCTTCAAGTACAATGTTTTCTACTCTTTAACCCTAGCACAGCAAGCTGATCTAAGAAGCTATGGTGCTCAATTATCTGTACAAGCTCCATATCCTCGTTATGTTTTTACGCAACAATCTAAACTTATTCTGCTTTTACTGTCCCCAGATGTAATAGACCCGACTAAGTGTAGTATTGAGTTTCCTATGGAAGAATATGTAGTTGCTGTGTGAGGTGACAATATGGCTAACAAAATAGATATATCTAGGTATATAACCAACGGAGTTCTAGAGCTTTCAGACTTTACAAAAATTGAGAATATAGCTAACAATGAGAGCGTTATCTTGGAATACAGAGTTCCTCAAGGAAAGGTCTTGATATTACCTCTAGGGGGTATATTCGACTTAAGAATAGTTACTAAAGAGAGCTTTACTTTAGATGCAGAAATAGGTAGAACTAGCTATACAGCTCAATTGTCAGGAGATATAGTTGACCAACCTAGCTATCCTATGGATGGTGGGGATGCAGTAGCTTATTGGAATGGCTCTAGAACAGCAATAACTGCAATTGATTATAATGCTAATACTGTAACCTGCACTGTAGATGCAAGTTCAGGAACTCTTGACATCTATTATATATTTGGTGATGGATATCTAAGAGCTTATGCAGAGCCACCTCTAGGATATACAGTTGCTAAAAGGTTGCTGTTCAATGAGAGTATGAAGATGTTAAACACTAGAGACCATCTAGATACAGATAAAGTTCCTAGATATCCCAATACATTCTATCTACCTGAAAAATATCTTTTCAGGATATACATTAATTCCCCTAGAGTTGTGAGCTGGGATGCTAAAGCTATAAATGCAGTTGCGAGGTTTAATTGTTTATTCCTTGATATGAGCATAAATCCTGATCCTTTAGTGTGGTCTAGATTAGTTGAAAGATAGAGGTATTTATGGAGTGGGTTTTAGCTCTATTAGGAGCTGTATCTGCAGGACTAGGTTATGCTCAAGCGCAACAGGAACAAACTAATCAACAGATAACGTTACAGATACTGCAAGCACAAATGGAGCTTGAAAGAGAGAAAGCTGAGCTTGCTAAAGAAAGAATAAAGACCTATATCGTTGTAGGTATCATTTTTGTAATGCTTATAACTGTTATAATAATTATATTAAAGTGAGGTGAAAAGAATGTACAAGTGGCTAGATTGGATAATGCTTATACTTCTAATAGCTATAGCTTGGAAGTTGTATGCGCCACCAAAAACATAGTAAGGTGAGGATATGAAAGAGGTTACTATAATAAGTGTGTGGAATATTGTTTGGATAATTTTTGTGATAGGTGTATTGTTATATATCTATAAATATCCACCTAAGTTAAAACTTCAGGTGGATTTAGGAGGCTTACAATGAAAGCGAAATATATTGTACTTATTGTAGTTGGTATTATTGTTTTGTATCTTATATGGAGGTTCTTCCCTAGACAGCAATCAACAACATCAAATACTACTCCAACTCCCGGACCTGGTGATTATTATCCTGACTCTTCAACTACATATGCTTAGGGAGATGATAGTATGAATAAGGGTTTACCTTGGATAATATTAGGTATAGTTCTCGTTGGTGGTATAATTGCTTATATAGTTATAAGTAATAAATCAAGTACTAGTAGTACTAGTAGCACTTCTTCTAGTCAACCCACTGGTTACAATCTCAATACCTATTTAGGAGGAACTCCATCTCAGTGGTTAATAGATTTAGGCGCTTTAGCTACTATCTATCAACATCTGTATGAAGCAGGTGTAATTACAAAGTGAACACTACTAAGATTATTTTAGTATTGGCTTTGCTTTTAGGTGCTGGCGGATTAGCATATCTCTTACTAAGACCTAAGAGTAGTTCAGCAGAAAGTAGTGGAGGTGGACACGCTGGTTCTGGTGAGGCTGATAGTGGATTAGCTGGATATCCAGCAACTACAGATAATACTCCAGAGACTGGAGAACCAAGTACCCACTCTACTACATCAACTCCTTCAGCCTTTCCTTACCATATAGTGGGATATGAAGTAAGGATTATGGAAGGTTCTGCTGATATGGCTACATTACCTTTTAATAGACCTGATCAAAAGTTTCCTCATCAGCACGGTGTAATTCCTGTATCAAATGGATTGTATAATATAGCGTGGGGACTTGATATGGCTGTAGCAGGTGATGGAATACAATGGAAATTAGATGTTCAGGGAACTGTAAAGAGCGGGAAGTTCCTATTCAAAGATATGACATATGGTAAGAAGGCTACGGATTGGGGATATGCTAGTATAGGCTGGGGATTTCTGGCAGGAAGAGTAACTTGGCAATTAACTATGTGGGTTGAATAGTATGAAAGGGCATATATGGTCTTACATACTAGGTGGGATAATAGGTGGTTTATCAGCTATAGGAATATCAGCTGGAATAGTAATATATTTCATTTATAAATACTACCAAAAAGGTGATATACAGATTACAATAAGAAGGTAGTATACGAGATTCGAAGATGTTATACTACCCTTAACAGGATGGAATAGATTGATAGAAGCAGTAGAATCTAAAGAAGGAGATGATAATATGAAGTTAGAGAATATAGTAGAGCTTTTAAAGGAGTTTAGGTTTAAGTTTGTTAGTATAAATCCACTTACCTTTGAGCTTGAAGATTTAAATCCTCAGAGCAATGTTAATATATCTGGTAAGATTGTAATAGATGTTTCTAACAAGAAAATACTCTTTGACTTTCATAGTGATATAAAATGGTAGATGTATCTGTTAAGCCAGCTAAAGGTAAATGTTCTATATGTGGTAGGGAAGATGTAGGAGTTGTTTTAGAGTTTAGTTTACCAGTTAAGTTACCGTTTGCTCTACCAATACCTACAAGTACTTTTATCTGTATTATTTGTCTAGCTAGAAAGCTAGATAAGTTATTTAAGGTATTAGCAGAAGATAAAACTTGATAGTTAGGGGGCGATATGTATGGATATTCAGTTGATTACTCGACTAGTGAGTAACCTCGGTTTTCCTATATTTATCGTTATATATCTCTTGAACAGGGAAGATAAGACACTAGAAAAACTTACAGAAGTAATAAATCAGAATACTCTAGCTATTCAGAAGTTGATCAATAAGCTAGAAGAAAAAAGGGATGTGATGAAAAATGGCTGATTTTACTCTAGATAATATTGACTTTGTAGGAAATCTTACATTAGATTTACCAAAACCTACTTCAGAATTACCAAAACCTACTTCTGTTTGGGATAGCGTTAAGGAGTATTGGTGGCTAATACTGGCTCTAGTTGTTATTGTGTATCTTATGTTTAGGAGGAAATAAAAATGCCTCCAACTTCATATAACTTACATAATATGATACCTCCGGAACTATGGTGGCTAAGAGGGTATATAAGACCACCTGAACCAGAGCCAATAGATGACTTATGGGGGTGGAGAATGCTAACTCCTTGGGATCTAATGACGCCTGAAATGCGACAACGGGTTATAGAATACTATTCAACACATCCAGAGGAGTATAATCCATATTACGAATATACCCGAGTAGGTACACCAAATCCATATTTAGATATAGAATATGTTGGGGGTACAGCTTTTAGTAATTCAACATCTGGGTCAACTTATCCTGTTACGACTGATACAGGTGAATACAAAATTCACCCTTCTACCAATATTCTTATAAGTCAATATCTTAGTCAGTACTGGTGGGTAGCTTTAATATTAATAGCTATTGTTTTGTACTTTGTATTTTCTAGAGAGAAAAGAAGGAGAGGGTAACTATGACTAAAGAGGAAGCTGGACTTGCTATATTAGGGATAACGGGTGCTAGTGCTTTATGGAGCTGGGGAAATAGTTCTATATTTACTATAAGGAACTTTGTAAATAATGATGAAGCAAGAAAGAATGCCTATTATGGTATGAACTTATCCATATCTCTCATTGTTCTATTTTCACTAGCTCTGTATTTTCTTTATGGTGAACACGGTATGATTCCAGCTCTAATTACCTTTATATCAGGTCTAGCTTACTATGCTATATATGATTTAGAATTGAAAAAGTAGAGGTGAATTAAATGAAGAAAAAGTATTGGTATTATGTATTAGGAGGAGTTGGTGTAGTAACAGTAGGCTACTACCTTTATAGTCTAGCTAAACCTAAGACTTCTGACAAATATACATTACGACAGTATATTCCTGAATTTAGAGCAGAACCTGAAACTCCTCTATCGTCAAATATATATGTTAAAAGGATAGACTTGTCTCAAGCTAGAAATGATGAAGAGCTTATAATATCAGCTAAATATTTAAGCGTTTTAAAATCAACAGGGAAATTATCAATCAAGATTAATGACAGAAGTTCAGCTAGCTTTGACTTGACAGAAGTAAGAAGTATATCTTCTAATGTTGAAAGATTATATCTAACAAATGAAGCTCAGAGCGGGTGCTATGTAGATTTACTAATTTCAGAGGGAAGCATAGGGATAGATTACTATCCTGTTCAGCCTGTAACTAATAGACAAGATGTAGCTATAGGATATGATGTAATATCAGCTTCGGTTACAAACACAGAAACTACTTATACATTCTCATTCCCAAAAGGAATAAGTTCAACTAAATCTGTAGATTTCTTAGTAACAGGAGATGCAGTCAGTGTAAAGATTATTACACCTACATATAGCAATCTAAAATATTTTACAATTCCTGCTAACTCTTTCTTTTCAGTTCCTGTAACCGCTACTGGTATAAAGGTAGTGTTAGCATCAGGTTCATCTTCTAGTAAATTAGAAGCTAGGGGATGGTATTAATGATTAATAAAATAGCTAAGCGTACATTACCTTCATTGGCATTATGTGATGCTATTATAAAAATAAGGATGAATAGCTATATGTATTTTTATACTAATCTTTATCGTCCTATTAATATTACCAGCGGAAGCCTAGATCAGCTCGATCCAATAATAGCTATAGATAGTTCTAACAATTTACACATTGTATGGAGAGGAAGAACTTCTGCATTCCCTAACCACTATCAAATAAGGTATGCTAAATCAACAGATGGAGGTAATACTTGGAGTAGTCCTATTAATATTACCAACGGAAGCTACAATCAGCTCGATCAAAAGATAGCTATAGATAGTTCTAACAATTTACATATTGTATGGAGAGGAGAAAGCTCTACATCCCCTAACTACACTCAAATAAGGTATGCTAAATCAACAGATGGAGGTAATACTTGGAGTAGTCCCGTTAATATCACCAGCGAAAGCTACAATCAGCTCGATCCAAAGATAGCTATAGATAGTTCTAACAATTTACATATTGTATGGGGAGGACCGAGTTCTGAATCCCCTAACTACTCTCAAATAAGGTATGCTAAATCAACAGATGGAGGTAATACTTGGAGTAGTCCTGTTAATATCACCACTGAAAGCTACAGTCATTACGAACCAATAATAGCTATAGATAGTTCTAACAATTTACATATTGTATGGGAAGAATTGACTTCTGAATATCCTAACCACTATCAAATAAGGTATGCTAAATCAACAGATGGAGGTAATACTTGGAGTAGTCCTGTTAATATTACCAACGAAAGCCTCGATCAGTACGATCCAATAATAGCTATAGATAGTTCTAACAATTTACATATTGTATGGATAGGACCGAGTTCTGCATCCCCTAACTACTACTACTTTCAAATAAGGTATGCTAAATCAACAGATGGAGGTAATACTTGGAGTAGTCCTATTGATATTACCAACGAAAGCTACAGTCAGTACGCTCCAATAATAGCTATAGATAGTTCTAACAATTTACATATTGTATGGGGAGGAAGGAGTTCTGAATCCCCTAACTACTCTCAAATAAGGTATGCTAAATCAACAGATGGAGGTAATACTTGGAGTAGTCCTGTTAATATTAGTAATGATAACAATGACCAATATAAACGGGTATTAGCTATAGATAGTTCTAACAATTTACATATTGTATGGATAGGAGCGAGTTCTGCATCCCCTGACTACACTCAAATAAGGTATGCTAAATCAACAGATGGAGGTAATACTTGGAGTAGTCCTGTTAATATCACTAATGATAACTTTAATCAGCGAAATCCTAGTGTAGCTATAGATAGTTATAATAAATTACATATTGCGTGGGAAGGATGGGAAAGTGATACTTCGGGATACTATTTCTACCCTCAAATAAGATATATGAAAGTTTAAATGGTGGTATCCTTATGTCTTACCTTGACCGAGTAAATCTATCCTCATATACCTTTGATTTAGGAACCGAGAGAAACGACCAGCTCTGGGAAAAGTCTGGGCAACTGCTATATGTCTTCTCGGTAGATGGTGAGATATATGTAAAGGTTAATGATCAGAACTCAGCACCTATTGATTTAAGAATTGCACGAATAATAAGAGTACCCTTTGAGAGATTATATATTACCAATCCAGCTCAGGCAGGTAAGAAATGTATAATAGTTATTTCTAACATTTTAACGATACCCGAGCCTGTAACACTATCGAACAATGTTATACTAGCAAATCCAACAGATAATATATACATTACTACTGACGAACTCTATAGACTTACACTAACCAATTCTACCAAAGATGCTGTAGCTAAAGCTCATACTCAGAATACTGACCAGTACCTAGATTATGGTGGAGCTAATCAGGTATCTGCTAGTGAGGTAAAGAATGCTGTAGCTAAAGCTCATACTCAGAATACTGACCAGTACCTAGATTATGGTGGAGCTAATCAAGTATCTGCTAGTGAGGTAAAGAATGCTGTAGCTAAAGCTCATACTCAGAATACTGATACAGCTTTGGCTCCTCTTACTCAGGATTTAGACCTAAATAATCATAGAATTCTAAATACTATCGGAACATTTTCCATCAAGGGAACAAAAACTGAAGGAACTTTCGGTTCTGAACTAGTAGGTAATGGTGACTTTTCTACTGTCCCTGATACCTCTTGGACTTGGGGTACCACTTGGACGCACAATACCACAAACTATTATGCAACTCATTCAGCCTCTACAGGTGGTGTAGCACAAGTTCTCATAGACGACGGAGGAAGCGGATATGCTGTTAATGATATATTAACTATAGCAAGTGGAAATAATGATTGCACTCTTAAAGTTACTTCTGTTAGTAGTGGTAAAGTTACAGGATTATCTATAATTACTGCTGGTAGTGGATATAGTGAAGGCAGTGGTCTTTCAACTACAGGTGGGACAGGAACTGGATGTAAAGTTACTATAGCTAGAATTGAAGATGACCCTCAAACGCTATCGCAAAGTATAGCTATATCTAGTGGCAACATTTATCAAGTCTCTTGGAGTGTGAAGAATAGAACTACAGGATGGATAAAAGTTACAGTAGGAGGATATACTTCTCCTTACTTTAATACAAGCTCTTCTTTTGTATTTACAGCTAGTAATACTAATGCTTTAACTTTTATAGCTACTAAAAACTTTAATGGTAGTATTGACGACGTCTCTGTAAAGCAAATTTCTCCTGCAACTGTTACTCAGTCATTATTAAATGCTTCAGGTACAACTGGAGTTGAACTAAGAAGCGGAGGAAATAATTTAAACAATACCGCTATAGGATATCAAGCTCTCTACTCCAACACAACAGGAAACTCCAATACTGCTATAGGATTTAACTCTCTCTACTCCAACACAACAGGAAACTCCAATACTGCTATAGGATTTAACTCTCTCTACTCCAACACAACAGGAGTCAACAATATCGCTATAGGATTTAGCTCTCTCTACTCCAACACAACAGGAAACTCCAATACTGCTATAGGATTTAACTCTCTCTACTCCAACACAACAGGAGTCAACAATATCGCTATAGGATTTAACTCTCTCTACTCCAACACAACAGGATACTACAATACTGCTATAGGATTTAACTCTCTCTACTCCAACACAACAGGAAACTCCAATACTGCTATAGGAGCTAACTCTCTCCGCTACAACACAACAGGAAACTACAATACTGCTATAGGAGATAACTCTCTCAGCTTCAATACATCAGGAAACTACAATATTGCTATAGGAATTATCTCTCTCCGCTACAACACAACAGGATCCTCCAATACTGCTATAGGAACCAGCTCTCTCTACTACAATACAACAGGAAACTCCAATACTGCTATAGGAGCTAGCTCTCTCAGCTTCAATACAACAGGAAACTACAATACTGCTATAGGAGTCAGCTCTCTCCGCTACAACACAACAGGAAACTACAATACTGCTATAGGATTCCAAGCTGGCTATAATTTAACTTCAGGTACCCAAAATCTAATTATAGGATATAATGTTAATTTTCCCGATCCAACAGGAAGTTATCAATTAGTTATTGGTAATGCAATCTTTGGAACTAATATAGATGGAACAGGAACAACTATTTCAAGTGGAAATATAGGATTATTTACAAATTCACCAACAGCTAAATTAGATATAAATGCAAATACAATTAGATTAAGAACAGCTAGAACTGTTACAAATTCAACAGATATAGGTAATCAAGGTGATATCTGTTGGGACAGTAATTATCTTTATATATGCGTAGATACCAATACTTGGAAAAGAGTGGCATTATCAAGCTGGTAAAAGGAGGTAAAGATGGAAATATATAAATATAAGCATCTAAAGAATAAAAATGTTCTTAAGTTAGAAAGAACAGGGAATATATGCGCTATTACAAAGCCCCAGTTCAATCCTGATACTGGAGAAGCTTTAGAACCTATTAGAGAATACTTTGATATACAGCAACTATACGATTTAAAGAGACAGTATGAGGAATTATTAGATAATATCAATGAAATGATAAAAGACTTCGAAAAAATGAAGTCTTAATCATTTCTTAATATATTCTTAATAATTTCTTAACATATCCCGGCTATAATATCTTTAGAATCAAATATATTTTAAAGGAGGTTTCTATGGATGTATTAAGTAAGATTAAGGAAGTTTTTCCCGATGAAGAGTGGGAAGCTAACACATTTCCTAGATGGGACTTTCAATCCCAAGGTGAGGGAGCTCAGTTAGTGGGAGAGGTAGCGAATATCGGAGAGATAAACTTCGGAGACAGAAAAGTTAAAAGAGTAATTATCAGAGAACTAGGAACTGATAAAAAGCTATCTGTTCTATTAACCTCTGTATTAGAATCTGCATTTACAAATCTGAACATTAAACTGGGCGACATCGTAAGAATTACTTATCTTGGTATGGTAAAGTCTAGCCAAACTAAAAGAGCCTACCATAATTTTATGGTAGAGAAAAAAGTTGAGAGAGAAGGGAGGGTGATAAACTAGTTATCAGAGGGGAAGGATAATAGAAAGTCCTTCCCCTAAATTATTTTAAAATGGCTAGAAAAACTGATATTCCAAGAACATATGAATCGTGGAAAGAGGTTTCAAGCATCGTTAAGGATGCTATTACTCTTATTCAAAGAGAAAAGGGTCTCTCAAGAAGAGAAGCTGAGAAAGAAATCGGTAAAATGTTCAATGTAACGGATAGAACCGTTAGAGGATGGTTCGATAAATGGTATCTTCCTACTAAAGAGAGACCTAAAAGAGCTAGAAAACCTAGTGCTGAGGTAGTGCAGAAGCTCCAAAAATTGTTAAAGAGATCCGGATTAACTTACTCTAACTATTGGATAATAGATGACTTTCCTATTTCTGACGATCTTGCTGATGAAATAATTGATTGGGCAAGCAGAAATGTCATTCCTGATTATGATGCTGTATATGCATACATCGCAATCTTCCCAAATATATATGACCCTGAAGAGATACTCGAAAATAGAAATGTTACTGATTTTATAGTAGATAATGCTGTTCATTACGACTCTACTAGATGGTATAATCCAAGCGATATAGATGCATTCCTAGATGATTTAAGAATAAGTCTTACTAATCCGCTACAATACAAGCCTAGAACTGATTCAAGACCAATGATATTACCCATAACAGATATAGATTATATTTTAGTTATCTATATTGTTAATAGAATTATTTTAAAAAGGAGTGAGTAATGAATAGTATAAAAGAAGAAATTAATAAACTACAAGAAAGTATAAATGATATAATTTGTTACATTCCACTTCTAAATTACTGTGAAGAAAAATTTGATAACGCAATTAACATCGAAGATATAAAATTCTGGGGACTATGTTATTTCCTAAGAATAGCAAGATACAATGTTATCAGTAAATCTGAAAAAGAATATCTGGTTTATTTATACATCCTTTACCTAATTACCAAAGAAATTTCTAATAATAGCATATTCAATGAGATAAAGACAACGCTAGATATCAAGGAGGTTGAACTTAACAATGAGATACAAAATTCTTCAGCCTCTAAAAGAAGAAATAATAAAAAAGAAGGAGGTAGCTGTATTTGATATAGAAGCTAGAAACAGAACAGAGATAGTTATTATAGGATATTATGATAAAAATGGATATACATATTTTAAAGATGTAAATTCATTTTTAGATTTCATTCTAAAAAGAGATAATGCTAAAGTAAATTATTATGCACACTTTGGCGGAAGATATGATTTCTTAGCATTAATAGAAAATCTCATAAATAGAAACTTACAACTTGAACCAATACTATCGCAATCAAGAATCATTTTATTAAAAATCAGAAAAGGAAAATACACATTTAATCTTATTGATAGTTTTAATCTGTTACCTCTATCACTTAAAGAAATAGGTTCTAAATTTGGACTAGAAAAGAAAGAGTTTGATTTCAATACAGATTTCGATAACTGGGATAAACTAGTCGATTATAATAAAAGAGATTGTGAAGTTTTATATAAAGCAATTACAGAATTTCAAGAAACTATAAATAAATTAGGTGGATGCGTAAAGTTAACATTAGCATCTACTTCATTAGATCTATTTAGAAGAAAATTTTTAAAAACAACGGTTGCAGATAATTCAAATTTAGAAGAATATTTCAGACAGGCATACTATGGTGGAAGATGCGAAGTATTCAAAAAATATGGCTCCCCCTGTATATACTCAGATTTTAACTCTCTATATCCATCAGTAATGAAAGATAGCCTAATGCCTGTAGGAAGAGCTTATATAATCAAGACAAACAACCTCGAAAAATACAAGGACTTTCCTGTAGCATTCGTCGAAGCTACAGTACAATCTCCTCCACCTAACAAGCTTTATATTCCTGTCCTTCCTTATAGATATAAAGGTAAGCTCCTATTTCCTACCGGAGAATTTACAGGATGGTGGGATATGGAATTGATTAAAAAAGCAGAAGAAGTTGGATATATAATTAAGCCTAGTAGGGTAATAGTTTTCAATGACTATCAAGCTATCTTCAAAGATTACATAGAAAGTTTATATAACTTAAGACTAGAAGCTAAGCAGAAGAATGATAAGACGCTAGACCTAGTAACTAAACTCTTAATGAACAGTCTTTATGGTAAGTTTGGACAGAGAAGGGAACAAGAAGAGATATTCATAAATCCCAATGAAGAGGATATTATCAATCTCGGCTTAAGACCATACTTGCCTTATCTAGATGAACGACCTGTTAAAGCTTATGTAGGCGAACATTACTCTCTTGCGTCACATATTCATCCCGAGATATCAGCACACATTACCGCTCTAGCTCAACTTAAACTATACAACACCATCCAAAAGGCGTTAGAAAAGAATATTGAGCTCTACTACACAGATACAGATAGCTTATTTACCAATCAAGAGATAGAAAACTCTGTCGACTTAGGTAGATTAAAAATAGAAGGTAAGTATGAAAAAGCCTATTTCATATATCCTAAAGTTTATGTTCTGCCAGATTATTATGTCAAAATCAAGGGATTTAAAACTTTTAAAACATCTGTACTTACTTTAGACGAAAATAATGTAGAAAAATATTACGAAATAGACGAAGAAACAGTCAAAAAATTGCTAAATAAGGAAGAAACTATAGTCTGCAAATACATAGATATAGCTCCTTTCAAGTCAAGTCTCCGCAGTAGCCTATGGCAAACTAGAGTGGTTGAGAAAAAGATAAAATTTGACGGCTTAGAGAAAAGATACTTCCAAGGCTACGAAAGTTTACCGTGGGTTATTCAAAATGACGAGCTAAAAGCTCCTGTCAGTCAAAAAGTTTATTCTTATTTAACTGCTTAATATCTTTAAATAGTGTTAAGAAAATGTTAAGAAGGGAAAATAGGGAGGTTAAAATCTTGGGAAACGGTTTCGTTAAGGTACAAAGCCAAAAAGTTAAGGGTGGGAAAAAGTGTCAATTATGGAAGGGGAAGAGTATATGATG
>Ga0080004_1191416_pt1 | contig 20103 bp, 16 predicted proteins | sample WasSprMetagenome_FD_69207 | JGI IMG/M metagenome (GOLD analysis project Ga0080004, IMG submission 69207) | Sulfidic aquatic microbial communities from Washburn Spring, Yellowstone National Park, USA - WS (SPADES assembly) (version 2) | ecosystem: Environmental > Aquatic > Thermal springs > Hot...
ACGTCCTCTTGCCAGCCTCCTCCCGCTGGCGCTTCGAGTTCTCAAACATTTTATCCCACTCTCCAGCGTAGTAAACCAAACCCTTCGGTATATTTCCATTTCTTTTATAAATTACATCATTATATAACACTTTCAATCTATCTTTGTTAACTCTATTAACTCTAATCTTCCAGACGCGCCTGCCCGGCCCAGGGGTGGTTCCATTTCGATTCTTTTCCCCTCCCACGATCCCACCCTTCACAAGGGGTGGCCGCCTTGTTAGGGCGGGATATGGGAGGGGCTGGAACCGCTCCCAGACCGAGACCAGCTTATTGCTTCTCCGCTCTCCTACCCTAGCGCCCATTGGGCGGGGGATTTCAAGCTCAGGGGCTCGGGGCTCCAGCCCCCTCACAGCGTGCTCTCCCGTCGCGTTGTTCCCGCGGCTCACAGCTTGAAAGGCGAGTTAGGGTTTAAAAACCCTGCTCAATGTAGACTGAAAGTAAAAATTTTTAACATAAAAGTTAAAGAAAAAGATAAAGAGTATACTAACACGGCTAGGCAGGCGAAATTGTGGAAGATAATAAAGAACATAAAGGGAGAACGGTAGAGCGCGCGCACGCGCGATTTAGGAGGGTCTTAGCCTGATGAGTGGGAGTTTTAATATGGGGAAAGAAAAAGATACAGTTTGCTACTCGAACGGCCTGGAGATGTTTATCTGGCGAGCGAGGATGTAGGGTGCTCTAACTGCCGGGCTTACTTCCCACCAGCTGATATCGTAGAGCTCCTTGCCCAGCAGCTCGATGTTGGAGAGCAGCTTGGGGAGGCGGTCGGCGATCCTGATCCTAGTGACGGGGTGCTTGATCTCCCCGTTCTCCACGTAGAACGCCGCGTCCCTAGCGATCGTGGAGAAGATGCCTTCCACGTAGTTCTGCAGTCTTGTGTACCAGTTGTTGGTGATCATCACCCCTCTCTTCACCCCCCGGATCATCTCGTCGAGCGCGGCGTCTCCCGGCTTGACGCTGAGGGTCCAAGTGTGCGGGAATAACCAGCCTGCGTTGCCTGTGGACTTCGCCTGCATCTTCGCGGCGGTCTTCGAGTTGTGGAGCAGCGTGCGCAGCACGCCGCCCTCGATGATGGGTTTGCTCGCGGTCGGCAGCCCCTCGTCGTCGAAGGCTGTGGAGCCGAGGAGCTCCGGCGTCCTCGGGTCGTCGACGAGCGTGAACTTCTCGGCAGCGACTTTCGAGCCGGGCTCGACTCTGGCGAATATCGAGTTACCCATCATGACGGCCAGCGCGCTAGCCATCATACCCACTAAGTTCATAAGGTTGCCCACGACCATCGGCGACAGCACCACGTCGTAGGCTCCGGGCTCGACCTGCTTCGCTTCCCCTTTCGCTTGGGATGCTAGCTCCGCGGCAGTGCGCGCAACCCGCTTTAGATCCTCGACGCGCAGCCTACGGCTGCCCACTGACCACTGCCCGCTCGCTTCTCCGATGAAAGCCCTCAAGTACGCTTCGATACCGGTGGCTTCCTCCTCGAGCTTAACCCCCTTTGAAGTTGCTAGCCCTTTCTCTGCGAAGGAAAGAGTGATCGCGCCAGCCGCCCTTTCGACCCCAAGGCTACCGACCTCAGCTAGCATCGCTTCCGCGAGAGGCTCGGGATCAGACATCGCGTTTACAACAGCACTATCGACCAAGCCTTCGAGACGCTCAACCCTCGCGGGTTCCGGCAGCGGGGCGTAAAGCATGCTCGGTCTGAGCTGGGGGGCAACCTTGATGGCTCTCTCGATGAGCGCGCCAGCCTTCTCGGCGCCCGACGGGTGGATCGTGGTCATGAGGATACGCCCTTCCTTCGCCAGGTAGAGGGAGATCGCGAGGCTGCTCCACCTCTGCACCACGCTGATTTCGCTGTTGAACATCTTCACCATCACGGCTTTGGTGCGCCCTACAAGCGCGGCAGCCTCCTCGAAGCCCCTCCTGAGCGCTTCGTCCACCAGCCTTTCAGCCAGGACCGAGACCCTTTCGGCCATCACGCCACCACCCCGAGTTTCACGCTCCTAAGCCTTACGTCAGGACCCCCGAACCAGACCGGGACGCCCTGAGAGGGCTCGCCTTTACCGCACATGCCCGGGTAGAAGCGCAGCTCCTTGCCCGCCGCGTCCACCTTGCTGTAAAAGGCACCGGTCGTGATCTCGAGCGCCGGGTTCCTCACGGGCTTCGTGATCTCGCCCTTCTCGATGAGATAGGCTTCGAGGCCCACGTAGCGCTGCCCCCACCTGATGTCGTCGATGTTCCACTCCATGTAGCTCCTCATGTACACGCCCAGCTTCACGTCCTCGACCAGCTCCTCGAACGTATAGTCGCCGGGCGCGAAGTACGTGTTCGCCATCCTGATGATCGGCTCGCTGTCGTGGTCCATGGCCCGCGCCGCCGCGTTACTCTCCACGCCGAACAGCTTGGCCGTCCAGCGGTTGTGCAAGTGCTCGTTGATGATGCCGTTCTTGTACAGGTAGCGGGCCCTCGCGGGGACGCCCTCGTCGTCGTACAGGTAGAAGCCGTAGCTGCCTGGGATCGTGGGGTCGTCGATCACCGTGGCGTGCTCGCTGCCGATCCTCTGCCCCAGCATTCCAGGCTTGATGAAGCTCATCCCAGCTTGAGCCGCCTCCCGGCCTAGTATCCTGTCTGCCTCGCTCGGGTGACCGCAGCTCTCGTGGACGATAAGCCCGACGATCTCGCTCCCCACAATCACGTCGACAGGCTCCTTCGGCGGCTCAACACCCTCCAGCAGGACCTTTTCAAGCTTGACCACCTCCTCCTCGGCGTGCTCGGCGGGCTTCCACTTACCCAGCTGCTCGAGCCCCCCGCTGCCTCCGAACTCGAAACGCCTCTGCAAAGTACCCTTCTGCGGGTGCAGCAGGACGAAGTTGTAGCTGACTGTTACCCTGGGAACCCTGCTCACAATAAGCGCACCGTCCGAGTTCACGACGGTCTTCTCCTCAACATCCTCCGAGTATTGAGCAGTGAGGGTCATGAGTTTCGTCTGCTTCACAGCCGTTTTCGCTCGCTCCCAGATCTCCGCCAGAACGGCGATCTTCTCTTCAGGCCCCATCGAGTCGAGAGGCTTCAAGCAGAGCGCCTCGTACTTGGCCTTACCAAGCCTAGCGTCAGAGAACTCGATCGGCCTCTTCATAAGCTTCGCGTGAGCACTCGCCAGTTTCACAGCCTCGGCAACAGCTTCTCTAAGCGATTCCCAATTGATCGAGTTAGAGGCTGAGAAGCCTAGAGCCCCATTGACTACAACCCGGATGCCCACGCCCTCCCGAATCGACTCGCCGTAGCCGACCAGCTCCCCGTTCCTCGTGAAAATGGAAGACCTGGAGCGGCGGTGGAAGCGAGCTTCAGCGTAGCTGGCGCCCAGCTTCAGCGCCTCGTCAACGCATCTCTGGAGCAGGTCTTCGTGCACGCAAGGTCGTTAACAGCTTAGATAAAAACGTGGCGCTACAGCGACCTCAGAGCATCGATAGGCATCCTGAGCACGCAGCAGTAGGAGGTGTTGTACCCCTGCTTGAGCGGCAGCGCGGGTGAGTTGCAGGCCAGGTAGATGTGCTCGCCGTACACTTCCGCATCGTGGATGTTGAGGGGGAGCGTGAGCAGCCTGTGCCACTCGCCGCCCAGGTACGCGACCAGCTCTCCGTGCGTCTCCACAACCCCTGTTCCCGTTCCCGAAGCGAGGAGCAATACGTCCCCCATCTTCTTCGGCCTCACCGCAACGTTGCCCCGCACCTCGTACCTGCTCGCGAAGCTGTACACCTCCCAAAGCTCGAAGTTCCTGAAGAAGTACACGCGCCCGTCGAAGTCGGCGACGACAAGGTACCCCCTGTAGCTGCTCCGCGAGCCCGGCGTGTGCGAGCGGAAGGCTCCAACGTCCCCGTAAACGCGCTCCGAGGCCGTCGAGCCCGACAGGGCGTAAACCCTGCTGGGCGGCCTGATGGGCTCGCCCTCGAAGACGTAGAGGCTCCCTCCCTGCTCGCCGATGAGGTAAACGCCCTTCCCCGTTCTGAACTCGAAAACCTTGCTCCACCGCTCCCCGTCCTGGCTGGCCCACACCTCGTTCCTCCTCCCCGCGTACAGGGTACCCCCGATTGCGCTCAACGCCTCGAACAGCCCCCCTCCCCCGCCAGCCCCGTCCGGCACCCTCAGCACCTCCCTAACCTCGTTACCGTCGTACTCCAAGACGAGCCCGCTGCTGTACGTGCCAGCGCCTATGTACAGCCTGCCCCGAAATATCTCGTAGCTCCACGCCGAGAAACCGAGCTCCTTCGGCTCGTATATCTGCCGCCACTCGCTGCCGTTGTAGGCGAAAAGCCCGGAGGGCCACAAGCCCAGCACAAGCTCGTCTCCGTACGAGACAAGCACAGAAGCTTCGAGAGCGCCCCACTTGGCGAAAACCCTTTCCACACATTGGCTGTCGCTGCGCCTCCTTAATGTGTTTCGCTAAAAACCGGAAAGCGAAAAGCGTGGTGCTCAATGAAGTTCTTGTCAGCATGCGCTTTTCGGCGCGCGCCTATCCTGTGAGCGAAAGATTTAAATAGTTATATGACAGAGGCATTTGACGGTGGCAAATATGGAAAGCTGGAAGGTGGAGCTTGTGAAGAGCCTGTTGAGGAGAATTCACGAAGGAGCCGACCCCGAGAGCTTGAAAAGAGAGTTTGGAGAGGTTTTGGCGAAAGTCAACCCTGCTGAGATACCTTTGATCGAGCAGCAGCTGGTGAAGGAAGGTTTTCCGATCCAGGAGATCCTGAGGATGTGCGATCTCCACGTCGCCCTCTTCCGCGACTACCTCGTTGGCAGGGAGCTCAAGGGCGTGCCGGAGGGGCACCCGCTCGACCTCCTGCTGAGGGAGAACGAGCTCATCCTGAAGTGGGCTGAGCAGCTGGGCGTGGTCGCCAATGCGCTGGCGAACGCCGGCGACGAGGAGATGCCCCCGCTCCTGCAGCAGCTCAAGGCCTTGCTCTCCAACCTCCGCGCCGTGAGGACGCACTACAGGAAGGTGCAGATGCTGCTTTTCCCCTACCTTGAGCGGAGGGGAATCGTAGCTGTGCCGAGGGTGTTCTGGGGTAGGGAAGACCAGGCGCTCTTGAAGCTGAGGACGCTGATGAAGATGGTTGGAAGCGAGCTGCCGCCCGATGAGGCAAAGGCGGTGGCGAAGGAGGCTGCAAGTCTCGCCAACGAGCTCGCGGAGCTGGTCTTCAGGGAGAACAAGATCCTTTTCCCGGCGCTCTGGGCTTTGCTTACGGAGGGTGAGTGGGCGGCGGTGGCAGAGGAGGCGAGGAAGATCGGTTACTTGGTTAGGGTGGAGGGGGAGTGGAAGCCGGAAGCGGAGCCGGCATTGCCTTACCGGTCCGAGGTGAAGGTTGAGGAGAGCAGCTTGGAGCGCCTGCCGCTTGAGTTCCGCTCGGTAGCTGCTGGAATAGAGCCGGACAAGTACAAGCTGACGAGAGAAGGGGACCTCGACCTGGGCACGGGCTTCCTATCCCCCGAGGAGGTAAAGGGGGTTTTCGGCGCGCTGCCGATCGAGGTGACGTTCGCGGACGCGAGCGACAGAGTCCGCTTCTACTCGGACGGCCGTCTACCGCCGGCGTTTGTCAGGACGAGAACGATCCTAGGCCGCAACCTGCTCTACTGCCACCCGCCCAGGCTCGAGCGGCTCGTCAAGGAGACAGTGGACGCGCTGAAGAGGAGCGAGGCCGACTACAAGGAGTTCTGGACAAGAATCGGCGACCGCATGGTTCGAGTCTTCATCTCCGCCGTTCGCGACGAGAGCGGAAGGTACCTGGGCACCGTGGAGGTCGTCGAGGACTTCACAGAAGCCTTGAGGAACCCTGAAGAGGTACTGAAGAAGGTCGTCGTGCTGTGAATCCGCTGGAGCTCGCTTCGAGGTACGTCGTGCCGTCGGTGATGCGCAGGCTAGTTGAGATACTGGTCGAGGAGCACGGCCTCAGCCGGGTTGAGGTCGCCAGGAGGACTGGGCTCTCGCCGGCCGCCGTCACGCGGTACCTGAAGGGCGAGCGGGGGTCTGCGCTCGACGTGCGCGGCATTGAGGAGCTGGACAGCAGGGTCAGAGAGCTGGCTAGGGAGGTGGCTTCCGGCAGCGTCAGCGTCCCCCGCCTGCAAGCGAAAGTGGCGGGCGTAGCCGCGCACGCTATGGCTAAAGGGTACTTCTGCGAGTTCCACGCTGAGCTGGACCCCCGCTTCGGCCCCATAACATGCTCGGCTTGCCGCGAAGTGTTCCGGCTCGGCGCTAACGTTTGATACCGTTCGAGCGTGGTGCGCCGTTCTAGTGAAAACTCGCGAGACGCGCGTACGGTTAACAAGTTTCGCCCTGGTCAAGCTCTAGCTCAGCCTCCTCGGGGTTGTAGAGGCCCTTGGCGCTACCGAAGAGCTTCTCCCAGAAGCCCTCCTTGCGTAAAACTATCTTCCCCTCCTCCACGCTAACCCTCAGAGCATCCCCCTCCTCTATGCCCAGAGCGTCCCTGATCGCCTTCGGTATCACGATGACGCCCCTTCTTCTGACTACCACTATGTCCGACTTACTCATAGTTGATCTACATATCGAATCCAATCGATATTAAACGTTCGCGCGCCGCTCTTCCTATAGCTCCGCCAGCTTCGAGCGGGCGTCGCTCAGCTGCAGCCAGCCGACTGCGCTTAACGCGAGGAGTACCACTGCGGCTAAACCCATCATAGCGCATGGGCCTCTCACGTAGTTCGTGAAAAAGTGGACGTTAAGGCAGGTTTCGCTATGCGGCGCTAATCATTTTTACGCCAAAACCTCACTGTCCAGTGATGGAGGGGCTCCAGGAGCTCGTCAGCAAGTATTCGTCCTTCGCAGTTCTCGAGAAGGGCTTGACAAGAGCACTCGTCCTCGAGCGGGGGGCCCGGCTGCTGGCTCTATCCGTGGGCGGCGTGAACCCGCTGTGGGTGAACCCGGCGCTGGAGAAGGTGCTGGAGACCGGGGGCTGGAACACGGGCGGCTTGCGCCTCTGGATCAGCCCGGAAAGGAGCTTCTACTACGAGAAGCCGGAGAGGTTCGAGGGGTGGTTCTGCCCCGCGAGCCTTGACCCCGGCGCCTTCAAGCTGGTGCACGCCGAGCCCGCGCGCGCCGTGCTCGAGGGGGTGGTGGAGGCGGTCGACAGGAGCACCGGCTGGCGCTTGCACGCGCGCGTGCGCAGGGAGTTCCGGCTGGTGGCGGAGGACCGGCTCCTCGTTAGGGACGTGGCGGTGGCCGACTACGCGGGCGACTTCAACCTTTGGGCTTTGGCGCAGGTGGAGCCGGGGGTTCACGGCACGGTGATCGTGCCTACGAAAAAGGGAACGCGGCCGGTCCACTACTTCGGGCCTATCCCTCAAGACAGGCTGGTGGTGAGGGACGACCATGTCGCTTTCAAGATCGACGGGGCTTACGTGTGCAAGCTCGGCGTGAGACCCGAAGACGTACCCGTTGAGGGTTGCGCGGCGATAGCGTACGTGGCCGAGCTCGGAGGCAGGTGGGTATTGCTGCTCATGCGCACGTGCGACGCGCCTCGCAGCCAGAGCGAGTGCCTTGACCCCGCGAAGGCGGATCCCATGGGTCCTAGAGGCTGCGTCCAATCGTACAACTCGGGACCGGAGGCGGGTCCAGAGCGATTCGGCGAGATCGAGCTGCACTTCAAGCCGGCCGTCGAGGTGGGGGGCCGCAAGGTCGCTTACGCCGAGTATGAGCTCGTTTTCACCTCGGGTTCGCGCGGGGAGGTGCTTGAGCGTCTCAAACGCGAGTCAGGTTTGAAAGAGGCTTCCCTCTTTTAACTCTAAGACAATCCTTTTTTACCTGAAACAGGGTACGCAGCCCGTGAAAGTTAGAGTCGGGTTTATCGGTTGCGGCGGGATCGCGCAGGTTCACGCGGACAGGCTGGTTAAGATGGAGGACGTTGAGCTCGCCGCTTATAGCGATGTGGCTGTTAACAGGGCGATGGCTTTCGCCGAAAAGTACGGTGGGAGAGCATACTCGGATTACCGCGATATGCTGGAGAAGGAGAAGCTGGATGCCTGTTTCATCAGCATACCGCCCTACGCGCACACTGACCAGGAGTTGCTGTGCGCTGAGCGCGGTGTGCACTTCTTCGTCGAGAAGCCGGTCGCGCTCACGATGGAGAAAGCGGTGGAGGTGCTAAAAGCGGTTAAGAAGGCTGGTATCGTCACGCAAGTCGGCTACATGCGCAGGTTCGTCGACTCCTACAGGAGAGCTAGGCAGGTAGTCATCGAGCGCGGGGGCGGCATAGGTCTTTTCGAGGCTTGGTGGATTGGCGGAGTGGCAGGAGGCCCCGAGCACTGGTGGAGGCGTAAAGAGCTGAGCGGAGGCCAGCTGGTCGAGCAGTCAACCCATCTTGTGGATCAAGCACGCTGGATGGTCAACAGCGAGGCTGATGCCGTTGCAGCGTTCTTCGAGACAGAGCTCCTGAAGGATCTCCCTAACTTCAATATTGAGTCCGCTTCAACTGTGATTGTGAAATTCAGATCGGGCTCGATCGCGTCGATCACTAGCACTTGCGCTGCGCAACCAGCTGGCATGGACGTGAACTTCCGGTTGATCGCTCGGAACGTTGAGCTGGTGGGTAGCGGCTGGAATGTAGCGGTTATCGAAGGGGAGAAAAAGGAGATGCTTCAGGCTGCCGTCGACCCGTACTTCGAAGAGGATAGGCACTTCATCGAGTGCGTCAAATCCGGGCGCGACAGCGAGGTTCCCTACATCGAGGGCGTGAAGGCGCTCGAGATAACTCTAGCTGCCGTCAAGTCGGCTGAGGAGGGAAGGGTCGTCAAGCTTCCGCTAGCCATCTAGTTCTTCTGTCCTCCCTATATGCTCTTTATTGCCTTCTATCATTCCTCCAGCCTAGCTGTGCGAGAGTGTTCTTTATCTTTTTCTACAACTTTCTGATTGAAAATTTTTACTTTCGGTCTATATTAAGCTGTGTTTTAAACCCCAGCCCGCCTTAAACCTGTGGCTCGCGCTCCAAACAGCGGGATAGTGCAAGCGGTGATGGAGCCTGCACACCGGGCTCCCGAGCTGGAGAACACCCGTTCCCCTAGGGGAAAGCCGCTGGGCGGCAACGCCTACGGCGCAATGAAGGAGGACCCTCTCCCTCAGCAACCAGGGAGAATCTAGATGTAGGTGCGCGCGCACGCTAGCCAGCTACTGAGCGCGCTGGCGGCAGCCTGTATCTCTCGACGCTAATGCCGAGCCTGCTGAGCAGTGCGTGCTGCTCCCTTAACTGTTTTTCCGAAACCCTCGGGTCGAAGTTCGCATCGAGGTTTAAGTGTTCGTAGTTCAGTGCATGCCTTGCCGCCAGCTCTTCGGCGCCTGGAGGCGGCGGGCTCTTGAGCGTGTACACGGTGAGGATGACGCCTTCCTCATTAGAGTATACTGTGACCATCCGCGGCTGCTCGACGCCCAACTTGGCCATCGCGAAAAGGACTTGCAGATCGGGTAGCGAGGGAGCCGTTCGCGGGACCGGGTGCGTGTGTATCACAGCAGTTGCTCTCCCGTGGTTTGTTAACAAGGGTATGCCTACTCCCATCGGCGAACCCGCAATCGGGAGGATGTACCCGTCCTCGTATACGACTACAGCCCGTTCTACGGAGCTCGGCTCCATCGCGAGCCTGCGAGCGATCCCGATTATATCGATTTCCACAGTCATAACGCTCTCCAGCCTAGCTAATAAATTTGGCGGTTGAAGACCAGGTGAGAAAGCCTCCGTGCCTGCACCGGTTCCTCACGGCGCAAGCTCCGTTTGCCCAAACCTCTTCATCGGCAGCACTACTTTGCGCGTGCGACTCTTAAAGTTCTCTCAAAAATCTGGGCTTCGGCTTACTGCCGGCTCTCTTGGCGTTTATAGGTGCTGGCCAGGTTGGCTATAAGCTCGCAGAGTTTAGTTTCGGAGAGGCTTAACCGAGCGAACGCTACCTTCAAGCTGGGGCTTCCAGCTCTTGAGGCAAGCTTTGCGGCTAGCTCAATCGCCTTGCGTTGGGCCGCCACGTACTCCACGAGCTCCTCCAATATCGACGCAAGCTCCGCGTTGCCAGCAGCGTTCGCACGCGCGAGCTGCAACTCCCGCTCGAGTCGTTCCGCCCTAGCCGCCAGCGAGAGAGGTAGCGAGTGCTGAAGCGTCTCAGCTATCCTGCCTTGCAGAAGCTGCAACGCCTCTGCGTAAAGCCCACTCCCCATCAGGTATAACAATGCATCCAGCTTTTAGCGAAAACCCCTCCCGCAGCTCGCTAAAACGCTGGTAATACGGTGGTCAATCGCTCGGCGCACAAACTCAAACACCCGCGCACGCGCTTGCAAGTGGAAGGACCCCTCGACCGTTTATCACGCTAACGCCGCTACTGCCGACCAGTTAGTTTAACGCGGCGGAGCTAAGCGTAGGGTGCGAGCGATTTCCAGCACCTCGAATGGAGTCAGCTCATAGACCCTTTTCTCTAGATCCACGAGACCCTCCAAGAGTCGAGGATCGATGCCTACGTTTTTCGCGACCTTAGCGAGCTTTCTCCTCCGCTGGGAAAAAAGAGCCGCCGTTAACCGCTCAACATCACCGAAAAGACTCAAGTGCTCACTTCTCGGTCTTAAACGCACCACGAGCGAGTCCACTTCCGGTTGCGGGTAGAAAGCTTTCCTGCTCACGCTGCCGACGATCTCGATGTCCGCGAAAAGCTGCGCGGAGACACTCAAACGGCCGTAGTCAGACGAGCCAGATTTGGCCACGAGCCTGAGCGCGAACTCCCTCTGAAGTGTAAGGATAGCCATGCTGTAGTTTTGCTCGCGCAGCAGCTTGAGCAGAAGCTTCGAGGATATGCTGTAGGGGACGTTGCTGACCACTTTATCGACTCGCGGCACTGGCAACTCCAGCGCGTCCCCATGGACCACGTCGACGAGCGCGCTGCCGGCGAAACGGTCCTTCAAAGCAGCGATTAAACCACCGTCGATCTCGACGGCAAGGACGCGCGCGCTCCTTGCTGCAACTTCTGCCGTCACTGTACCGAGCCCAGCGCCAATCTCGTACAGTAGCTCGCCCGGTTGAGGATCAAGCGCGCCAACTATGAGGTCGAGGGCTTTCCGGCTGATAAGGAAACTCTGCCCCAACCTCTTCCTGGGCTTCACTCCATACTTTTTCAAAAGCTCCTTGCACTGCCTGAGTAGGCTCGCCTGCTCGTGCTGCACAGCTCCCCTAGCGGATACCCAACCTCTCGTTTATCTCTCCCTGGTACTCCTCGACGCGCAGCTCCTCCACGTCCCTCACGCGGACCGGCTTCCCGAGCTTAGCCGACTCGTAGAACGCCAGAGGTATAGCCATGTCCTTGTAAGCCTCCACGCCGTCTACCTCGGGCTTGCTCCGGTTTACAACCGCCTCGTAGAAGTCGTACAGCTCTGTCGCGACCGTGTCGGTGATGCCCCTGGGGAACCAGCGCTCCTTAACTCTCGGGTCCAGCGCCCGCAGCATCTCGCTCACGAGATCCTTCATGCTTTTCGCCTCCACCCTCTCCTCTTCCTTCTGGAGGTAAAGGCCCTCGTAATCGATCGCGCCCTTCGAGCCGTAGATCACCCGGAAGCCGAGCTGCTTGCCCGGAGCCACCCTCGTCCAAAGCCACTGCGCGCAAACGCCACCCTCATAGGTTATCACGGCGAGCGTCGCGTCGTCCACTGTCACCCTGACTCCGCCCTTAACGGGTTCGAACATCCTCTGCACTGCGTAAACCTCTTCCGCCTCCCTGCCGAGCTGGTACCTGTCCAAGTCGGCGAAGTGGACGCCGCCGTCGAAGACCCAGCTACCGCCTGCGGCAAACTTGTCCTCCCTCCACCCCCAAGGCCTCATACCCCATGAGGCCGAGATCCAGACGAGGATCCTCGGCTCCCCGATCAACCCCCGCTCTATCGCCCAGCGTATCGCCCTGTTCTCGGGGCTCCGCCTGTAGTTCTCCGCCACGGCGAGCAGAAGGCTGTGCTTGCTGGCGCACTCGATTATCCGCTTAGCGGCCCTCATCGTGATAGCGAGCGGCTTCTCTATCAGTACATTCAAGCCCGCCTCGAAGCAGGCAATCGCGACGATATGGTGGAGGTTATGGGGTACGGCTATGTCGACGGCGTCTAGGCTTTCTTCGCTCAACATGGTTTCGAGCTTCGTGTAAGCTCTCGGCGCGTAGCCTCGGAAAGCCGCAACTTCCTTAGCGGCTTCAGCTGCAGCTTTCTCGTCGGTGTCGCAGACCGCTTTTACATCGAAGATTCCCAGGCCTTTAGCAGTAAGCTCTTTCAGAGCCTTAATGTGAGCGCGCATCATACCTCCGCATCCCACTAACGCGATTCCCAGCTTGTTCTCTCCGGTCACATTGGGTGCGCGCCCCCACCAGTATAAAAGACTGCTGGGCGCTACGTTTTTAGCCTAGAGCGCGCGCCACGTCGTTACCCCGCCCTTGGAGCAGGGCTATCGGGCTTCCCTCTTCGCTTCTTCCTTCGCTCGATGACTCCGTCTGGCGTTGGCGTGAAGCTGAGCACTTTGACGCGCTCCGGCACCCTTCCTCCGCCTCTTTTCAGGATGTTCATCGCCGCGTTCAAGTCTGCGTGCATCGTGTGCCCGTAGGGGCATCTGACTAACCCCCTCGGCTCCCTCACCGCCTCGCAGCCGTGGCGGGCGCACACTCTCGAAGTGTTCTCTTCGGGCACCAGGTAAGCGGCGATTCCGTAGTTTTCGGTCGCCCTGGCGATCTCCTTTATCGTTTGCCAGTACGGCCAAGCGTTGTTGCCTTCGGTGGGCTTATCGCGCTTGATATCCCTCGGGTAGCCGATGTAGGTCTCGGTGACGTCCAGCTCGCGCAGCGATTTCGCGAGGTGCGCCGCCATGTTCTTGATGAGCTCTTGCTTCCTCATCCTGAACCTGCGGAACCACCACTTCCTCTTCTCCAGCCATACGCTCGTGTCGAAGTCGGCGAATCGTGCGCGCTTGTCGAGCTCCGAGACCCTCGTCTTCAAGAAGTGGTACTCGCTCTTTAGCACGGTTCCTCGGTAGAGCAGCGCGATACCGTTTTCCGCGACAGCGGCAACCAGCCGCTCCTGCCCCAGGTCGATGCCGCACTTGAGCGGCGCGCGTGCATCGCGCTTCAGCTTCACTTCGCTCGCGATGTAAGCGTACCACGCTCCTTTAACGTCGTCGTATGTGATCACGAGGCGCCCCTGCTGCAACCTCTCTCTCCACCAGCGCAGTTCGCCCTTGAACTTCAGCTTCACGTTGTAGTACCTCAGCCAGATCGCTTTCTCGCCCTCCAGTAAGCGGTAGTTGTCGTACATGACGGCAACGATCAACCGCTTGAGGCGCTTCGGCGGCTTAGGATCGAGCCACGCCGGCAGCTCCCCGCGCTCCTTCAGCTCCAACAGCTCTTTGAAACTCCTCCAGCTCTCCGCTACGAGGCAGAGCGCCTCGTCGAAGTTCTTCGAACCAACGAGCTCCTTGAGCTCCGCGTAGTCTTGGTTCCAGTACGCGCTTTTCACGCTGCAATCGACAATTCCCGACTGCTTGTACAGCAGTCTGCGCCGCTTGTGCTCCCTGTTGATCAGTACGCGCGTCGCTTTGGCGATGCGCAGCAGAAGATCCACCTGCTCCAGCGTAGGTAAGAGCTTTACTGTGTCAGCCCTCCACACTACAGCCTCCGTGAAGTTCGAGTCCTCAGCCCAAACGTTCAGCGGAGTTATCTCGCTTTCACCTTTCTTTTTACTTTTCTTTTTGCTTTCAACAACTTTCTGTTCTTTCTCTTCCTCCGCTCGGTTCGCCCCGAGGCTCCGGCCCTCCGCCCCAGGGTCACTGTACGGCACCCCTTGCGCCCGAGAGGGCGCACGGCTTTCACCTTCCATACCCCTCCCTTTTCGGGGGCGCCCGGTCCATCCGCGCCCAGCCGCGTTTTGCGCAGGCCTGGGCGGTTCCTCGAAACCGGGCCTCTGGCGGCCCGGGCTCCCAGCGAGGGAGCAAGCTGGACCGAGCACCCCTTCCAGGGGATGGGCGTGGAGGAGCCCTGCACCAAGGCGGGGTAACAGCGTGGCGCGGCGCCCCCTAGCGTTCTCAGCCGCCTCGCGGCGGCCTCACATCCTCCCGCCCTCGGGTGTGAGCGGGAGCCTCTCCCGCCCTCCTGGGCTGGCGGGTGCTGTTCGAACGCTCGAGCGCGACTTCACCGCCCATCCCCACTCGGCTTCACCCCGTCACCGGTCGGCCACACGGGTCGCAGCTCATCGTTCAGAGCCTATTCGACTTACCCCGCTACTCCGCCCCTACGCCGCGCTCGAGCCATTGAGGGAGGCGCCGCCCAGGATCGGCGCGCCCCCAGGGGCCCGCTCAAAGCCCAGCTCGCCCCGGATCCGCCTGGCCGGCGGTTCGAGGGGCTATCCCCTCTCCCCGCCGACCCTCACCGGACCCAGCCGCCGTTTCGGGGGTTACCCCCCTAGGCGGCGGAGCACGCGGCTATCCGCGCCCCCGGGGCCCTCGCCCAACCCCCCCTCTACGGGAGGGCCCGCGTGTTGCAGCGGGGAAAGGTTGGGTTGGCGGATCCAGAAAAAAAGCTTAGTTTTCAGGCCGGGCTTCGAGCTAGGCTCTCCCCTCTCTATTGCTGCGCCGCTGGAGCGTTGGGCGCCGCGCACTCAAAGCGCTGCTCGCTCCATCTTCTGTTGCTAGCTCCTCTCATCCCTCTCTTCCTCGCCCATCCCACGCCGAGCGAACTGCCGGGGGCTCATCGCTCATCCTTGCTCGGCGTGTTCACTGCTGTTATTTCGCGAGGTGGGATATAAAAAATTTTGGGTTGGGGCTCCGCGCGCTAGCACTAGGGTTGCTGGGGCAGCCCGTACCGGGTCGCGTAGAGCGTGCTCAGCGCGCGCAGCTGCTCAGGCTCTAGGTCGAGCTTCTTCACCTCTTCCACCTCCTCGGGGCTCGCTTGCTTGGCGGCGAAGCGGAGGATCGCGCTGGCGTGCGGCAGGTACCTGACGTACAGCTCCACGAGGTCCGCGTACTCGATTCCGAAGCGGGCCGCGAACTGCGAAAAGTCGAGCTGCCTGTTCTCGCGGGAAGCCTTGCTCGCCACCATCTCCGGCGCCACCCTCACCGCGAGGGGCGGCGGCACCTTGACGGCGGGCACGCTGCAGTCCGCGAACAGGTAGAACTGGCGGGGCGGCAGGTTCCTCACCGTTTCCGCAGCCTCCCTCCCCATCGACTTCTCCACTTGCGCCAGCGCGTCCGGGTCTGTCTGCCTGAAGACCGCCATCGCCCGAGCGCCGCGCAAGCCGCTCGGCACCAGGTGGTAGTGCTGCCCCACTCCCCAGATCGCGACGCCGAACTTTGAGAGCTGGTTGGCGATCATCGTGATCGTGGGGGAGTCGTAGCGGGTGCCCGCGGGGATCAGGTAGCTGTGCACCTCGTCCACCACGGCCAAGCCCCTCCACCTCCCCGCGCTCGCGTAGACCATGCGGAGCATCGTGAGCGCAACCGCTTTCTTCACTCTCGCGCTCGGGAGCCTGCTCAAATCCACCACCACCCTGCCTTCAGGCAGCGCCCACTTGCTGGCGCACAGCGCCGGGTGGAGGACGAGCTTAACCCTGTGCAGAGCCGCCAGCACGGCGTCCCTCTCCCCCTGTGTCCTCGCGTTCTCCAGCCTCCCCTCAAGCGCGCGCACGACGTCCACGAGCGTGCCCCCGCGCTCGCTCTGCTCCTTCACCGCCTCCTCCAGCTCCCGAGCGGACTCGCGCTCCGCCTCCATCAGCGCCCTCTCCGCCTCCGTGAGACCCCCTATGCCGAACCTCCCCCTCTCGCTCTCAGTGAGCTCGTAAGCTGCCTGCTGGAGGATCTCCAGCGCAGCCATCGGCCCCAGCGCCAGCGGGTTGCACACCGGGTCCAAAGCCTCGATGACGCGGAACCCGTACCTCTCCAGGAACGCGTACTCGCCAGTCCAGTCGAAGACGACGATGTTCTCGGGCCAAGGGCGGGAAGCGAGCTGGGCGAGCAAGCACCCCACCAGCGTGCTCTTACCCGTTTGCGACTCGCCGACAACAAGCAGGTTGCTGTTCGAGCCCGCGCGCACTGCAATGCTGAAATCCGGCGCTAGGAAGACTTCCGCACCCTGCGCTTCCCTGTAGACGACGGAGAGAGCGTAGTGAACCCGCTCTAACTGCCTGTGCGTCAGCCAGAGCGGACCCTTCATCACCTTTGCTTTCGCTCTTAGAAGCTTGCCGGCGGGCTTCGAAAGCCTTTCCAGCGCCCTCAGCGCCGCCTCGTCTCCCCTTTCAGCAGACTCTTCGAGCTCGCGCAGCTGAACCCTCCGCAACCCCACTCTCACGAGCTCGGCGGGCTCTAGGAAGCGTAGGGCGAGGCCCGCGTAGACTTTGAAATCGCACTCCTTCGCCTCTTCCCACCAGACGCGCGCCCACTCCAGCTTCTCCAGAGCCTTACCCTTCCCCCACTGCGCCGCCAGCTTCGCCCTCTCGTAGCTCGCGCGAAACCTTGAGTAGCGCTTCATCACTTCGGGGAGGGGTACAGGGCTGACGATGGCTGCGCCCAGCAGCTTCTGCGCCTTAACGAGTTCTCCGTAAGGGAGCACCGCCGCCGGCAAAGCGCTGGGAGCTTCGCACTCCTCCACAGCCCAGCCCTCCGGGGAGCTGCTGCCGCGCGGTACCGCTAAGTGCAGCCCGTACCCTGAATTCCAGAAGATGAAAGAGGGGTACTTGGAGAGCCCGTCCAAGCTACCCGACTTCCGGACTTTAAACCAGCTCCACAATCCCCCTTCCATCCTTCCAACGAAACGCGAAACGTGCACACCCACGCGCATAGCGGCACCCCCTACGAGCCTCGCTCCGCTGCAGCGGTTGGCAAACCCCCGCGCGAGGTCTTAGCGAGGTAGTAGAGGATCTTCTCCCTCTGAGCGGCTTCCTCCAACCCTACCCCCAGCAGCTTGTCCACGAGAGAGCCGAGAGCCCATAGAGCGGCCGAAGAGGGTCTACGCTCGAACTCCCGCACAAGACTCTCGTCGAGCTCCACCCCCGCCTGCCGAGCCAGCTCCACCGCCTTCACCACTTCACCGCGCGTAGGTTTCACTACGAGCTCGGGGTTCGGCGGGCAGTCCGGCATCACCGCAGCGAGCCACCGCGCCAGGCGCGCGAGCACCTCCACCTCAACGCTCGAGTAGTAGCCTTTGCTCCCATAGCGGGCGCGGGCTAGCTCGTAAAGCAGCTTCTCGCAGGATTGCGGGAGCGTAGCGTACAGATCCAGAGAGAACCACCAGTTGCCCTCGAAGTCCCGCCCCACCTCTGTTCGACCCGTAGGCTTGCAGTACACTCTGCTAGCGTCAACGCCTAAGATCTCTAGAAGGGCCTTCCACTCGACCGCTATCCCGCCGACCTCCTTCTCAGCAAGCTCGATCAAGCTTGCAAGCGCTCGCGCACCCCTCAACCGCTCCTCTAAACCTCTGCTCAAACAGCTTCTCCCTACCCGCTCCATCGAAAACACTGCAACGCTTGCATATTTATTTTTTACGCGGGCCGCGCTCCTCAGTACCCTCGGACCGCTTAAGCTGGTTTTCGCTAACCTGTAGCTATTTCTGGTGTTGTAAGCGTGCTATACTGTAGTAAATGAGCGCGAGGTTTTACTACATTGAGGCATGCTCGTTGAACCAGCTCAACGGGCTGCTTTCCGTTAACTTCAGCCGCGCGTTCTCGTGAGGGCACAACTTCTCCGATGTTGCGGGAAAGGTCGAGCGCGCTAGACCCGCTTCAAGCCGCCTGCGCCGTCCATCTTCTGCAGGAGGGAGAAGAGCCCTTTTTCGGTCAATCTGACAACGTCGCGCTCCACCGTCGCGTATCCGTAGGCGATCAAGTCCCTCAGGAGCGGCGCGTACTGGCCCAGCTCCGGCACGCTCCGCAAAGGTAGAGGCCCCGTAGCCACATCCCTCAACAGCGCGAAAGCTGCATCCGCGTCAGCGCCGAAAGCGAGGTCGAGCAGGGGGTCGAGCTCGCGCAGCTCCGGCCGCTGCAGCTTCATCAACCTATCGTCCTCGCCGCTCTGGATGTACTCTTCGAAAACCGCGTATTGAGCAGCGCCTCTCTCGACGTTGCTCCTTTCGAGCTTTGGGAGTGTGCTCTCGTCCCAAGCGCCGCCCAGCAGACCGATCGAGCGTAGCAACGAGCGCGCCGCCCCCCTCGAGCAGCGCTCCACCCTGCTCGCCGCCTCCAACGCTCGAGAGGAAGCCGCTACGCAAACTGTGACACTGCATCCTGCCAGCAGAGCCACCTGAAGGTCCCCGAGCTGCGGAGCCTCCAGAAGGACCTCGTACTCTTCCGATAGGCGCTCTGCCGCGACCACCGCTAGATCGAGGTCAGCGTACCACATGGCCGCTGGAGGCTGCGGCGGATTCTCGTACTCGACGGAGCGGGCTAGCGCGTACAGCTCCCTCCAGTTGCGCGCGCTAACCGCCGCGAGCCGCTCTAGGCGCGTGTCGCCGGAACTCAAGGCTTCAGCCACTTCGAAGCGCAGCTCCGGCTTGAGGAGCGCCAGCTCGAGCGCCGTGTTCGGCAGCCAAAGCAGCCTATCACCTCCCCTCCAGGTGATAAAGTAGTCATAACCGCTGAGGGGCGGGAGCCTGAAAACAACCCTCACCAGCACCCCCAGGAGATGGTGAGGGAGTAAAAAATTTTATTTCTCCCCCGCGCTGGAAGCTCGTGTACATACCCGGCGCCCGCGAGCTGGCGCTAATGCTGCTGTTCGCGCTAGCGCTCGTCCTAGCGGTCGCCACTCAATCGCCGGCTGCGCCGATCCTCGTAGCCGCTGCCGTGGCCGCTTGGCTCGCAGCCCGCTCGAAGGAGAGGATCCTCGCCGCCCTATACAGGGAGCGGTCGCTCCTGCTCGCCGGCATCGAGGAGTTGAAGTTCATCGAGGACCCTAGAGCGCCCATCAGCTACGCCGCCCTTCGCGTTAGAAAGCAGCGGCTGTACGGCTTCTACCTGCGCGTGCGAGACTGCGACCCGGTGCGTTCGAGCCCCGGCCGCGCTGCAGAAAGAGCTCTCGCAGCTCTCCACCACCCTTCAGCGCGCGTCACGGTGCTCGCCGTGCTGCGGGAGGGCAGCTACGAGTACTACCTGGGCCTATGGGCTTCCGACCTCCGCACTTTGAGCTCGGCGGCCGGGGATATCGTGCGCGCAGCGCTCTCAGCTGGCCTTTACGCCGCTCCCGCCGACGCTCGCGCAACCCTCTCAACCGTTGCTCTGGTCAACGAGCGCAAGCTGCCGCCGCGACCCCCCTTCCTGGCGCTCGCCGCAGCCGCTTCGATCGCCGTCTCGGCGCTAGGGCAACCGCTGCTCGCTCTCGCGGCGATCCCTATCGCGCCGCTCCTGCTGGACGAGCTGAGGATAGCTCGCGGCGGCTGGCTGCCGATCTCGCCCCCGCCAGCCCGCCAGCTCGTCAACACGGTGTTCTCGGTAGACGAAGCTTCGATCTCCGCTATGCTCCGCTCGGTTTCCGCTGTGGCCCAGGCAGCGCCCCCGCGAACCTTCGTGGCAGCCGCTCTCCAGCCCGCAGACTCCGCTCTCGTCGAAGCGAGAGCGAAAACCGCGATGGAGGTTTTGGACGCGGCGCGGGCCGGCGCGTCGAGGCTGCGCGAGGAGCTGAAAGCCGCGAGGTGGCTGCAGGTGTGGAGGGCTCTGCAGGACGGTGCAGCACCTTTCACAGCGCTCGCGGTGGCGAGCGAAGAGCTGGCGAGAGAGCTCGAAAAGTGCGGGTTGCGCCCAGCTTCGCGCACCCCTTTGACCGCTCTGCGAGCCTTGATCCCTCTAGGTGGGGGAGAGCTTCTCGTCAGCCACCAGCTCGCGTGGCTGGCACCGCACGCGTTCATGCGCCCCCGAACCCGCAGGACGCCGAAGGCTATCTACCTGGGTCGCGGGTTGCGGAGGGATGAGGAGGTTTGGCTCGAGCTCGACCTCCTTGAGAACGTGCACGGTCTCATCGTCGGCCCCATGGGCTCGGGTAAGAGCACGACCGCGCGCACGGTGGCGCTAAGAGCTCTCGAAAGGGGCATAGTGCCG
>Ga0080004_1109312_pt1 | contig 20101 bp, 16 predicted proteins | sample WasSprMetagenome_FD_69207 | JGI IMG/M metagenome (GOLD analysis project Ga0080004, IMG submission 69207) | Sulfidic aquatic microbial communities from Washburn Spring, Yellowstone National Park, USA - WS (SPADES assembly) (version 2) | ecosystem: Environmental > Aquatic > Thermal springs > Hot...
CCCCTTCTTAGCCAAAGCCAATGTAATCTCCAAAGTAGCCCTCTCAGCGCCACTAAGAACCCTACGGTAGCACCTAGCCCTCCTAAGCCTACGCTGAACCCACTCAAGAAAAACAACCCTATCATCTGCTGCTAACGGATCTACGCTACGGCTAAATCTTTTGAACGACTTTAGGCAGGAGTTGAAGAAAGATAACCCATCCAGATTCGGGGAGGCGGTCACACATAAACACCCTCGAACATAGATCGTAGAGGAGGAGCATTACCAACCACAAATCCAAGCATCTCATCGAACAGAGCTACGCTACGTAACAACGCTCCCCCCGAATCAAACAACCCTTCCTACACACCACCTTATAAATCTACCGCAACATTTCGAGCTCTATCATAAACCGCTCCTCCTCAGCGTCGACGAAAGTCTTTTTGACCCACAAACCTATTCGTCAAATCACCCAGAAGACCACCGCAAAATCACTTAATCAAGAGACTGTAGAAGTAGGCTACGTTCTTCGGCCTTGTGGCTTCGAGCCTACCGCTCGCAGGATCCACCTTTAAGCCGAGGTCTCAAGCGCCCTAACACCAATGACGCTCTTAGCGCCCTCGAAGCAAGCAGCGAGCGTATAAGCAGACCTATCGCCTAACCTCACGATCACAGCATAAACACCAGCTTTAACAACCCTACTATCACCGAGCTCCAGATCAACCGTATGAGGTATGGGCCAAGCACCAACCCTCTCAACAACATCCCTAGGCAGCACCGTGTAGCTCGCAGCAGAATCCACAATGACCCCCTTCAATAGGGCTTCTCCAACCGCACCCTCACCACGACGTCAGCGTAAACGTGCCCCATATCACACCACCACATAGTAAACCAAGCTTTGAATATAGTTTTCGCTAGAGGCTACTCTATTTTAGGCATCTTCTTACCTTTTAGGTTCATTATCTTGTATACTTCTGGTAGTGCCCAGGAGTACCCTATGTGTACGCAGTTAAGGCTCTGGCAGTGTAGGCAGTAGAGCTCACCCTCCTTAACTACGCACTCAACTATCCTACCAATCCTATTGTCTCTAAGCACGATAGCGTTAGAATCTATGGCTATCTTCTCTATGAACGGACCATATTCTCTAAGTATTTTCTGGCCCTCTATGACCTGCCAAACGAGCTCCTCTATGAAAGCTCCTAAAGCGATCCTCCTTCTGGAAGCAGCCTCTCTCTCAGACTTAGCCTCCTCAATAGCTTTCACAACCTCTTCCCTCAGCAGCACAGTCCTCCAACCGGGCTTAGTCAAATTTTGGCACCTCACCCACACCATAACATACGGTATTATATAAATCTTATATAGTATCATACCTTATACTTATGCGGGTTGGGCAGGTGGAGACAAATCTCCATAAGAGAAGAATACTATAAGGTCATCAAAGACAGGGCTAAGAAGAATCGGAGAACGATAGCCGGAGAGCTCGAGTGGATACTCATAGAGAGCAAGATCGTGAAACCCATACAGAGGGAGGATGATAAGCTTGTCTTGGCTTGACACCATCGACATCATAGAGAACCTAGACCAAGTCCTCAAACACGCACAACACTGCAAGATACTAAAGTGGATGGCGAGAGAAACCAAAGGAGGGTACTGGGTTAGGGTTGAAGCGGGAAGCCTAGGCTGGGAAGGGGCGGTAGACGAAGAAGGACTAAAGAAGATTGAGGCGAAGATACAGAAGCTCCAAGCAGAAAACCTAGACATAGAAGTAGTGAAGGTCCTGAAGAGGGTACCGAGATCGACACCACTAACATACTAGAGGTGCCTCGAAGTCGATAAGAGTCTACCTAAGCTGCGGCCACACATTCGAAACAGGCTCACTAACAGAAGAAGAGGAGAAGAAACTAGAATCCATCTGCCCAACCTGCAGAAGACCATCAAAGATAACCAAAGCGGTTAGGCTGAAGCACCCACAGTGGAGCAAAAAGGTTTGGGTCGAAGGCGAACCAATATGGCTAGAAGCAGATTCAAAACACATGTAGAAGAAGCATACAGAGTAATATGTGAAAGAGGGCTTATAGACGATGGCGAACTACAATACCTCCTAGACCTATCGCTCTCCACATACTACAGGGTAAGAAAAGCCCTACTAGCAGTATACCACGACGTAGAGTATGAGAAGGGGTTCCTCAAACTCAAACGCAAACAGGAAGGAGAAGCGGTTGTCGAATACTGGGGTGAACTCGAACCAAGCAAAGCCTAGGAACTGCAGAATATGTGGAGCAGCGCCACAAAACCACCTAGCCCAATATGCAGAGAGGCTACGAAGAGCGCCATCAGGATTTTATCTTCAAGTATAAAGACACCTTCTTAACAAAAAATGTGGACTGAACATGGGGACTAACCTTGCCGGAGGGTGGATGTTCAGACGGTGCTGCCATCAGGTAGGATACTCATAAGAAAGATAGCTGGTTAGGTGTTCCAAGATCTATGGGAAGTTGCGTATGTTTAGATCGCTATCTCCCAGCCACGCTCCCTAACCAAGCTTGTTGCGTGGAGCTTGAATAACTCGTTTCCCTCTTGCGAGGAGAAGTTTGAAACAAAGGAGATCTTCTCTTCTGTCGGAATATACCAGCTTGGCCGCTTCGACTCTATTCGCTCTGTGACCCCTCTCCACAGCTCTTCGAACGAGTCGAATGTGCAAACCACATACTTATCCGCTACTTTGTCCACGAGGAACACGCTAATAGCTCTCGCTTCAAGCTTCAAGCCCTTCAATATACGCTCCAGCATCCAAAGCCTGAAAGCTCTGTCAAGGTTTAGGCTGTCCGATTGTGCGACGAAGGTTACGGATGGGCTCTTAAGATAATATTCTGCGATCTGCCTCAGGACTGCGCCTACATCAGCCCACTCCGACCCCTTCACCTCAGCAACCGACCCATCCTCAAACTCAAAGTCTGGGCCTCCGCCTCTGCCTAGAATGTAGTGAGCATTACTCTTATCCAAGTACGCCTTAAACACCCTCTTAACCTCATCCTCTTCCAAGATCTAACCTCCACACGACGTTAGTTTATCTAGAAGCTTGCGGAAGAGCATAGGTGCCTCTGTATGTAACGGGAGGACGTGTTTCGGCCTTATTTCTGAGATTAAGGTAGCTAGCTCATATGGGTAGTAGTGGCCGGAAGCCCTAATCGTATAGTGTTGTACACCTAGCTTCAGGAACCAGTTTGCGAGCACATTATATTCTACAGCTTCTTCTCTTTTGGGCTCTGGTTCCGATATTACGGCTACGGCTTCTCTGAGAAGAGCGGGTTGTGTTGGTATCATATCCCTTAGTAAATCTATGAGCTCTCTATAGGAGACTAATATTATGGATCGCTTCTCAACCTCTAATAACGTCGACCTTTCTGGGAACCACGGGCGGCTCACGTATTCCTCTATTACACTCACAGTGGATTTTAGATGTTGGTCGAGGTGGTTTCTCAGAAAGCTGGCTATATGCTCCGAGGCTATGTAGCTTTTTAAGTTTAGCTCGGTTGATAGCTTCACCAGAAAGTATGCATACTCTACGTCTAGGGGGTGTAGTGTTGCGATGATAGGCGTGTGGTTTGATGAGATTTTTCTAATCATCTGTGTGGCTTCGCTCGGTGTGATTGGGGGTCTGCTTGAGCCGATATTTGTCCCTTCAATTATTAGGGTGTCGATCTTTAGATCCTTATTTTCACGTAGGTATGTAAATAGGTCTACGCTGCCTTTCATTTTGATAAATTCTTCCTCTTGAAGGAAGCTTTTGACCCTAAAGTCTCCAGTATAAAGGATTGTCTCATTTTTGCCGAAGTAAAGGAAAGCGTATGAGGGGTGGGCGCTGTGTGATACAGGTATCGCCATCACATCATTCTTATCGGTTTCCAAAGGCTTCAATTCTTCCAAGTTTAGGTAGTATTTTCTTGGTATTAAGCTGAGCCACGTGGGAGACTCCATCCACCTCTCCTCAAATATTCCATAAACGGTTAGGCTTGGGAGGTGAACGGTCATCTTTTCGGGGATGTTTGAGAGGGCTCCTAGGTGATCTAGGTGCATGTGGGAAATATAGATGTCTTTCGCGCCTCTATACCATTGCGGGTTCGGTAGGGCGCCTAAAAGCCTTAGCTCTGCTACGCTCCTAGGGGTTATGAGGGGCGTGTAGTAGCTAGCCATGACGTCGAATCGTATGCCTTGGTCGAAGATCAGTATGCGATCTCCATCCTCGATCTTCACAAAGTTTCCGCCTATGCTTTCAGCACCACCAAGAATGTTGATCTTAATCATACCGACGCCTAACCCTTAGGCCACAGAATGTACCTCTTCTCCACCTTTTCAAAGACCTCCCAGTTCATCGTTTTGAATGGGTCTTTGAACCTTAGGAGCTTCGGCTCACCGCTCCCCAGATCGTAAACTATGTAGAGCCAGTATGCTTCACCCTTCTCCTGCGCAAGATTAGCCTCATCTGCGGTTAGTTCCCCGTAAACCTCAGCCCCGCTATGGCCTTTGACCTCGATCAACCTGATGGCGCCTGATGGGTCGACGCTTCTAATGTCATAATGTTCGCTTTCGGGGACCCTTATAGGGTCTCTCCCCTCCGCTTTCTCAACCTTTATTACATATTCCACAGCCTTCTCCTCAACCTCTCTTTTCAATTCTTCAGAGGGGCTTGCATATGGGATTAAAGGTGGTTTGACGAATCTGATCAGAAATAGAGGCTTATGAATATTAACTTGTATGTCGGAGGCTTTGAGGAATGTTCTATCGGCATCCCTTAATCTTAAGCTCTCCAGCCTTGTCGTGTATAAGCTTAGTGGGGTTAGGATTTCCGCGGCGCCTTTCTTGAACTCCTCAATCACATTAACCTTCAGCATAAATGGTATGTCAAAACCTTGTGGGTTAAACTCCGTGACGCCTATGCAAGAGGCAAGTGCCTTTGATATAACATTCAGCATCTGCGTACCCCTTAAAATCTCACTACCCTTTAAACTCGCACCGACAAGCTCTCTATATAGGACTCCACCGTCTCCACGACTCATCAACTCTACTGGGAATAAAATCACTGAGTCCTCTTTTTCACCATAAGCTACTAGACATCGGTACGTGGTTTGAAGGTTTTTGGTTGGAAAGAGGCTGAAGACGTTGTCGATTGTTTTAATGGTGATCGGCATTTCCGTGCCACGTATGATCCTTAAAGTAGCGTCGGAGTCGAGAATCTTATACCCAAATATTTTGCAGGCTGCTTTTACGATCTCCAAAAGGTTGGTTAAGAGCTCGGAAGGATTTCTAAACCCTAAAGGACTCACCGCGCGTTCAACTTCATCTTTTGTTTTGGGTCTATAGAGTATGCCTTTAGATTCGACTTCTCTTTCCAATTCGTTTCTTGCCGCAATTATCGAAGCAACAAGCTCTTCAAGTCCAGCCTCGCCTCTCTTAATGAAGGTCTGAATCGCTCTACTTTCTGTAACCTTAACAAACTTCCTCCTTTTTCCCCTCTCTATAACGGCGATCTGTGGTGGGATTTTAGTGAGGTCTTCGGCTTCAGTATAGTAGACGACGTCTTGACCTATTATTGGTCTTGTGCGCCCTAGAGCCCTCTTCAAGTTCATGAGCTTGCTATACATAGATCGTAAGGCAGCCATGTCGGCTACGTTACTCATGAAGAGCGTGTATGCCTCTACATCCTTAGTCTGCCCGAGCCTCCAGACTCTCCCAACCCTTTGCTCCAACTTGATTAGGCTCCACGGTATCTCGTAGTTGATGAGCATGTTCGCAACCTGTAGATTCACACCTTCGGCTACAACGTCTGTGGCGATAAGTATTCTGACACGTGGATCCTTTTCAAACTCGTCTTTTATCCTTCGAAATCTACTTTCGTCTAATGTTTCTTCAGATGTGAGTCTGCGGATCGCCCTTCTCCACTCTGGGTGCCTCTTTTCCGTCAAATACTTTATCAAATAATCCGCTGTATCTTTATACTCTGTGAAGACTATCACCTTTGTTCCTTCTTCTGCCATTATATCCTCGAGTAGAGATGCCAACGCATTGAGTTTGCTATCGCCTCTCTCCATAACCGATTTAGCGGCGTCCCTAAGCTTTTTTACCTGTTCAACATCATCGGATGAGAGGAGCGGTGAAGCTCTATCTAAGAACTCCTTGAAAACCTCCTCTGGGTCCCTATCGTACTCATAATCTTCGATTCCTGCGCCTAAGAAACTTTCAACACTGTCTATAAGCCCTTTGGTGAAGATGGGTTCAGCCCTCTTTATTAGGAGCCTTTCAAGGGTTGTCCAAGCTGCGTATGGACTCGATGTCGCCCTCTTAAAGATTAGTACGGCCAGTAGTGGTATAACTTTTTCACTTATCAACCGCCTCTCATACGCGAACTCTACGAGCTTGCTCCTCAGGAAATCCACGAGGTTTTTAACGAATTCGACTTCGTCGTCCCTCGCCTTTATCAAAGCAGCATAGAATCTCGCAGGGGGGAAGATCTGCTTCCCTTCGTATATCCGGTTTATGTCTTCCTTAGTCCTCCTAAAGAGTAGAGAGCCGTGTGTTGCGTCGTAGAACTGGCGGGTGTCGAGGCTCCTCCAACCCTCTGTAAGGTATGGGTCGAGGAGTCTCAGCCTACGAATGTAATCTTCTGGGTCGCCTCTATGCGGTGTAGCCGAGAGGAATAGCACGTTTCTCTCAGGATGCCCTTCAACGAGTATCTTTCCGATCTGCTGGAACCTTTCTGTTTTGTGGCCGAATTTATGCGCCTCGTCTACTATAACGAGGTCCCAGGGGATGTTAAGTGCTTCATTTATCCTTTCCTCACGCTTCAAGAAGTCCATCGAAGCTAGATAGTAGCCTTCAGGGAAGTCTATGGACTTGAGGTACTCTAAAGTGTAGCTTTCGATCTGCTTAACCTTCGAATCTGGGATACCCATCTTCAAAAGCTCCTTCCTCCACTGGCTTACAAGGACCCTTGGAACAATTATGAGGACCCTCTTCACCCTCCCAATTCTTTCAAGGTATTTGGCTACGGCTATCGCTGTGATGGTCTTACCTAACCCTATCTCATCGCCTATTAAAGCTCTAATAGGGCTTCTTAAGGAGAGTCTAGCTACGACCTCGTATTGGTGAAGGTATGGTTGTATCGGAAAATCTGCCGAAACCTTCAGATACGGTGAAACTATTGGGTGGTAGCTCAGCTCTTTCAGGAACGTTGAAAGTAAACTGCTCACAGCTTCTTTTAGAGCCAAGCCGCTCTCCTCTACTCAACGTTGAAGAAGAGTTTAAACGCCTTCACAGCTTTCCGTAGGCTCCTATGATTGGAGCTTGACCACCAAAGCTTCCTGAAAGCAGAAGCCCAGTATAGGGCATCCCAGCCGCTCATTCCAACTACACAGTCGGCAAGCCTTAAAACACCGCTAGGTTTTCTTAAGGAATTTCTTACGCACGCATATAGGAGTAGCCTGTTATAGATGTCTTGGTTGGGCGGTAATATTTCGGAGCCGTTTGCTTGGCAACCCATTTCTTCTGCGAGCTTTAGAAGCTCGTGGAAGCTTACTCTGCTTTTCAGATCGGTTGAGCCCTTCAAAGGCTTTTTAGGGTTGGAGGACCAAATGAACCTAACGGTTTTACCATTCGCCTTTATCCTATACAGCGGTTTTTGTATGATGGTTGTAGCGAGCTCACTCAATCTTCTTAACCCTCAGCTTGAAGAAGGCCTTATTTGAAAGGGGGGCGAAAGCCGATATCTTCGACTCGTCTATGATTAGAGGTTTGCGGAGTTTTATTTCCCCGCCAACGACCGTTTTCTTTTCTATATCAGGTAAAGCCATAATTATTTCTCTGAACTTCGAGAGGAATATGGCGGCGAGCTTCACCTCCATGCCTCCGCCAGTAAAGGTTATCTCTTTCCCGAACTGGACTGTTAGGTTTGCCTCTGCGTCAAGGTTGAGTTTTGAGATCATCTCCACCGCTTGCCTATAAGATGTTATGTCTTTCGGCGAAATGCGGATGAGTTTAGCACCGACATGAGTTATATCTAACTTTTCAACAGTCTGTTCCTCCTCCAAGCTCTCAACGGAAATCAGGAGGGTAGCGGATCTTGCCGTCCCGTCCTCGCCTAAAGCGTTTAGCTCAAAAGCGTAGTCGCCTGGCTCCTCAAAGACACCTAAGCTCCAAAGGGATTCGAGTGGGCATTTCCCTTCGTTTGGTGAAAGCGTCCCTTTCTCCGCGGTTAACTTTACCAAATATGGGTACTCCCCGACTGGCTTCACGGATACCTTTGCCTCCACATTTTCCCCAGGCTTGACCTTAATCGAGGTCGGCTCAACCTTAAGTAGGAAGCCCCTAGGTATTATCTGCTCTTGCCTCAATAAGACCCCAGCTTTCAAAGCTTTCTCCCAATCTTTCTCCGAAATGAGGTCACGTAGCTTCATCCTCTTACCAGCCACTTCAACTTCATACCAAACAACGCGCAGCTCCTTGTCTACTATTTGCTCCCCCTCTTCAGCTAGGAGCTTATCCTTCAGAATGTTTGCAGCCGCCTTGTAGGGTAGGATTTCAGCCGAATCACTTAATGGTGAGGGTGGTAGCTCAGCTCCATCCTCAGGCCCAACTCTCTTCCAATAGAGCTTATCGTCAACCTTAACCCCGATGTCGAGGCGTTTGAGACCATCCAATACCGCCCTTTCAACGGCGCTTCTAGTGGTTATAGGGGCTACTGTTGATGTGTAGAAGAAGTTCACAATTTCCCTAAACTCACGTCGCTCCACCCCTTCGACAAGATCCCAATTCAAATTGTTCTTTAACAGCTCCGCTAGGTCGCTGAAGCTGAAGTCTGTTCTGAGTTTAGGTCCTGTTGAAGGGTCTTTTAACCCAGCTTCAACCTGAGATATTACAGATGAAGATGCGGTGGTTTCAACATAATCTACCTCATCACCTGTTGAGCTTCTTCTAGGATATGCTATTCGAGTTAACGTGGATAGAAGATTTAGGTTTAGGTTGTTACGTATACTATCTTCATATCTTTTGAGCTTCGCCTCCATAATCCCTCTAACATCTTTGTCCGTGTAGTATTCTGCGAGGCTCCCCATAACCTCCTCAGAAGCTAGGATTTTGGCTCCGAGCAAGTGTAATCTATCAAAATCAGCGTTGAGATGTGGGCATAAAGCTACCACCGTGTTTCTATAGGTTCGCCTACTTCCTTCACCCCTTGTTAAAATTAAACTCCTGACCTCCTCTTCACTCACATCGGGTTTGATGAAGACGACGAGCTTTACAGATGGGTCGTCTTTAACCAGAGCGCCTTCCCAGAGATAATCCCCGAACCCTACAATGAGGGTGTTCTTTTCATCGAAGACTTCACCCCTCTCCACAACACCCCTCCTCTCCCTCTTAACCAAGAGCCCACCTACGCTCTCCTTCAAAACCCTGTAGAGTGGAGCCTTAGGACCCTTTAGTAGTTCCTGAGCCCTCCTCTCCACATATTCTGTAACTGGGAAGTAGGGTGTGAACCAGTACCGCCCACCTTCTTCGACGAAATGGGGTAGTGCGTGCATTTCACCCAACGAGGTTTCGATATCTAGCGGGGTCCATTTTTCCCTAGCAAACGCCTCAGGCTCATAAACCATCAGAGCTACGCTCTTTTTGTCTGGGAAGACCTTTAACGGCTCCTTGAATGTTTCGTAGGTATATGTTTTGAGCAGGACGACTGTCGCGATTTTTAGCGCCAAAAGCGGCTTTGAACACTCCACAACAGAGCCGAGTCTACCATCTTCTGAAACTATGTCTCGTGAAGCGACGTCCCTGAACTCCCTGTAGCTGTCCGTTAGAACCCTATTCCTGATATCTAGGTCCCTTAGGTCTATGTGCCAGGGCATGATGAACTCGGAGTCTTCTCGACTTCTCAAGAACCTCCTAACGACTTTCCTCGTTATCCTCACAGCGTCTCTCGTCTTCTGGAGATCCCTATTTCTCGTAACGAACTCTTGAAGAACTTCAATATACTTTGGGTGGAATGGGTAAGTTTCTTTTGCGGATGCTAGCCTCCCAGCTTCGCTTAAGGAGAGCTGCCACTCCGATTCCACACCAAATAGTTGTGGGTTTTCTCGATAGGTTCTATAGAGCTTATCCTTTGCCTCAATGGCCTTATCCTCTGGTATCTTTTTGAAGAGTCTGCGTTTGAGCACCATAACCACGTCTTCTGGAGAAACAGGGGGGATAATCTTTGTAGACTCCCTGCTCAGGACCTTGAGAACATCCCCTGCGTAACCCTTGAATACCCCCTCCTCACGAAGCTCCCTCTGCCCCTCAACAACCCTATACTCGGCTTGCACGGAGACGACTAAGGCTGTTCTAGGCGTGTCTTCAATAGCTCTAGCGAGGTAGTCGAGAAACAGCTTAACACGCTCCCCATAATCCCTAAGATCTGGCGAGTTACACATGTTGAAGATGTAGTGGACTATTTCATCCATCAGTATGAGTATGGGTCCCTTGGCTTCGGCGAGCACTTCTCTGAGAAGGTTAACTTCTGGCGCAGCCGCTCCTTCGCTATCTCTATGCTTGATTTTCGCGTAAGCTCCAAGTCTGTAGGCGAGTATCCCCCAGATGGTTTTAATTGTGAAGCCCTCGGCTTCGTATGGCTCCTTTGGGTGCGGGACTAAATCGGCCCTGCTACCATCCATAACAACGATCAACGGCTTGCCGACTTCAGCCACCTTGGAGGCAAGTGACTCGTCAAAGGTTCTCAACTTATCTGGGCTGTTGAAGGCGTGGTAGAGCGCGATCTGGGTATGTGTCTTCCCGCCGCCGAAGAGTGAGGTTAGAAGGAAGATCCTCCCACTCTTACCTTTGGATAGCGTTTCAGAAACGTCTTCGATCAGCTCTCGCATCGAGCTCGTCAGATAGGTTCTGTTGAAGAACTCCTCTGGATTAGAGTAGATGGGCTCCTCTCTCCCCTTCACTATGTCGCCGAGGTCTGGCGCAGCCTTATCGTCGAGCTTAGCGTCGTAAACGTCATCCCAAACTTCAACCACACCTTTTTTTACGAGGTCCATTAACCCCAAGGCGCTCACCTACCCTGTGTATCCTGTAAGCTTTTCTTCAACAGGTGAAAGGTGTTCCACGATTTTTTCACACAGCTTCTTCTCCACATCTTCTTCAGGCAACACCTTAGCCAGTATTTTAGCGAGGGAGAGAGCCTCCTCCACGAATGAGGGGTATGAGGCTTTGAGTTCATCCAACCTTCGCCTAAATTCTTGGCGTGAGGAGGTGATTGCCAAGTATTCTGTGTAGTGAAGGGCGTCTACAACACATCTAATATTTGGGTTCATATACCCAACGCCCCTAGCCTCCAGAAGCTCTGCGAGTTTTGAGGGCTCTGTAGAGGGTGGCTCAACTAGAACCAAGGTTTTGGCTTTAGCCACCTTCGCCCCTCCCTCTTCGCCTTCTTCTCCGCTAGCCCTCAAAATCTTCCAGCTCTTTATCGCCAAATTGACGTCCAGCGATGTGCCGATGGAGAAGAGCCTTAGATCTGTGCTTTCAAGGACCTTCTTCTTAGCACCAGCGAGGGTTGACTTAACCAGCAGATAGAACATTGCATCTGGGCTCCTAACACTATCTTTAAGATCAGCCCTTCTCGCCATAGCCCTAGCTAGCCCAAGATAGGTTGCTGGGTAAACATATTTGTCCACAAGGGTTTTTGTGTCGAGCCTACCCATGACTCTAACCTCTCGATACCTTGTAGCTGTTGCCAGAGCGGCCGCTAACGTCCCTATCACCAGATCCCTCCCCGTCGCACCCAGATCCATAAGCTCCTTAGCCCTAGAAGCGGCGCTTTCAACCATTTCACCGTAGAGTTGGGAAGCTTCCACGACACCTTCGGAGCCCTTCCTCCAAACAACTACTATACTTGTGTCCATCGAAAGCTTACCCCTCTTAACCACACTTTGAGCAGACTCGGTGGTCAGCGGGAAAGCGTTGCTCACTTTAAGCCCAGCCGCCTCCCATCCAGCTTCGAGCAGAGCCTTCCACGCGTCTGGATCGGTATGAGCGTAGTAGGTTACCAACAAACCATCGTCAACGAGCCTTGAAGCCATGTTGATGAACGATGAATTCAAAAGATTCTGAAAGTGCTTATAACCGTCTTCATACGTGGCGTCAGGACCTAATCGTGGAGGATTCAAGCTAACCTCGCTTAACGCATACTTCTCCCACTGCGTAGAAACCTCAACCCAGCTATCGCCAACCTTCTCGAAGAAGGCTTCAGGCAGAAACCTTGGCACGAGACGACCATCTTCAATATCACTTAAAGCCCTCTTAAGCCAAACATAGTAGAAGTCGCTAAGCTCAGCATAAGGAACATCAGCATAATAAGGCGGATCGGTAACAATTAAATCAAATTTTTCGTCAACATTAAGTTTACTTAACAGAGTAGCATCATCAAGCAGAGCCTTAACGTTATTAGAATTACCAAAAACAGAAGAAACAAGGTAAGAAAGTCCCTGAATGATATTTTCTAGGTTTTTATTCCATGTGCCTGTAAATGCTGCAAAAGGCATCGAATCTGTCCATGACCACATCATCGCAATACCTCTAACTGATAAACTTTCTTCAAATTTTATCCACCCAGGGTTCCATCTGGTAGTGACTGAATTAAAATCTACGTACTTTACTAACGATAGTGCTAGATACGTCGTTATTGTTTCTGCAAAGTCGTACGCTTCTTCTTGGCTTAGCTCCTTTTTGAGTTTTTCTCGTTCTATTTGTTTGCTGGCTTCGCGTATTAGCTTAACGAGTTTAACTAAAGTTAGAAGCTGGCGTGGGTTAAAGAGCTTATACCATTCTGTCATGGCGTAATTTAATGGTTGAAGATATCCTCCTATTGCCTGCGTTCCGTATGGTGCTAATCTCTCTTTTGGCACATCTGGGTCGTTTGTTTCTAGAAGCTTTTCCACCTCTTCCTTTGCTTTTTCGAGTTTTTCTTGGTCTTTTTCTGTGCATGGTTCAAACTCTAAATCTCCTTGTTTAACTTTGACTTTGACGAGTAGTCTCTGCCTTGCTGGGATCTCGTTCATCCACGGAGGAAGTTCTGCATTTATGCCATAACCGTCGCCTTTGTTGTAGAGTTCCAGCGCGTACTTCACATAGCCTTTCAGCCTCTTTTTAACATCCTCTGGAAGGCTCTTCGTTTCAGTATAATGCTTTCCTGTCTGCGGATCTATCTGCATAATAGGTTGCGCACATACTAGGCAGGTGGCTACCTCTCTTCTGGCTTCAATGTTGCTCTCGGGAACCTTAAACTGCTTACCTGCCACATTAACGGTTTCCCCTCTGACTTCAGCCTTCTTTAACAGCTCGCTACCAAGCATTCTGTTTAAATCCACAACCTCGACCTCCACTTTTTCTCCAACTATCTTAGGCTCCATCCAAGCTAGCCTCTCATACCCCTCCTCACCCTTAACCCTCGCAAGCCACCAGTTCCCAACTAGAGGCGTCCACCTACCACAGTTTGGGCATTTAACCTCCCAAGAACCTATGTACACAGCAACATCCTCATCATAAAGCTCCTTGATTATCGGGTCTTCCCTGAGCCTCTGTGTAACCCATTCACCCCAGCGCTTAACATTCCTCACAAGCTCCGTACCGTATTTCGCAGGGTACTCCAGCACAGCCTTGAGGAAGACATAGCCGACTGGCAAGAGGTCACAAGCGGTCACAGATAAGCCGAGCCTCAACCCCTCTAGGGGGATCGAGCCGAAGCAGGCGAAGGGATCCAGTAACCTCGCACCCTCAAACCTAAGCTTCGGCCGAACTCTATGAGCAGCCTTCTCCACACCTACACCTATCGACTTTAAGAAAGCTGATGGACTTGTATCCTCGGGGAGGAGGCAGCCAGCGATCACAGCCCTCGCAGAAATCAGCGGCTTCCTAGTCCACCAGAAGACCATCTCCCAGTGGGGAGGCCTACCAGGCCCCTTCTCAACAGCAGAAGCCTCGCTTATCCTCGCAAACGGAAACTTGACCGACTCTATAAAGCGCCTCCCAGAAAGATCTAACCCAATAAGCCTACTCACATTTGGAGCCCCACTCATTCCACAACACCAGAACCGATCCTCCTCACATTAGCCACGTATTCCTTTGAGCCCCAATCCACGCACCACAGACACACTGTGTCACCTACCCCTACTTTGTTGTCTTTGAACCATTGGGTTAAGAAGATTCGGGAATTCAAGTCGATGCGCGCTTCATACGTCTCACCCTTACTGATCACATACAGCTTCTCACCAACTGCTGGAAAGTAGTCTCTGTAGTCGCCTTCGACATAAACGTATCTGGCTCTAACCTCGTCTTCAGAGAGTGTTCTAAGGTAGGGTAGGTAGAAGCCCACCCCTATCTCATCCTTCAGCTCCTCAGACGTCCATATCATGAACTCGCCTTTATCGACCATCAGCCTGCTGCTCAAATCGTCTAATAGGCGGTCGATCTCTTTGAAGAACGCTCCGTCAATGAGTATATCAACCCAGTATCGGTTTTCAGGATCTGGGTCACGCATGTTTGAAACAACCACACCTTGTTCAAAATGTCTCTTCACACACTCCCTCACTATACTAAAGACCTCAGAAATCTTCATCAAACCACCAACTTAATGCCTTCTGCGCACCGTCGCTATACCTATACGTATAGCGGCTATATAATCGATTTTTGCCTCCTCTGTTTACTACAGAGGTATGTCGGCAAGGTTTATTCTCAGGGTTAGTTCACCTGCTTCGAGCGAAGCTTTTAACCCATCTTTCCTAATGCTCTCCGCCAACTGTGCTAGCGAATCTAGGTCTAGCGTTCCTTGAATTTCCACTTTAACCGTAACCGCTGTGAATATTTCACGTGGCTCGGAAGACAGCTACCCAAACCTACAACCTCCCTTGTAGCGGTACCTAGGCACGGCGTAGTCAAGGAGGTGTCTGAGCGGATACCGAACTTTAGGGATGTGGCTGTAGAGGTCTGGAAGATTGAGAGAGCGATAGACTGGCTACTAGACCACCAGCTTTGAAACCTCGTCACTCAACGATATTATCCGTGGAAACTCCTCGGAGACCTCCTTCAGGTCGTTCTCCCAGCAGACCACGTAATCACAGTCGTCAGGTGGGTGCCCATGTGCGATGAAGTCGGATGCCCTATACTCCAACTCGATCTTCACAAACTCTCCATTCTCGTCTATCGCGGTAACATCGGGGAATCTGTCTGAAACCCTCACTATGTAGGGGAAGCCGAGCTTCTCGTGGTGCTTGAAGAAGAGGCACACAACACCAAGCTCATCCACAGGCGTAAACAGAACCCCTTTGGGGGCTAGCGGCGTAAGCGTCTGCCTCCGCACCCTACCAACTCTAGATAGGGGGCATAAGAAATACAGGAACCTCATGTAGTAGGCGTTATCCCAACCCTTAAACTCCTCCACACCACTCTTGATCTCCAAAAGAATATTGTTAAGAAGCTCGAACCTCTCACCAACCGTCAACCCATCATACCCTTTACTGTAGATTCTCCGCGCTCTCCCCTCAAGCTCCCTCGCATCCACACCCAACCTCTCTAAAATGCTCTCCAAATGCTCCGTCTTAAATATAGGAACAACCTCATCTGGATAGTAGAGGAATATTATCTTCTTCGCTATCAGCTTATCCCCACCAAACCCCTTAATATCCTCCCACCGAGCATCTATCTTCTCGCGCAGAGGTCTCCTATCATCGACAGCGATCTTCAACAGCTCCTTGAACCTGTCGATGTTCGCTACAGCATTCGGGTAGACAAGCCCACCATACGTGAAGATTGCACCAAGAGCCCTAGTCCTATGCTCAACCCAAAGAAAGAAGTAGTCATCAACACCCTTCTTATAGAGTTTCTCTGGAGCCAAGCTATCAATAAGCTCTGGGTGCTCCCTAAACGGATACTTCTTAAGGAATTCGCTATGAGCCTTCCAAGCCGCTTCTAACTCACTCCTGTCAAACTCAACGATAAACTCCTTAATCTTAGCAGAAAGCCACCCCCTCACCCCGCTCGTAACCACCTACACCACCCTTTTTCCTACAAATTTGTAGTTAACGGAGAGCTATAAAGGAGTTTAGAGGCACAGTTACGTCTTAGTGTGCAACTCCCTGCTCCCTTACCTGTGAAGACCAAGGAAGAGGTTGCTTTTATACCTAGAATTGGAGCCCCGAGCGGGATTTGCACCCGCGATCTCCTGCTTACGAGGCAGGCGCTTTGCTGGGCTAAGCTACCGGGGCTCATAAAGAGGGTGGTGTAGCTCTAATCTAAATCTTTTTCACCTCAGCTTTTTCAAATCGAAGCTTCGGCGGGATGTGCTATTGGGAAAATAGATGGAAGGTTTGCTAAATGGATCTTTAACATTAATATGTAACCCACCTTTTCTAATAATTCGGAGTCGATGATGGATCAGAGTTGATCTGATGTGTGAAGATAAGGCATTAGGCTGAGACTCCGAAGTTTGGGTGGTTGGTGTGAAGGCTACTGTCGAGGAGAGGCTTGCTCTGCTCCTAGCGATAAAGGAGCCGGGCAAATCTGTGGGCTTCGACCACCTATACTCTAAGGTGGCTAGGGATGTGGAGTTGGCTGAGCAGAGGAGGGTTAGTGTGGAGGAGGTTCAGAGGGTATTGGATGAGATGGTTAAGAGGGGGGTTGTGCTTAAGAGCGACGAGGGCTACGCCAAGACCCCTAAGCTGGATGAGATTGTGAAGAGGGCTGCTGAGCGCGAAGGCTCCCTCTTAAACACCTCCTACCTAAGGGTCTGGGTTGCTAAAGACTACTACCCTAAGGCCGCCGAGCATATGTTGCCTTTCCTCGTAAACAGGGCTGTTTCTGCTGTAAAGGTCTTTTCTGGCAAGAAAGACCCCATTAACGAGGTTGAAGCGATCTTCGTGAGGTATGCTAAGTATAAGCCGAAGCCCCAGCTCCTAACCGTGGGTAGTAAAGAGAGGCTTATCGAGCTGGTTTACGACCACTGCGTCGACTTCATACCCTACATCCACCGACTCAACTCTAACGAGCCAGACTTCTTTGTGCTCGACCTTGATGCTGGCAAGAAGATAATCGAAGCCGAAGGCGGTTTTCAGCTCCTAAAGGAGGTCACATACAGGTTGGCCGATATGCTCATCGAATCTGGCGTGGGGGTTATGGTTAAATTCAGCGGCTCAAGAGGCTTCCAGATCTGGGCGAAGCTAGATAACTCGCCTCTAAGATCTAGAGGCGACCTCTTCAAAGTATATAGGGAGATCGCGATCAGGCTGCAAGCCAAGCTCGAAGATAGGCTTCGCTCAGACAGAGATCTGGTTGAAAGATTCAAGCACATTGTAGATCTGCAGAGCGGCTTCACAACATCACAGGTCGCCCACAAAGAGGAAAGGGCGGGGCAGATTCTCGTCGATTGGTCCCTTCTTAAACCTATGGGTGATGTGAGAGCGCCTCTCTCAATGCACTATAAGACGGGGCTTATCTCAACACCTGTGCCGTTGGATAGACTCCTCACATTTAAACTCGAGGACGCTAGACCAAGCAGTGTGCTTCAGCGGCTCGAAGAATACTCTAAGATCATGCAGCTGCCTCTCTCTGACCCCAGCAGGCTTATCGCCTGAGCTTTATGGTGTTCAACTCGTCCAGATACCCTCTTACCTCGCTGATGAAGCTTGAGAGGAGGTTGATCGGCACGACGGGCACGCCCTCTACTATGCTGTGTCTTTCGCTGTAGAGTGTTAGGATGACTGGTAGGAATATGTTGCATCTTTTGATGAAGCTTAGGTTGCTAGTTGAGAGCGCTTTGGCTCTGTTGATCTGAGCCTCCACTATGTGATGTAGAGTTGATTGCCCCAAGGTCTTCTTCCAGTGTTTACAGTCTATGACTAGGGCTAGATCCCCTTTAGCGGCTACGACATCTATCTCACACCTAGGCTCCCTGAGCCTAACCCCCCTCCTAACCTCATAGCCCACGCTTTCGAGAAGGGTGGATGCCATATCCTCGAACTCAGACCAAGACAATATCCTCGAAACATCCTCTATGGGTTCACCTACGCTGCAGAGGAGGATTGCTGCCCTCATCTTATCACCTCTTTCGAAGGTGACGCTTTCTTCACCCCACAAACCAACTCCGTTTGCTGAAAGTATTGCGCAGGCCTCTCTAAAGATCTGCTCAGGCAGCCCAACCTCCTCTCTAAGCTCCTCTAACCCCACCTCCCCGACTCTTATAGCGGCTAAGATCTTTCCCAGAACCTTTCTACTCACTTGGGCACCCATACCTCTTCGTCTGCTTCCCTATCCCACCTCTTAAGTACACGTAGGGCTTCAACGGCTGTCTTCGAGACCTTCTGCTCTTGGCGCGGTCTATCTGGGTCTGATGCCTTCGCAGGTATTGCTACGAAGATCGCGCCAGCCCTAAGACCGTATATGTTGGCTAGTGTGAATATCGTGGACGCCTCCATCTCGAAGCATAAAACCCTTAACCTACGCATCAGCGAAGATATGCTCCTACTCTCCGGTGTGCGGAAGCCTTTGAAGCCGTGCCTCCCCTGCCCTATGTAGAAAGCGTCTGTTGATGCGCATATCCCGATGTGGAATCTGAAGCCTAGGTCCTTCGCAGCCCTCGCTAAAGCGTAAACCAGCTGAGGGCTCGCTACCGCAGGGTACTCAGGCATAACATACTGCTTTGTCACGCCGTCGAGCCTCACAGCAGCCGATGCGACCACCAGATCGCCGACCTCGACATCCCTCTGAATAGAGCCGCAGGTGCCCACTCTGATCATCGTCTTCACACCAGCCCTACTCAGCTCCTCAACAGCTATCGCCGCGGAGGGCCCGCCTATGCCTGTTGAGCAGACCGTCACCAGCTCGTCGTCCAGATACCCATTCAGCACCACAAACTCTCTGTTTGAGGCTATGATCTTGCTCTCCTTCAGATATTCGCCTATCACCTTAACCCTAGCAGGGTCTCCGGGTAGTAGGGCGAATCTGCCTACTTCACCAACCCTAACCCTAACGTGGTAGAATGGCTCCGAACTCATCCAACCCTCTTAGATGCGAAAACCTTCTAAACCTTTCCCCCCAAACCACCTTAGTTTGGCTAGCGATCTGCGTAAACAGGCTTTACGCCTCATTCTCCTACTTGGATTAGTGAGCCTACTCGCAGATGTGACTTACGAAGGCGCTAGGAGCATCGTAGGCCCATACCTCGCCCTTTTAGGCGCCTCAGCGTTCACAATCGGTTTTGTGAGCGGGTTCAGCGAGCTGCTCGGCTACGCCTTCCGCTTAGCCTCAGGATCTCTCGTAGATAGGGTTAGGAGATATTGGTTGATACTATTCTTGGGCTACTCCATCAACCTAATCTCCGTACCGCTTCTGGCTCTAGCTGGCAGATGGGAGGCCGCTGCGCTGCTGATCTTCGCTGAGCGGTTAGGTAAAGCTATCAGAACGCCCGCTCGAGACGTCGTTCTTTCATACGCATCCTCCAACGTAGGCTTGGGGAAAGGCTACGCTCTGCACGAGGTTCTGGATCAAGTGGGTGCGATCCTAGGCCCATTCGTAGTGGCTGCGGTCTTCCTATATGGGGGCGGTTATCGGGAAAGCTTCGCCCTACTCGCTGTGCCCGCAGCATCGGCTCTAATCACGCTCTCTCTAGTGGCGCGGGCTCACCCTAATCCTGAGCGTATGGAGAAGGTATCTGAAGGTCTTCCCGCAGCCGAGGGTGTTGGTGTTGTTAGAGCATACCTTCTGTTTGTTGGTTTCAGCGTCGCTGGCTTTGCACCCTATCAGCTGATCGCTTACCATATGAGTGCTTTGGGTTTCGCCGATGCTACAATACCTCTGCTCTTCTCTCTGGCTATGGGTGTTGATGCTGTAGCAGCTTTGGTCGTTGGACGGTACTTTGATAGAGTTGGGCTCAGCCTACTGGTTGCGATACCTGTCTTCACCACTCTGGTAACCCCGCTTGCTTTCTCTGAGAAGCAGCTCCTTATCGCCTTAGCTCCTGTCTTCTGGGGTGTCGTAATGGGTATGCACGAAACCATTCTGAGGGCTGGTGTTGCCAAGATTTTACCGGCAGCGAAAAGAGGTG
>Ga0080004_1114588_pt1 | contig 20072 bp, 16 predicted proteins | sample WasSprMetagenome_FD_69207 | JGI IMG/M metagenome (GOLD analysis project Ga0080004, IMG submission 69207) | Sulfidic aquatic microbial communities from Washburn Spring, Yellowstone National Park, USA - WS (SPADES assembly) (version 2) | ecosystem: Environmental > Aquatic > Thermal springs > Hot...
AAAGGCACCTGGATCCTAGATGAGTTCTGCTCAACCCTAGACCGAACAACAGCAAAAGCAGTAGCATACTGCACACAAAAAGCAGCAAGAAAGAAAGGTAAGACACTCATTGTAGCAACAAGCCACGAAGACCTACTACAAGACTTAAACCCAAACATACACATAATAAAAAAGTGGGGCCCAGAAGTAGAAGTCAAAACCTACAACCCAAAGCCAAGAGAATGCACCTTATTAGCAGAACTCAAGATCAAAGAAGCCTCGAGAGAAGAGATAAAGAAGCTGGAGCACCTACACTACAGAGGAAAACTACCGTCCAACACAACAAAGATCTACGCAGCATACATAAAAGATGAATTAGCTGGAGCAATAGGATACACAACACCACACTTCACACTAAAACCAAGAAACATCATACTACCAGAATACAAACCAACAAAACCATACCAACAATATCTGAAGAAGCTAAACAGAGACTTCACAAGAATAGCTAGAGTAATAGTGGCACCAAAATACAGGGGAATAGGGCTAGGTGTAAAACTCGTGAAAGAAACGATGCCCCTAACAGGAAAGAAGTATGTTGAAACACTAGCTGTGATGGCGAAATACAACCCATTCTTCGAAAAAGCAGGCATGAAGAAAATAGAATACGACAACACAGACCCACAATACCAAAAAGCGCTAGCAAAACTAGAAGCAATGGGATTCAATTTAGAGCTCCTAGGATCAAAAAAGCAAAACCTAAACACAATACAAAAACTAACCGAACAACAACTCAAAGAGCTTCAAAAGATAGTGCTAACACACTTCTTCTCACCAAAACTACACACAAACAAGCAACTACAAGAAGCAGTGCAAAAAGGAGACAAAGAGGCGATAGCAGAAGCATTAACACAAAGAAGACTTAAACTAACATATCTAATATGGAGAAACCCAAACATCACGTAAGCCAACTACCTCTTCATCTCAGCTTTAAACACGCACTTCTCGTCACCTTTGGATAAGCAAGCAACATACTCGACCAAAACCTCTTCAGGGTAGAGTGTTGTTAAGAAGCCCTTAAGAATACCTTTTGTGAAGAACTAAGATGATTTATCCGATCTGAACCACTTCTTCGAACACACCTAAACCACGAAGCAGAAAAGTTAATGTCCGACAAGCTTACGTCAAGAATTACTAGATATCCTGTTGTTTTTGAGCTTGTCAATCCTAGCCAAGAGTGGAGAAAATCCAGTTTTACTGATGACCTCTTCCACATATCTCCCATATTCTCCTTCGCTCACAAGTTTCCTCACTTTTTCTATCTCTCTCTGATGAACCCAAGCGTTATGAAGTGCTCTCAAAGTGAAACTCTTCCTCAGACCTTCAAGCCCTTCTTTCTTACAGGCGGGGCATTCGCATTCATCTAGTATTCGTAATTCTTCTTGCCGAAGCTGCGGGTACTGCTTATGCTTCTTCCTAAGCGAGATGTATCTATCTCCGGTTTCTGGCAGCTGTATAGCTCCAAATGCGGCTTTAGTTCTCCAAGCTGAACTGTCGACAGAATCTGCTCCTACGTAAAACATTAGATGCATGGTCAAAGTGCTCCCCACACCAAAAACGTGGATGGTCTTTTCAGGCAAGGCTTTCCTAACAGCTGAGACAACTTTCACTACGTTATATATTCCACCAGCCCCTTTAGACGTAAACACCGAAGGAACTAAGCTACCAATTCCATATGCGCTGAAATCTCCTATCTCACTTAACTTATTCAAATACCAGTTTATCGATTTTACGCTATAACCGTGAATTACTGGTATGAGTTCTGGGTTAGAACTCTTCTTTAAGCGGAGCATTATCTGAGTGTTCTCCAATGTGGTCAGCATTCTACGCTTCTTAATGTTGGCTCCAAGTGTGGGGGTTAGCGGATGATCGAGCACAACACCAAAGTTAGGCTTAGATTCTTCATATAGCTCCAGAATCACCTCTGGTCGCACGTCTAAAACCCTTTTCTTCATGAAAAGGAAGCCGCCTGAATCCATCATTATAGGTCCATCAAACTCTACATAGTTGTGAATCCCCTTCTCCCTAACTTTTGTGTTAGCTACGCTGTTACGGATTATCTCATACGCGTTTAGCATCAATCCATCTATCTTGAATAAGCGCCACGGCTTAGGAGAGCCGTTCAATACTTGACTAAACCATAAAAAGGGTGTTTGAATACTATCCATCTAACACCACTTTGAGGTAGCTTAGCAAATATTCTTGAGCAAGAGGATGTGCTACTCCATACAAGTCCCAAGCTAATCGACCCCTCTTTGAAACTATGTGCGAAACAACTTCTTTCGGAGGGAGAATATCAACGTGAACGTTCGAGAGTTTTGCCGCCATTTCAACTATTCTCTTATGCGTATGGTCTTCCTTTTCTATCAGCTGTGAAGAATAGGTTCTTACGAAAGCGGCCATCTTAGAATAACATTTATTGGATTCGACTTTCTTTAAGAATGAAGCCACATAAGACGCCAATATCTCCAAGCATTTTTGCAGATATTCTCTGGAGTATGGTTGATCATGTCTATCACACCACCATCTGAAGAGCCCTGGACAATCGTACCAAGCGTTTTGCCAATCGCGCCAAGGTGTCTTTCTACCATAGAACTCCTCTGGAACCAGCCCGAACGGTTCAGATATTGTCACAACGTGTATCTGCCTTCTCCCGTTTCCAAGTTTTGAAAGTGTAGCATATAACTGCCTATAGGATCTAGAGCTAGTATACGGCTTCTTTGCCGAACAAGGGTACATTAACAATACCTTCCTCGGCTCAGGTAAATAATGGTTTGAAATAAAATCTAGCCAACTCTTAACCTCGCTGTTTTGCGTTAACGCCAAGTAGACCTCTTTGGAATTATAGAAGCATAGAGAACGCTTTATTTCCATACAGCTGTTCCTTGCGCTGATAACCTTCTTATGTGTTTTGGTAAAAATGTTCAATCACTTCGACCCATATTATGAAAGACCTTGTTTCTCTCGCCTCCTGAATATCAAGGCAATAAAGTGCTAGAAAATCAAGTTTGGTGTCCGATTGAACTTCCTCTTCTGCAGAAACTTCAACTGCAGCTCAATAACAGTTATTAAGGATTTTTCCATCAATAGCTGGTGTCCTAACTATGGAAGAGCTAGACACGATGGAAGAATTTGAATTCCAAAAAGAATGGGCTCTCAAACAATTTAATGAAATGGATAGCGACGTAGCTGTTGAATTGCTCAAAAATGCGATGAAAAAGGGTGATAGCTTACAAAAACTCCTAAGGGATAGGTGGCTAGCTGCTCGTGAGTTAGCGCAAGCGTTGATCGAAAAAGGGATAATAAAAGTGGGGAATGTAGATCCAAAACTATCAGAACTTTACAGAGAAGCTTTGGCCATTGGCATAGATTCTAGTAGGCAGCTTCCGTGTCGAGTATTGAGCACATATTACGCACCCATCACATCAGCCATTGTTTATTTTAAAGGAATAAATTGTGAAATGGAATACGATCCCGATTCGCCATGTATGTTTTTAGAAGAAAGCAACATAACTCGAGACGAAGTTCTGAGAAAAGCCAAAGAGGAGATGTATAGATGCGAGGTTTCTGCAATAATGAGAGCAGCCAGTAGTATTAGTTCTTTATTGAGGGAATATGGTGAAAGGAAGGTTCTAGTTATGATTGATGGTCCGATTATTGATCCGCCCAATACAACGTTATATGATGGATATGTGAAGGAGCGAGTTAATGCCATGCTAGCATGTAAAGAAAGCGGAGCTTTAGTAATAGGGTGTGTAAAGAGTATGGAAGGATGTGATTTCTCAAACTACTTAAAAAATCGTCAAGAGTTATCAAATCTAGCAACTATCGCGGAGGGATTTGGTCCAGATCCGCAGCTTGTTCCGTTTGTTTTTTCAGCAATACGTCAAATGAGCTCAATGTTGGAAACAATACCTATGGAAAGGTATGAACCACAGAAACTGATTACAGAATATATGAGTTGTGGGCTCAAGAATATTTATCGCGTATATTTGACGACCGGTGGTACCTTACTGTGCGTGGAGTATTTTGCAGTAGACCGAGAAGATGCTAACAACATAGGGAAGGATGTCTTACAGGCGGTTCGCGCTTGGAGCGTGCCTGGGCAGAATGCCCCATTACCAGTCCTAGCTGCCCACTTGAGATGCAACATAAGAAGAGGGGCTGCTGAGTTTCTTTATCGCGAATTGTTAACTAGGGCTCTTACTTGGGAGGGAGGAGCTGAAATGTTTGGTCCACTTGTTGGGGGTCTATGATGACAACACATGAAAGGGAAGAAGTTATTGGTACGATATTAAGCGGTGCTAGTACTATAAAAGCTACTTGCCTACTTAAATATGAAGCCGAACGTGGAACCATTCAAGAAGGGATGCTAGTAGTGGTAAGGTCACATACTAAAGAAGGAAAAAGGGATTTTTTAGCTCGGGTTGAGGCAATACAACCAGTAGATGAGTCGTATGAACGTGGAAGTTTCCTCACGGAAGCTATTAGGAAAGGTATCACGGTTCCTCCGGAGATAAGCAGAAAATTTGAAATTGCTGAACTTAGCTTGTTATTTGGAATAGGTAAAGAGCAAAGAGAGATTCGATATCCACCTTTAGCAGGGGATGCTGTGGTATTAATAAAGGATCTAAAAGCTTTGGCGCCGCAAATTTTTGGGGTGAAAGAAGATGATTTGATTATAAAGTTTGGAACATTAATAGGCTACAAAGACTTACCAGTCATGTTAAGCATTGAAGCCTTACCTATGCACCTAGCTGTTTTCGGTATAACGGGCAGCGGAAAATCATACAATATTGGCGCATTAATTGAAAAGCTGGCAAACATAAAGTGGAAAGATGAGGAAGGAAGGATTATAACAAAGCACTTTCCTATACTTGCGATTGATCCTAGCGGCGATTATGTAGATTATTGGGACTACTTTATAGTAAACGGAAAGTTGGGTGCTTATCCTCAAGTAGTACGTTACGTATTTTCTATGTCAGGAATTCAGAAAGCCTTACCAAAAGGGGGAAACAAGAATCCGATGGAGTATATTAGACTATTTAATATGGATTTAAATGAGTTCAAAGGTTCCCCACGCGATTTAGCAGAAGCAATCATACTCTATTCTGCAGGTGATGTGGCTGGTAGAGAATTGCAAGCTTCGAACCTGGGGGCCTTGCTTAAACACATGATTGACTTCGTAAAAATTCAAGATCTAAACGTCTTATTTACCAACCAGAAATTGTATGAATCATTACTAGGTCTTTTGTACGCCCCACCACGTGGAATCTCTATACACGAACGAACAGCTGAAGCAATAGAGCGGCAACTCGACACCTTTAGACGTGACATAGTGGAAAGTTATCCACTTTTGGGAAGGGCGCAGCCATTTACACGTGTTACTGTGGACGAATTGGTTAAGAAGGGTGGAATGATGATCGTAGATTTCACCGTGATTGGTGCTCCTGGTTACCCCCTACGCCTGAAACAATTTATCGTTTACTATATCGCTTACATATTGTTTAAACGATTTGTGGAATATAAACAACAGGAAGAGTTACAGCGATCCCTTCTTTTTGTGATAGAAGAAGCACAAAATTATTGTCCGAATCTGGCTGAGTACAGGATTGGCTATTCCCTAGCTAGAGATGTTTTACAACAAATCGCTACACAGGGAAGGAAGTTTGGTTTATGTTTCTGTCTTATAACTCAACGACCATCCTATGTTGATCCAGTAATAATGAGCATGTGTAACACTTTTCTCATACATAGAATTGCTCCAGGAGACGAAGGGTTTGTAAGGCGAGTTACTGGAGGTCTCCCCGAGTCGCTTGAAAGGAAGCTCACTAGGCTCGAGACCGGATGTGTGATAATAACAGGACAAGCGATAAAAAGTGGTCTTCCTATGCTAGCCGGCATTAGAATGGGAATCGATAGAATTGTTGAGCAAAAAGCTGGTAAAGTGGAAATTGCGCCGGGGCTGCCTCAAGAAACAAGTGAAGGGTGATTGCGATGGGAGAAAAACTTAGGGCTCCTACTAAAACTCTGCCGATAACTGGAGTTCCCATATCCGGAATAAGGAAATATGCGGAGCTCCCAACAAGAGCACCTACAGAACGAGATTTAATCAGTTTTATTGATTCGTGCGAGACTGCGGAAAAAGTATATGGGTGCGTAATTAAAGCATGGTGGGGGGAAGGTAAGACAGACGCATACGAAAATTTCATAAAATTGGAATTGGAAAAAAGAAGAGAACTTACCTACGACGTTACTGCTACCACGATAGCAAGGATATTTGAAAAAAGACAGAAAGAGGGAATTAGTGACCCTGTTGTTTGGAGAGCTTTTTTGGCTGCTCTTTTTGAATCAATATGGGAAGAGCGAAAATCCCAAGCTGCAGAAGTAGGGTTTTTGGAACCCCACGAGAAAGAATATGATTATCAATACATTCAGCGTATTATTGAAGAACTAAGAAAAATGACCAAAAGACTATTCGTTTTCATAGATGAATTAGAGCAGCTTGAAGTACGTCCGGTTAGAGACGACATATTATTAGGAGTAAGAGGACTATTCGACCAAAGAGAGGAGTTTCTACGTGGGAATCTTCACTTAATCATGGCGTGTACTCCCGATGCTTTTAATAGACTAATCGGTTCCTCTACACAAATGGGGGGACTCTTAGAAAGGTTGACACTAATCGAATTACCCAGACCTACAGAAGATGAGGCTGTAAAATTTGTGTACGGGCTAGTCAATTACATTTATGAAGGAGAAGTTCCAGACATTCATCCTTTCATCAATAGCGGACCTGCGTATGCTATAATGTATGCTGGGCATAAAAGCCCACGGAGTATGATAAAAGCCCTTCAACAAGTTATTGGATATGCGAAACATTCGTGTGGTGAAGCTGGGAGTATCAGTCAAATAGATGGGTGGTTAATAATTGACGCCCTCAAGAACTATAACTTACCAGTTTTTGGTACGCAAGTTTTAGCGCTAGCTGGAGATGTCCTTGATAGAATTCTTAATCTGTTGGATATAAGAGGTGATGCAGAAAAGACAAGACAAATTAAAAGGTTGGTTCAACTCTTCATAGGAGAACCGATTCCCCATTCAATAGAGGAGTTAAGTTCAAGAATCGATACAGCCGAAACCAGAATCAAGGAACTAATAAACATAGTTAACAATAGGATAAGCGAAAGTGGCTTACTTACTGGATCGCTAGTGCTTTCGGTTGATGAGTCCTTAACTTCAATTGATAGGATCCCAGAAGAGCTCAAAATCTACTCTATGTCTTATGTTTTCTTTGAAAAAGGTAATTTTTTTACCACACGAAAATTTTTGCCAATAAGATATCAAGCGTTAATGAGTATATATCCAGAGCTTAGCGTAAATGCAGCCCAAAAAATTACCCGTCAACTTGCATCTTATTGCACTGGTGGTGAGTTCTATTTGATATCACCAAAACTTATCGACCTTGTTTATCCAAATCCAGACTTCATAGAATTAGATTTCATTATAGACAAAAATAAAAGATTAGAACTATGGAAAGAGGCATATGAAAGAATTAATGAAAGAGGTGTTCTTTCCCAAATTGAGAGCACATTGTTAAGTTTAATAAAAAATCAAGAAATTTGCGGTGAGTATCATGCTGGGGCCACTTAGATTCAGAATTAAGATGCCGGGGGACCCTACTAAAGAGTTGCCTATTACGTCTTGTATAGATGTAAGGAGGGGAGGAATAACGAAGGAAGATGCAAAAACGCTATCCCAAGAAATTCGGCAACATGGGGTACACTTATTCTTGATACTGACTGACATTGCTACTCATCCCGAAGCTTTGGAGGAACTTGAGTTTCTACCACAAATCGTTTTAATTGTGGGAGAACTACGAGATTTAATTAAACTGCTCGTAATCTCTTTTGCCCAAAAACGAGGCATAAGTATCGATCCTACTTTGCTCTCACGTGCTTACGGAATGATGTTTGAGAAGTTCGGTCTGCGGGAACAAATTGTAAAGTGGTTGGAAAGAATGTCAAGAAAGGGTTACCTTCTCCACTTTGAAGGCTTTAGTGGGGATACAGCAAAGGCATGTCGCTTTTTCATTAATAGTATAGGGGAAGATCTAGGTTTGGACAAATGCTGGGAATTAAGTTGGAACATACGAAGCTTTTTACCATTTGGAATAGATAGTAAGATAATTCCGGACATGGGATTGGAAGCTTTAAAAAAGCACGCTAAAGTTTTAGCTGACTATGGATTCCTAAGCGAAGAGCATGGAAAATTTCGAATTCAGAGGCATCCGAGTGAAGAACGCATACTAGAACTTCTCCAGTATTATGGTGGGAGCACTACTAGAGCAACACTGATGAAACATTTTATTTTTAGAGAAGCTACAGAACACGTGTTTGATTCGCTGCTGGAACATATGGAACGTAAGTTATTAATAGCGCGTGAAAGCCGGGAAGTTGTTCGTTTTTTAAATTTACCAGAAGTTAAAAGATTAAGGGAGGATTCTCTGGCGAACTTTGAACAGAAAAAATCAATTCTAAGTAACAATCACCCCCTTACTCATATTCTGACTTGGAAGGAGCGGGAATGGGATATTATTTCTTTGAAAGAGATGGAGGAACTCATAGAAAGATTTCTCACAAGGATAGCAACGGCTACTGATGAAGACATGATTAGATCGTATACGTTCCTTATTAGAGAATTAATTGATTGGTACGGTTTTTTTGTTGACAAAATTAATATTTCTAAATTGAGAGCTGATGGAATGATTAGCCAAACAGAGGCGGAAATAGGGGACTTGGAAAGAAGGTTTAGGGAACTAGTCGATGATTTGATAAAAGCCACAAAAGCAATCGGGCTTCATGTAGAACTGCAAGAACTGCGGAAAGCTAAAGACGAATTAGGCGAAATAAAGAAACTACTAGAAAATCCATTGTCTAAAGAGGAAGTGGAAGAACTGATAAAACCACTAGCAGGAGACAAGAAGTCAAGAGATACTATCCGAAAAGAAAAGCTTGTTACAGACGTTGACGAGGAACTAAGAGCTCAAGGGATTCGTGGAGACTGGACCATTCCAGAATACGTTTTAATAAAGAAAAAAAGAGAAGAGATAGTAAGCGAGATTGATAATCTCAAAAGAACTTTCGATTCATTACATGAGCTTTCAGAAGACTTAACGCTTGTCACTGAAGAAATTTCAAAATTATTTAATAATGAAGGTGTCAGCTTGAGCCGACTTGTGTTTACCTCAATTCTCAGAGATGCTTCAAAGCGAGTCGTGGAAGGACTCATTAGAAGATCTCCCTTCCCAGTAAACATTAGCACCGTTACGATAACTGATTTTCATCAAGCACTCGACGCCCACGTATCTTTTCTTAAAGAACAGAAGGAAAGAGCCGAAAAAGCGCACGAAAAGTTAAAATCTCTGCAAAAAACCGAAGAAAGCTTTAGCAATAATCTGTGTAAAATAGACACACTTGGAACGTTCTTTAAAAAGTTTTGGGAAGAAGACGTCCCGGATGTTTTGGAAAATAAAAAAGCGGAGATTCTTCGACTTCACGAAGACGGCTTCACGGAATTTAAAGAAAGAACGAATCAACTCTGTGATTTTCCCATAGTCGAGAAGGAATGCGAAACAATTAGCGTCGATATTGGGAAACTTAATGGAGAAGCAGAAAGGCTTAAGCGAGATTACGAGGAGCTATTTGAAGGAATAAAACGTTATTTTAGGACTAGTTCTCAGTTTGTTGTACGACTAAAAAGTAACGTGGTTCCGAAATTAAAGGACTCCGATAAGTTCAAAATCAATGAAATTCTAGATAAACTGCAATCTCTCTATGACAATATGCTAACTTGGATTGAGGATGCGATTAAACAATTGCTAGAGAAAAATACGTTAATTGAGGGGATGCCAAAAACACGCACAGCCTTCCACGAGGAAGAGCGTAATCTAAGGGAGGCGTTTGTCAAAGAAGTAAAGGATTTGGACGAAGAGAGCACGCTGATCTTAATGGAAATAGTCAAAGTGTTAGCTCTACATAAAGCTCAATGGTTATCAGTGGCAGAGGTTTGTCAAGCAGTATCGAAACAAATCGGTAAAGACGCAGAAGCAATAAAGAAAACATTATCAGAGATTACTGAGAAGGGACTTTTAACCTTAGGAATAGGATTTTAAAGGAGAAATAGCTAAGAAGCTCCTCGTCTGTAGAATTCACCATAAGCCACAGAGCCTGCCTATCCGTTCCAGAATTAAGGCCGCTTTACTCAGCGAGAAGCTCCTAGCCTTTCCCTCATCTTTGGCACCATATGCAAGCGTTTTAGGAGCTTAAGAGGTGGTATCCAACTTCTGTTATCGCTCCAGCACTCACCCCTAAAGCTATTGAACAACACTGTAAAGGGAACACAGAAGTAGGCGTACTCGAAGTAAAAACCGAAGAAGCCTATACTACACCGTAGCTCACCTCATCAGCTCTAAACACGTAAGAGCAAGCCACTCTTCACAGAAACTGCTTACCAAATTCCCCAATAAAGCTATCAACAGAAATATCATTCAAAAAGCTCAGCGATATCTTCAGCTAAAACAAGGTAGGCTTCAATAAAAAAGGGGTGGTGAAGGGGCTTAGCCCCTTTGGTGTGTTTGGAGGGTTGGTATAGCTAGGTTTTTGTTGTTATAGCTCCTGCTAACAACCTAAATGAAGGGGGTGGCTTTGTCATCTAAATATGAAGTTAGGCTCATCTCTATTGAAGAGAGGAATAGGTTGATGGAGAGGTATGAGGAGCGCTTTCTTTACGAGGAGAAGGCCGACATATACGGTTGCTGCATCAAACACTTGACAGACTTGAGGTATGTTAAGGAGCGTTGGGAGGGGAGTTTCTACCCGATGTCGGCTAACATTCGCTCACACGGTAGGTTGGTGGTGGTGAACGATGGAGAGGAGGGGCAGAAGGTGCTCTATGACCCGCTCTCCAAAACAGCGTTTCTAATCAACATCGACTACTATGGTTGGGTGAAGTCGATCGCCCTAAGTGTTGCAGGCGATATCCTAGAAGACAACCACGGGATACACTTGGTGCACGGCGCTTGTGTCGACATAGATGGTAAGGGAGCCTGCTTAATCGCACCCCCTAGATCAGGTAAAACGACGCATACATATGGGCTCCTCAGACTTAAGGGTGTGCGTGTTGTGTCAGATGATTGGTTCTCCGTGCGCTTGCTTGGAGAGAGCGCTCTCGCCTTCGCCTCCGAGAAGAACTTCTATGTGGAGGCGGACATCGCTAAACATTGGTGCGAGTATCAGAAGCTGGTGGAGAAGGCTGAGTTTGATTCGAGGGGTAGGGCTGTAGTGAACGTAAGATGGGTGGTTGGGAAAGGTAAGATTCTGCCCATGACCACATTGAGGAAGGCTGTGCTGCTGAAAAGAGAGGAAGGCGGGGCTTGGGTCTTCAAAAAACTTTCGACAGAAGAGGCTACCCTTTACCTAGAGTCCACAGATTTCTGCAACCCTCACCTACTCGTAAAAGATGAGAGAAAGACAAGTCTGCGGAGGAGGTTCTTCAAACAGCTATTTGACACCCTAGAGGTCTACATGCTGAACACAGCCAACCCGATCAGCCAAAGCCACGAAACCATAAAAGAAATCTTAACAGAATAGTTTGAACCTTCCTTTACTACACTGTGATCAACCCTGTAACGCCTAAGATCGCTATAATCAAGCCGATCAAACCGAGAAGACCCAACCACTTAAGATAGTCTTTGAGGTATTTGAAGTGCGCAAAGAATGCGAAGAAGCAGAGGAAGAAGAGCTGCCAAGGGTTGTGCGTTGCGAATGCTTGGAAGCCTAGGAAGCCCAAGAAGCCCAAAAACCCGTTCATCCAGGCTCTTACTCCCTTTTTCTGCATAGCAGAACCTACTTCTTCTGCCTAATATTAGAATGTTTCTTTGGACTGAGCCTACGGAGTTGGTTTAGATCCATCCTACTTTGCGGAAGTACCAGATCATGATCAGAGCTGGGATTGTTGCGACTATTAGGAGGATAATGAGGGTGGCGTATGGTCCAAGGAAGGCCCAGGCTCCGGTTTCTATGCCTCCTGGTAGGTTGATGTTCATGCCGTAGATTGTGCCTATTACGGTGTAGGGTATAGTTAGTGTGAAGATTATGGTGAGTATGGCGAGGATCTTATTGCTCTTCTCAGTGCTAAGCATGAAGTCCGTGTCTTTGTAGATTTCGATCGTCTCCTTACATGCTTCAAGCGTCTCCCACAGTTTCTCTACGTGGTCTTGGATGTCGCTGAAGTATTTTGTTAGGTCGGTGTTTGAAAACCTGTTCACCTCTCTTGCCAGCTCAGCCAGCACACGCCTCATCGGGAATACTATCCTCCTTAGATCAGCTATCTTGCGCCTCAGCAGAGTCACTTCGCGCGCAGCCTCAACCTTCTCATCAAACACCTTATCCTCGATCTCATCTAACTCGCGTAGGATGCCATCTAATATGGGGAAGAGGGAGTCGACTACGCTATCGATTAGGCGGTAGAGCGTGTAACCTGGGCTGTTGCACACAAAATCTCTTCGAATCTGCTCGTCTCTTTTGCAGCGAGAGAAGAGGTCTGACAGAGGCTTGATGTCACCTTGATGAACGGTAACAAGATAATCCCTACCCAAAAAGATGGAGAGCTGAGCATGTGTGACGGTTTGACCGCTATCCTTGAGTGCTGGGAGGTGCAGTATAAGGAAGACGTAGTCCCCGTATCTATCGATTTTAGGCAGCTGGATTCTTGAGAGGCAGTCCTCTAAGGCAAGCGGGTGAAAGTGGTACTTTGCAGCCAAGAACTGCATCTCGCTCTGAGTGGGCTTCTCCACATTAACCCACGTCACACCATCGCAGCTAACCTCTTCAACCCTCGCTTGGCTCTGAGCCAACACAACCACTATCCCCTTTAGCCCCATTATCTACACATTACTCTATGTCGCCGTGCATCTTAATCTTATTGTCTTCGTATGCTGCCACCCACCTCCTATAGTACTCGTGCTGGATACAGCTCAACAACCCCATTACACGCTCATAGTTAAGGTAGCTCGGCGCATAGAGAGCCTTCAGAACCCTAGTCAAAAAATAGTTTAGTTGTCCATCCCTCTCCTCGTCAGGGATCTTCTTAAAAACCTCCACCACCTGCTTCACGAGCGGATCGAGCTCAGCCCTCTTCTCACGCCTAATATAGGGCATACGCTCACCAGCAGAAAGGTAGAGGTTAACGCAGTTAAATAGTATGCTACGCTTACAATTCTCAGAATTAAAGAACTAAAGGGTTAGTTGAAAAGGTTAGTTATGTCTGATGCGCAGAGGCTTCTCCGGGTCGTAACCCATCGACTTACCCCAAGCCCTCAGTCGGTCGATAGCCGCATAAAGCCCAAGTCTTAGGATTGGGTAGAAGACTGCTTTGAAAGCTGGATGCATTTTGAAGAAGTTTATGGATAGCCGCTGAACCTCAAGTAGGCTGTGGCGCCAACATCTATAGAGTAGGCAGAACTCCGCTTCGCTGAATCCCTCTGGGTTGTAGAACTCTCTGCCCCTTAGCACACCTACCGGAACAAAGCTGAGAGGCGTGACTACGAAATGTGCCTTTTCACCAATCAGGTTAGGGAGCTTCTCCTCCAAGTACGCTATCAGCCTAACCGTATCCCAAACATCTTCTTCCTCCTCCTCTGGTAAACCTAACACAAGCGTGTAGGCTGGGAACCAATAGTTTTCGTTAAAGACCTTAGTGCCCTCTAGCACAACGTCCCACCATTCTTCCGGTTGGAAGGGCTTCACCTTCTGCGACATATACTTCTTAATCAATCTTATTGAACCTGTTTCTATGCCGGGCTGTATACCTACAAAGTTATCCGGCCCCGCCCTTAAGATCTCTGATAGCTTCTTGATCATCAGCGGGTCTGCGGCTGCTGGCGCTATGCTTCCGTGAGTCGGGTTGCTATGCCTTATCCCTTTATGCGACATAATAGTCTTAAAGAGGTTGATTAGGCTGTCTCGATTCGGCATAAAGGTGCGTTTATCCTGCACATCATAGAGGAAGATGTCATCACTCTGGACCCAAGCGTTTGTTATGCCGTGCGCGGTGTTGACATCCAGCTCCTTCTTGATCGTCTCCAAGGGTATGTATCTTGCAACACGCATAGTCGCCTCGCAGAACTGGCAGTTTCTGCCGCAGCCACGCATAACCTCGACCAACGCGTGAAGAGTCGGCCTAACGATCGGGGGGATCTCCTCCGGCTTGGGATAAGTCTTTATCTTTATCAACACAGGTAAGCTATTATTCTCGATCTCTTCGAAGAGCTGAGGCGCGATATGGTCCACTTCCCCCATAACAACGTGATCGATGTTGAGGCGCCTAGCGACCTCCTCTCTATTCTCAAACTGCCAAGCCCCAGCACCACCCACAACCAACTTGAACTTTAGACCACGCCTCTCTCTGATACTATGAATACGTCTAATGATCGTGTAGAACCCGAGCATGGTGTACGAGTAGTAGCCAGGTCCACCCCACGTGAAGAGCTTGCTGACAGGACCTAAACCTAGTGGATCCATTGTGTTGACGCCGACTATCTTTGTGTCAGATCCTATGAACCCATCAACATAATCTGGGTGCGCGACAACAACCTCTTCTTCTGGAAAGCCCTTTAGGAGCGCTGCTTCAAGCTTTCTAAGCCCATAAGGCGCTCTGATCGCTAACCCGTTTGAAGCTGGGAGTTGCGGTGCTATGAAGTCGAAGAGCGCCCTTGGGAATCTGTTTGGTGGAGCGCATCCAGCGAAGTCGCCCAACGGTATGTGCCTATATTCGCTCATAAGAGTCCGGTCGGTAGTGAGAACTATCCTAACCATTTGCTCACCTCCTAGTTTAACGCGGTAAACTGCTACCTATTTTGCCGCTACTAGATCCTACTAATCTATCTAAACCTAACTTAGGGACTATATAACTTCTCATCAACACTCCTATTATAAGTGGTAAGAATTTTAGGTGTTTTATAACGTATCTGGGTCTAAGGTAGAAGTGTCGGTAGGCGTAGTTCAGTATCTTCTTAACCTGTTTAGCGGTGTATCCGAACGCCTCATACTTTATTACCGGCTCTAGAGTGGTGTACCTATCCCAATCCTCTGTGAGTAGAAGACCCTTACTCTTAAGCTCATCATATATTGGTGTGCCAGGATAAGGTGTTAGAACAGTGAACTGCGCATAATCAGCATCGAGCTCGCAAGCAAATTTGATGGTCTGCTTCATCTCATCAAGAGTCTCGCCAGGGTAACCTAGCATGAAGGAGCCACACGACTGCACACCCTCTTCACGCGTAATTCTGAATGCGGTTCGTATCTGATCGAGCGTCACCATCTTCTTCATGAGGTTTAGAATACGTTGCGAGCCAGATTCCACACCGTAGTAGAGGATTGTTAAACCTGCTGAGAAGAGGGCTTTGAGAAGTTCTCTTGAAATCGTATTAACCCTTGAGGACGCTGTCCACTTAAGATCGAGTTTTAGCTCCTTGAGTTTCTTCGCGAATTCGAATGCGCGCTTCTGGTTTAGCGTAAAGATGTCGTCTATTATCTCGATATAGCGGAGGCGGTACTTGTAGTACAGCTCTTGGATCTCAATGAGGACGTTATCAACGCTTCTTGCCCTAAACTTTAATCCACCTATTCTTGAGGACGAGCAATAAGTGCATCCATAGGGGCATCCTCTGCTTGTGATGATCGCTCCTATAGAAGTGTCTTTACCTAAGAGCTTGTAATGCTCAAATGGGACGAGGTCTCTGGCTGGTAGAGGTAGCTTATCTAGATCCTGTATGAAGCCTCTCGGTGGTGTGAATCTTATCTGGTTGGGGTTAGACGGGTCTCTATACGCAATGCCCTTCACTTTGGAGACGCGCTCAGCGAACTCTTTAGCAGCTGAGTAGCCGCGCCCATCCCATTGAAAACCCTTTAAGACCTGAGTCAGCTCGAGTAATGTCTGCTCCCCCTCTCCTATCACCACCAGATCTAATTCTGGGCAGCTGAGAAGCGTCTCCTCAGGCATGAAGGTTGGATGCACCCCGCCTACCACAGTTACCACACTACTATCAAGCGCCTTAACAGCGCTGACCACCTTCAGCGCGTTTTTTATGGTTGGTGTCGTTGCTGTGACACCTACTATGCTTGGGTGCTTTCGGCATACTTCTCTAGCGGTTTCCTCTATGCTCAACTCGAGGAGGTCGGCATCTAAAATCTCAACCTCCTCACCCGCCTCTCTTAAAACAGCCGCTAGATACATTAAACCAATAGGAGGGGCCTTCACACCCAAGGCGCGATTTATATCGTTTTTCTGAGGCGGGTTCACAAGTATTACACTAATTTAGACCACCTCATTAACCGTCAGAGAGGCTTTTTGATATAAAAACCTTTGCGATCGAGTTGTATAGGTGTTTGTATAGAGGTGAAAGTATTAATGCTGGTGAAAAATATCTTCTTTAGGCGATGATGAGCAGGCTTGTAACTGACCTGCGCTGAGCCTTATAAACCACGACATAACTCATTAAGCTGAAGAAGATAGATGCTGAGACAAGCTCCAGTATTGGTTAGTGCGTGTCTGCTTGGCATCAACTGTAGATATGATGGGGGGAACTGCTTTGATAAGCGAGTAGCAGAGTTGATAACCAGATTTGTGATGATACCGGTTTGCCCAGAGCAGCTCGGCGGGCTTGGAACACCTAGGGAGCCGATGAGGATTGTAGGAGGCACGGGTTTAGACGTCTTAAATGGGAAGGCTAGGGTTGTGAATGAAAGCAGCGTCGATGTGACTGAGAAGATGTTGAAGGGGGCTGAGGAGACCTTAAAGATAGCAAAGATTTTTGGCGCTAAGAGAGCCATATTTAAAGCAAGAAGCCCCTCTTGCGGATGTGGGGAGATCCGTGATGGGGCTTCTCCAGAGAAGTTAATTAAGGGGGATGGGGTCACAACAGCCCTACTGAAAAAGAATGGTATATTAGTGATGACTGAAGAAGAGGTTGAGAGGGTCGCCGATGCCACGTAGATGCGTGAAATGCGGAGGCGAAGCAGCTGTAGGTATGGATTACGCTAACGTGCACTTTTGTCGTGAGTGTTTCAAAGAGTTCTTCGAGAAGAAGGTCCGCTCGACCGTTTTAAAGTACGCTATGATCAAGCCAGACGACAGCGTCCTCGTCGCAGTGTCTGGTGGGAAAGACAGTTCAAGTCTACTATTTGCGCTGAGAAAGGTTTTCCCAGATTTGAAGATAGAAGCTCTTCACATCAACTTGGGGATCAAGGGGTATTCAGAGGAATCGGAGCAGAAGGTTTACGAACTCGTTAACTCCGTAAAGACGAACCTCATATTATTCGATTTGGAAAAAGAGCTCGGCATCTCAATAGAAGATTTCAAGAACACGCTCTATAGGAGGAAGATCTGCTCACCCTGTGGTGTGGTGAAGCGCTATCTGATAAATAAGATTGCGTATGAAAAGGGCTTCACAAAGGTCGCCACCGCACACACGTTAGATGATACAGCCGCGCTCTTATTTAACGGCTACCTCCACGGAGATGCTGATGGCCTAGTGAGGCTCAAACCAGTCCTGCCCTCAACACACACAAAATTTGTAGCTAAAATAAAGCCTCTGTGGGAGATAACGGATAGGGAGTGCCTTGTTTACGCTCACTTCTGCAACCTCCCCTACATTATGAAATCCTGCCCATTGGGAGGAGAGACAACGAAGATGCGTGAAAGAAAGGAGATGATAAGCGAGCTGTCAACGAAGATACGTGGTTTTAAGCATATCCTTCTCCAATCCCACACGAAGCGAATACTCCCCTTGCTCGAGGCGTCGGTGAAAATGCAACCTCTCATCGAATGCGAGCTCTGCGGAATGCCATCCTCAGAGAGAATATGCGCCTTCTGTAAAAGAATGGGGTTAATAAAGCAGATAAGTAGCGCTAGCTACCCTCAACCTACCAAAACACCTTCACAACCACCATCCTAGAAGCGCTTAACCAGTTTAGATGGGTTGTCAGATTTTGTTTAGAAGGTAGCGGGGGGTCGATTTGAACGACCGATCTGCGGGTTATGAGCCCGCCGGGATAACCTGGCTTCCCCACCCCGCTACTAGCTAAGGGTTGGTTGGGTGGTTACTTAAATCCTTGACGCTACTTTTCGGATTCTATCTGCTGGATCTTCCATTTGAGAAGCTGGGTGGTCTCTCCGCTATCTACTCTGTTTAGTGTTGCGCCGCAGTTTGGGCATCTGAAGAAGAGTTCGAGTGCTTGCTCGAAGGTCCTCTTTGGGCAGCTTGGGTTGTTGCAGTGGTAGAACTCGTGCTGCTCCTCGTATGCCAGCCTCTGCTCCAGCTTTTCGACTATTTTCTTCTTCAGCATGGCGACGAAGCTGTCTACTTGCTCTCGCTGCGCCCTCCATCTGTATACGTACCATCCTCTCTTTAGGTCCCTTACCCTAATTCCGCTTATAAGCGAGCGACTGTATAGGTCGTAGAGCACCTTTCGTACGGTGTTTATCTTCAGCCCGGTTGCGCTCGCGATCTCCTCGTCTGTTGAGTCTTCGTTATTCAGTAGAGCTCTCGCTACCTTGATATATTCTTCTCCTCCTAGTAGCCCTGCTACCTTCACCAAGGGGTCTTCATACTCCACTCTCATTTCAATCACCAACCTACTCTTCCTCTAAAGACAATATCTTCTTCCCTTTTGGGCGAGGTATTATCTTAATTTTAGAATGGGCGAAAGATATTTTTAACTCTTCTCCCTGGTAGAGGCGGTCTAAAAAGACCGCTAACGCTGCTGCCTCAGAGTGTGGCTGGTGCCCTATAGCTACGTTGTAGTCTGCTAATTGAAATACTTCCTTCGGCACCTTTTCCGCACCAACCACTACCAGCACATCTTTCCCTGCTGAGCGTATCTCTTCGATCACATCGTCAACGAGAAGACCATACATGGTTAGGTGCACTACGATGCCGCCTTGCTCCCTCCACTTCTTGATCGCTGCACGCCAATCCTCTATCAGCTCCACTTGAAATGGCCCGCCCCATCTTTCTGTGACTTTATCTAGTGAATCTTTGATCTGCTTCTCTCCACCTACAATATATATCCCTAAGGCTCCGAAAGCCCTCGCCACAAGACCCACGTGGGTCGTTAACCTATCGTCCCTAACATATCTGTGCCCTAACCTGAGAACCCAGCAGCGGGGCTTCAGCATTTAGCGTCTACAACACCTTTAATATCTACGAGAGCCTCTTTAACCTCTTCAGCCACGCCAAATAGCCTTGCGTCGATCAGCTTAATTAGGGTGTCTACCCCTTCGCCTGTCTTCGCGGAGATGAAGATCGATTCGCTTATGGTTGTCGGTAGCATCTTGATCTTCTCCTTTATCTCCTCTTTGCTGCAGAGGTCTGCTTTATTATATACTACGATGGTCTTTTCGAGAGGTACACCTATTTCTGATAAGATCTTTGTGCAGCTCTCGAGCTTTCTTTTGAGCTCGGCTGGTGGATCGCTGCTGTCTAAGAGTAGGAGGACTAGGTTCGCGTAGGTCATCTCTTCGAGTGTGGATTTGAACGCCTCTATCATATATGGCGGTAGCCTACTTATGAATCCTACCGTGTCTGAGAGGAGGGCTTTGCCGTGTGGTAGGTTGATCGCCCTTGTTGAGGTGGTTAGGGTGGTGAAGACGCTCTTTGCAACCTCCTTATTCTCGCCTGTAAGTAGGTTGAATAGGGTGGTCTTCCCTGCACCAGTATATCCAGCTAGCGAAACCGTCGGCATACCTAGTTTGAGCCTTCTCTGCCTATAGAGCTCTCTGTGCTGCCTCACCTTCTTCAGCTTCGCTTTTATCGAAGCGATCATCCTCTTTATTGCACGGTAGTATACATCTACTTCGTATCCACCCAAGCCGTAGAAGCCCGGCTGCTCACCCAGTTTTGCTAATCTGACCTTCTCCTTCGCCCTAGGCATCTCATACTCAAGCTCAGCCAGCCTCACCTGAAGCTTAGCTTC
>Ga0080004_1117758_pt1 | contig 20072 bp, 21 predicted proteins | sample WasSprMetagenome_FD_69207 | JGI IMG/M metagenome (GOLD analysis project Ga0080004, IMG submission 69207) | Sulfidic aquatic microbial communities from Washburn Spring, Yellowstone National Park, USA - WS (SPADES assembly) (version 2) | ecosystem: Environmental > Aquatic > Thermal springs > Hot...
GTACGTGGCCAAAAACATAGTGGCCGCGGGCCTGGCCGATAAGTGCGAGTTGCAGGTGGCGTACGCCATCGGCGTGGCGAGGCCCGTCTCGCTGATGATCGACACCTTCGGTACCGCCGTCATCCCCGAGAGCCGCATCCTGGAACTGGTGAAGCGGTACTTCGACTTCCGCCCGGCCGCCATCATCTCTCAGCTTGACCTGCGGCGTCCCATCTACCGGCAGGGGGCCCCGGTCGGCCACCTCGCCCGGCCCGCGCCGGGCCTGCCCTCGGGGCGGCCCGGCCGGGCCCCGGGGCTCCCGAAGTATCGAGCCCCCGGGCGCCCCCATCTTCACCTTCGCCCTTCACTGCCGCGCATCTGTAAATGCCCCAAATGCCCCGCCGTACCCCATCGGTTGGCGGCCTCGGCGGGAGCCCGGGCCCAAACGAGGAGTTCCACGGCGTGGGGAGGGACATCGCGTGAGCGTTTGCAGAAGACACTTTCTTCCAGTTACCGGGCCGTTATCGTACCGGTCAGCGCCCGGTCTCGGCGCGTTGAAGAGGCGACCGGGTGACGGTGCTCGTTTGCGAGGAGGCGTCGGGGGTGATCACCGTGTCCGCGAGACTTGAGGTCACGGGTGCGGCGCAGCGTTTGTTGGCGGCGACGGCCACCCTCGTGGGCGTTGACATCGGGGTGGCGGGGAAGGACCGGGTGGCGGTCCTGGGCACCGGTCGTTACCGCAACAATGTGGGGACCATCAGACCCTACGGGTCCTACTTTCACCACACTCTCGAGACTGGCAGGGAATTCTACGTTTTCGAACCGAGGGGACCGGGCCGCTGCCGGGATTGCGAGGCGTACCGGGTCTGTCCCTACACCCTCGTGCTGGCCATGCCCGTCCGGGACGGCGCGGAGGTCATCGGAGTCGCGGGTATCCTGACCTACGACCTGCAGTCCCGGGAGCTGGTGCTGGCCCGCAGGGACGCCTGGGTCGCTTACCTCCGGGCCCTGACGAACTGGCTTTCCGAGGACATGCGTGCCAGGGCGCTGTTTTCCGAGGCCGCCCGGGCCGGCCAGGAGACCGAGGCGGTCATGGAGGCGGTGGATTGCGGTCTGGTCCTGGTGGGGGAGGACGGGGTGGTCCGCAGGCTGAATACCTGCGCCTCCCGGCTCCTGGGTTCGGGCACCGAAGTGTTGGGCAAACCTCTGGGCCAGCTGTTGCCCGGCTTTGAGCCCTGCGGCGGGGAGGTGGTGCTTCCGCGCGACCTCTTCCCGGTCGACGGGCGTACGATTGTCCTTCCGGGCGGAACCCGGGCCCACGTGACGGTGAAGCAGGTGGGCGGAACGCGCGGGGGCCGTGGTCTCGGCGCGGTGATTGTGCTCCGGCCGGCGCGGGCGCACGGTGCCGGCGCCGCCTTCCCGGCCGGGGATGACCTGGCCGAAATCGTCGGGGAAAGCGCCCCCATACAGGCAGTCAAAGCCCTGGTCCGGAAGGTGGCTCCCACGGACCTCCCTGTTCTCGTCACCGGTGAAACCGGCACCGGAAAGGAACTGGTAGCACGGGCCGTTCACCGGCTCAGCGGCCGGCGGGCCGGGCCCTTCGTGGCGGTAAACTGCGCCGCAATTCCGGCGGAGCTGGCGGAAAGTGAGCTTTTCGGGTACGGGCCGGGCGCCTTCAGCGGGGCCCTGAAGCAGGGAAAGCCCGGCTACGTGGAGCTGGCCGAGGGCGGGACGCTGTTTCTGGACGAGATTGGCGAGCTTACCCCGGCCCTGCAGGCCAAGCTACTGCGGTTTCTGGACACGGGCGAGATACAAAAGGTGGGAAGCGGCCGCACGGCAAGAAGGGCCGCGGTGAGGGTGGTGGCCGCGACCAACGCCGACCTGCGCGGGAAGGTCGAAGCGGGCCGGTTTCGCGCCGACCTGTACCACCGCCTGAACCTGTTCGAGCTGGTGCTGCCGCCGCTGCGCGAGAGGCGCGAAGACATTCCCCTCCTGGCACGGCACTTCCTTCGGGCCGCGAGTGCCCGGTTTGACAAGCAGGTGCAAGGGATAGCTGACCACGTGTACGAGGTGCTGCGGAGGTACGCGTGGCCGGGGAACGTGCGGGAGCTGGAGCATGTGATATACCGCGCCGTGCTGGTGGCCGAGGGGGAGCTGATTACCGAAGCCCACCTGCCGCCTCACCTGATGAATCCGCCCGACGCGAATGTTAATTCAGACGAGGAGTACACGGCCCTGGTCCGGGCCCTGGCAGCACACGACGGTACGCTACGCGGTAGAATGGCGGCAGCCAGCCAACTCGGAATCAGCCTCTCCACCCTCTACCGTCGCATGCGGAAGTACGGGTTGACGGACGGAGAACGGCGTGTGCACAGGTAAGAGTTGGTTTTCGAAAATCGTGCCAACAGATATGCTGGTGTGTCACCGGACGGTGGGCATATGCCGGGATTCGGCGGTCGCACCCCTGGCAGCCGGTCCGGTACGGGTCTTGCATCTGCTACCTCCTCGAGACCGGGCCGGTCCCTCACCGGGGAGGCGAGACCGGGAGGCCGGGAATTCCAACGCACCACAGGGGGGATGCGCATGGCAGCCGGAGACTACCCGCTGCTGACGGCAAAGCAGAAATACTGTCAGGCCTTTTGCACCGCCGAAGAGATCGAGGTGGCGGAAAACATCCGTCGTTTTGTGGATCGGGAGGTGATGCCCCACCGGCACGACCTGGAAGGCGGCTGGCACCGTGACGAGAAACTGGCACTTGCCACCCTTCACCGCCTTTACGCCAGGTGCGTCGAGTTGCAGTTGACCCAGGCCAACCTGCCCAAGGAGTACGGCGGGCTGGGCCTGGGTCCCGTGGTGCGCCAGATGGTCAACGAGGAGCTGTCGCGGGCCGACATCGGTCTGGCCACCATGGTGGGGAAAATCCACTGGGTCGTCTCGCTGATGGTGGCGGCCAAGCGGGATGATCTCTTGCGCGAGTTCGCGCCGCGTATCACGGGCGGCGAGGTCTGGACCGCCTGCGTGGCCATCACGGAGCCCGCCGGGGGTGCCAATCTTGAGGACCCTGCCCTGGAGGGGCGAACCATCAGGACCGTCGCCCGAAGGGACGGCGATTCCTACGTCATAAAAGGCCACAAGATCTGGCCCGGACCTGCGGGGGCCCTCGAGCGGTTCCGAAGTGATCATATGAAGGGACACCTTGGCTACTGGACCGTGGCCACCACCGACCCGGCGCTCGGCGAGGAAGGCATCGGGGTTTTTTACGTGCCCGCCGACGCGGAGGGCCTCAGCTTTTCCAGGCCCTACGAAAAGATGGGTTTCGTCTGGAGCGACGAGAACGTGGACATCTGGTACGACAATGTTCGCATCCCTGAAAAATACCGGATTGACACTCAGCCCGGCGAGGGCGCCAGGCTGGTCCGCGGGTACATCATAGGTCTGGGCCGGCTGGCGGGGGCGGCGCGCCTCACGGGCCTTTCACAGGCGGTGCTCGAAATAGTGCTCGATTATACGAAGAACCGCAGCATCGCCGGCACCCCGGTCCGCGAGAGGTCGATGTTTGCCGGCATGATTGCGGAAATGTTCCGGGCCATCGAACTCTCACGCCAGTACTATCTCGCCACTACCTGGATGGTGACTCACCCCGAGATTTACGGTCCACCGTGGTCGCCTCAAATGGTGGCCCGCTTTTCGGCCGCCCGCTCCTTTGCCGCCGACACTGCCGAGCTGGTTACCAACCGGGCCATGGAGCTCATGGGTTCTTACGGCTACGCGTACGAGTTCCACGTGGAGAAGTACATGCGCGACTTCAAAATCGTCAAAATGTGGCTGGGCGGCGCGCAGCGGGATCGGCTGGACATTGCCCAGGGGCTCTACGGGCCGTTCAAGTGGGCGGGCATGGACGAGTGGGCGCGAACCCAGGGATTGTTGTCTAAGGCCCCCGAGTAGGCAAGGCCTGGCGAGACTTGGGTTGAAGCCCGAGGACATTGATGTGGTCATCCAGACGCACCTCCACTTCGACCATTGCGGCGGGCGCCCGACCGTGGGAAACTCTTCTTCCAACGAATGCCCACCGGTCGTCCGTCCTGGATGGGCGAGGCTGCGGTCCGCGGTCCAAGTAGCCTCGGGTCCTTGCGCATGCCAAGCCCAGCGCCGAAAAACTGGCCGGAGATAATAAACGCAGTCGTTCCGCAGCGGTTGACCTGGCCGGCGGACCCTGTATCGTCCACCAAACGTGTGGTCGGGGGCCCGCCACGGCTACCGACTCCCGGACTCCTCCGGGTTCCCGGCTTCTCCATGGCGGGGCACCATCCTCGGAGGTGTTTGACATGGGCACCGTTTTGCTCCTTGACCTTACCGCGCGGCGTTTCCGCAGTCTGACCCTCGACGGGGGCCACTTTAAAGGGCTGCTTGGCGGGCGGGCCCTGGGGGTCCACCTGCTCGGCGCATTGGGTGCCCCCGACCTAGACCCGCTGGCGCCGGACGCACCGGTGGTCTTCGCCGTTGGTCCCGCTACGGGCGCTGGTTTTTGGGGCACCAGTCGCTGCGGTCTCTTTGCCCGCTCCCCGGCCACGGAGGGGTTCGGAGAGTCGTACTGCGGCGGGGGGCTGGGTGAGGCCCTGGCACGCACCGGCTGGAGGGCCGTGGTCCTGGTGGGCGCGGCTCCGGAGCCCGTCTGGGTGGAGGTGCACCCCGAGGGGGCCAACTTTCGTACGGCCGCGGACCTTTGGGGACGCGACTGCCACGCCGCGGAAAGGGAGCTCCTGGCGCGCGCCGGCCGGCCCGGCGCCCGGGCGGCCGTCATAGGCCCGGCGGGAGAGAACCGGGTGCGGCTGGCCCTGGTGAGCAGTGACCTCTGGCGCCAGGCCGGCCGCACGGGCCTGGGGGCGGTGCTGGGTGCCAAAATGGTCAAGGGACTGGTGTTCTGGGGAGACCGGCGGCCCCGGGTGGCAGATCCCCAAGGTTTGGCCGCCTTCGCCCGGGAGTTCTACCGCGCCGCGCGGGGACAACCGGCCGTGGAAGGCTACCGCCGCTGGGGTACTCCTCAGCTGGTGGCGGTCATGAACCGCGTGGGGGGGTTCCCGAGCTACTACTGGCGGTCGGGGCGCGCGCCGCACTGGGAACGGATTGCCGCCGAGTATCTGGTGGAGAAACTGGGTGCCAGGCCCAAAGCCTGTCCGCGGTGCTTCATCGCCTGCGCCAAGCTCGTGGAGCTCAAGGCCGGCCCCTACGCCGGGCTCAGGCTGGAGGGGCCGGAGTTCGAAACCATCTACGCCTTCGGCGGGCTCTGCGGCATCGAAAGGCTGGAGGACATCATTTACCTGAACGATCTGTGCGACCGTCTGGGGCTGGATACCATATCCGCGGGTAACCTGGCGGGACTGGTCATCGAGGCCGCCCGTCAGGGCCGCCTCGACTACCCGCTCGGGTATAACGACCCGCACGGGGTGGCCCGCCTGCTGGACGACATTGCCCATCGCCGGGGACTGGGTGCGGTGCTCGCCGACGGTATCAGGTCGGCTGCGGCCGAATTGGGGCTTGAGGACCTGGCGGTACACGTCAAGGGTTTGGAACCGGCGGGTTACGACCCGCGGGTGCTCAAGGGCATGGCCCTGGCCTACGGCACCTCACCCCGCGGGGCGTGCCACCTGCGGAGCACCTTCTACAAGGCCGAACTGTCCGGCATGGTCGACCCGGGGCAGGCCTCCGGCAAGGCGGAACTGTTTGCCGATTTCGAGGACCGACTGACGATTCACGACTGCCTGATCGTCTGCCGCTTTTACCGCGACCTGCTGGCGTGGTCGGAGCTGACCAGACTGGCCAATACGGCCACGGGATTTAACTTCACCACGGAAAGCCTGCGCGAAGTGGCGCGCAACGTCCTAGAGCGGGTGCGGGAATTCAACCGGCGGTGCGGCTTCACGGCGCGGGACGACACCCTGCCGCCGCGCTTCCTCACGGAGCCCCTGGAGGATTCGGGCGCCCGCCTGACCCGGGAAGAACTGGAGGTTATGCTCGCCGAGTATTACGCCCACCGGGGATGGCGGACGCCGTAGGCGCATCCCGGGGGCGACCGGGCGCGGGTGGGGCGCGGCCTGGCCGCCGGCCGGTACGGCTTGATTTCGGGGCCTCCACCCGTTATACTGGGGGCGAAGGCGGTGTTACCGTGGCCGAGGAGGCAAAGAAACAGGAGTTTCCGGGTGTAAGTCCCTGGGACGTTTTGATCTGGAAGCTGGATTCCGTGGAGAAATACGTCCAGCGGGAGATAGGGGATTTGCGGCGGGAGCTGGGGGATTTGCGGCACGAGGTGGCGGACCTGCGCCGCGAGGTCCGCGAAACCCGCCGCAGCTTTACGGTGCTGGAGCTCACCACCATCATTGGGTTCCTGGCCGTGCTGGCCAGCATCCTGGCCGTCAGGTTTCTGTGAGGGGGTGCCGTTGGCGGCAAAGGGCCGGAATGCGCGTCTGGTTGGAGTTGCGGGGTTACCTGGCGGGCGTGAGCGGCCCGGGAGGCCGCTGGGGCGACGGGGAATTTTGCCAACCGACTGCTACCGAAGGGCCGGATAGCCTTCGCAGGCAAAATTCCCTGTCGGTGGAGGTGGGCGCGGGCTCCACGGTCAGGGACTTGCTCGCATCCCTCGCCATCCGTCCCTCCGAGGTGGGACTGGTGGTGGTGAACGGGCGGGCCGCCGACCCGGACCGCCAGCTTCGCGAGGGAGACCGGATCGTGGTTTGGCCCCTGGTGGTGGGCGGGTAAAGCCCGCCTTTTCGTTTCCCGGCAGGAATTCTCTGGCGGCCGCCGAATAGCTGAAAAAACGGTCCGGTCATACTAAGCGACGGGCAGTTTTGCCCGCCAGGGCTTTTCGCGGACCGGAAGCTTGCCGCTGCAAAATTGCCCGTCGGAGCAGCCCTAAGCAACCGGAGGCCGGTTTGCGACCCGGCTCCGGCACCGGGAGTGAGACGCAGGTGGCCAAGAAAACCGTACGCGACGTAGACGTCCGGGGTCGACGGGTGCTGGTGCGGGTGGATTTCAACGTCCCCCTGGACCAGGGCCGGGTGGCGGACGACACCCGCATCCGCGCGGCGCTGCCTACGATTCGTTACCTCATGGAACATGGTGCCAGGGTGATCCTGGTTTCGCACCTGGGCCGGCCCAAAGGAAAGGTTGACGACCGGTATCGACTGGACCCGGTGGCACGGCGCCTGGGCGAGTTATTGGGCCGCGAAGTTGTTAAAACCGACGACTGCGTGGGGCCGGAGGTGGAGGCCGCGGTGGCCCGGCTCCGGGACGGAGACGTTCTGTTGCTCGAGAACGTCCGCTTCCATCCCGAGGAGGAGAAAAACGACGAGGGCTTTGCCCGGAAGCTGGCCTCCCTGGCCGAGATCTACGTCAACGACGCCTTTGGGGCCGCCCACCGGGCCCACGCTTCCACAGTGGGGGTGGCGGAATTCCTGCCCGCCGTGGCCGGCTTCCTCATGGAAAAGGAACTGGCCATGCTGGGCCGCTTGCTGGCCGACCCCGAACCCCCCTTCGTGGCCGTTCTGGGGGGGGCCAAGATTTCCGACAAGATCGGGGTTATCGAGAACCTCCTGGGGCGGGTACAGGCGCTGCTGGTGGGAGGTGGCATGGCGAACACTTTCCTGCGCGCCCGCGGTCTGGCGCTGGGCAAGTCGCTGGTGGAGGTCGACAAGGTAGATCTGGCGCGGGAATTGCTGGCGCGGGCCCAGGAAAGGGGCGTAGAACTGCTGTTGCCCGAGGACGCGGTGGCGGCGCCAGCCGAGGCACCGGCCACCGACCGGCGCGAGGTACCCGTGACCGAGGTGCCGGAAGAGTGGATGATCCTGGATATCGGGCCCGCAACCGCGGATCGCTTCGCGGCGGCCGTAAAGACGGCGCGGACCGTTTTCTGGAACGGCCCCATGGGCGTTTTCGAAATGGCCGGCTTCGAGCGGGGCACCGAGGCCGTGGCCCGGGCCGTGGCGGACTCGGGGGCCCTCTCGGTGGTGGGCGGCGGCGACACGGTGGCGGCCGTGGAGCGGGCCGGGGTGGCGGACCGGATCACCCACCTCTCCACCGGAGGCGGCGCCTCCCTGGAATTTCTCGAGGGCCGGGACTTGCCGGGCGTAGCGGTACTGCAGGAGGGATGATGGTGCGCCGGATGATCGTGGCGGCCAACTGGAAGATGCACAAGACCCTGGCCGAGGCCGTGGCCTTTGTCCGTGATTTCCTGGCCGGGCCTCCGGAGGACGGGACCGTGGAGGTGGTAATCTGCCCGCCCTTTACGGCCCTGGCCGACGTGGGCCGGGTCCTGGGGGACGGGGCCGTGGCCCTGGGGGCCCAGGACGTTTTTTGGGAAATGCAGGGCGCGTATACCGGGGCCGTTTCACCCTTGATGTTACGGGATGTCGGGTGCCGGTACGTGATCGTCGGCCATTCGGAACGGCGGCAGTATTTCGGCGAGACAGATACTACGGTGAACAGAAAGGTCCAGGCCGCGCTGGGGCAGGGATTGACGCCGATCATCTGTGTCGGGGAGCAGCTGGCCCAGCGGGAGGCCGGCATCACCATGCAGGTCATCGGACATCAGATGGAGGCGGCCCTGGCCGGGTTGACGCCGGCGCAAATCGCCGGACTGGTCGTGGCCTACGAGCCGGTGTGGGCCATCGGGACGGGCCGCACGGCCTCGGAGGCCGACGCCCAGGAGGCCGCCCGTTTCCTGCGGCAGGTGGTGGCACGCCTGGCCGGCGAGGAGGCGGCCGGACGCATACGCATCCAGTACGGCGGCAGCGTGACCCCTGCCAACGCCGTGGGGCTCATGTCCCAGCCCGACATCGACGGCGCCCTGGTGGGGGGAGCGAGCCTGAAGGTGGAGAGCTTCATGAGCATCGTGGCGGCGGCCCGGCAGGGTGCGGCCGCCAAACGGGGGAAAGGGGAAGGCTGATGTCCACGGTCATCACCGACGTCTGGGCCAGGGAAATCCTGGATTCGCGGGGCAACCCCACGCTGGAAGTGGAGGTGACCCTGGAGGACGGCACGGTAGGCCGGGCCGCGGTGCCGGCAGGCGCCTCCACGGGCACCCACGAGGCCGTGGAGCTGCGTGACAACGACCCGCGGCGCTACCACGGCAGGGGCGTGACCAAGGCGGTGGAGAACGTCAATTCCGTGCTGGCGCCGGAGGTCACGGGCTACGACGCCACGGATCAGGTCGCCATCGACCGCCTGCTGTGCGAGGTGGACGGCACGCCCAACAAGGCCAAACTGGGGGCCAACGCCATCCTGGCCGTCTCCCTGGCCGTGGCCCACGCGGCGGCCAAAAGTCTGGGCCTGCCCCTTTACCGCTACCTGGGAGGGGTGGGGGCGCGCGAGCTACCCGTACCCATGATGAACGTCATCAACGGGGGCAAGCACGCCGACAACGGCCTTGACCTGCAGGAATTCATGCTGGTTCCGGTAGGGGCTTCCAGCTTTCGGGAGGCGCTCCGCATGGGCGTGGAGGTCTTCCACACCCTCAAGGGACTCCTCAAGAAAAAGGGACTCTCGACGGCCGTGGGGGATGAGGGCGGCTTCGCGCCGCGGGTGGGCTCCCACGAAGAGGCACTGAAACTGCTTGTGGAGGCCATTCACACGACGGGCTACCGCCCCGGCGAGGACGTGGCCCTGGCCATCGACGCCGCGGCCTCGGAATTCTACCGGGACGGGCAGTACGTGCTGACCGGCGAGGGCCGCACCCTCTCCTCCGAGGAAATGGTGTCTTACTACCGCGACTTCCTCGACAGGTACCCGGTGATCAGCATCGAGGACCCGCTGGCCGAGGACGACTGGGAGGGGTGGGTGCGGCTGACGGCGGCCCTCGGTTCCAGGGTGCAGATCGTGGGGGACGACATTTTCGTCACCAACCCCGGGCGCCTGCAAGAAGGCATCCGGCGCGGCGTGGCCAACGCCATCCTGGTCAAGGTGAACCAGATCGGGACCCTGAGCGAGACCCTGGAAACCGTGGCCCTGGCGCGCCGGGCGGGCTACGCCACCGTGATCTCCCACCGGTCCGGGGAAACCGAGGACGTCTCCATAGCGGATTTGTCCGTGGCCACCGGGGCCGGACAGATCAAGACCGGGGCCCCTTCCCGCACGGACCGGGTGGCCAAGTACAACCAGCTCCTCCGCATCGAAGAGGACCTGGGGGAGGGGGCCGTTTTCCGGGGCCGGGCCGTTTTCCGCACGGGGGTTTAAAGGAAATTGGACTCGGGACGGTGAATTGTTTTTGTTGCGGGTCCCGGATTCCTCAGACAAGTGAAACGCGCATCCGGGTGGAGTGATGGGTTGTGGTGAAGGGTTTTCTGACGGGTCTTTACGTGCTGATCTGCATCCTGCTGATCGGGACCGTGCTCCTGCAATCGGGACGGAGCGCCGGACTTTCGGGCTCCATCGCCGGCGGGGCCGAGGCCCTGTTCGGGGGCAAAAAGAAGGGGCTGGACGAGTTCTTCGACCGGCTGACCGTAGGCCTGGCGGTGGTATTCGGGTTGCTTTCGCTGGCACTGGTCGTCTGGGAGTAATTCGGGTCGGCTGGGGGTGTGCCGGGGGTGGTTGCCGTGGTGGCCATCAGGGACGACCGCATGTGCTTTGCCTGCAGCCCGCACAATCCCATCGGTCTGAAAATGAGCTTCTCCCAGGACGGGGACCTTTGTTTTGCGCACTTCACTCCTGGGGAGAACCATCAGGGATGGAGCGGTTACCTCCACGGCGGGCTGGTGGCGACCCTGCTGGACGAGGCCATGGCCCAGTGGCTGTGGAGCCGCGGTATCGTGGCCATGACGGCCGAGATGACCGTGCGCTACAGCCGGGCCATTCCCATAGGGGTGCCGGTTAAGGTGGCGGCCCGCATGACCGGGGGGCGGAAACGGCTTCTCCAACTCGAGGCCGAGGTCACCCTGCCGGACGGCTCGGTCGGGGCCCGTGCCACGGCCAAGTTCTTGCGTGTGCCAGGCACGGCGGCCCAGGGTCCACCCATATTATGATAACGGGTAGAAAATGACGTTTGGCTTGGGCCCTGCCAGGGGAGCTCGGGGCGGGGAGATATCATGGAAAGGGCACGGCGCGTGCTTGCCAGGTATCGCGAGAAGCTACTGCGATGTCCCGGCGTTACGGGTGTGGGCCTGGGGCTCCGGGAGCACAAAGGACGGAGGTATCCGGCCGTGCTCATCTTTGTCGCCGGGAGGCCGTCCGGTGGCCGCCCACCCCCCGCCTCCGTTGGGGGGGTGCCAACGGAAATACTGGAAGTGGGCAGGGTGACCATGCTGCCTGCGGACGAAAACGGGGAACAACGACCCCCCTGGCTCACAGGAGCCAGGGGGGTTTTCCGTCACGTTGCGGCCCGGGTTGAGGGCACCCGCCGCTTTCCTGGCATATATTAGAAAAGGGCTGGGGGTGGGGGCCGGTATGGTGGACGGCGGTGGGGGAGAGGTGGCCTTGCTGGTGGTGGACGACATCCCGGTACTGGGTGTGAAATTCGGCGACCGGGCCCGTGCCCTGCAGGCGGCCAGGGAACTGGTCGGGCGGGTGAAGGTGGTGGGGCCCGGCGGGCAGGACCCCCGGGTCGACATCAGGTTCGAGCAGCAGGCGGACGGTCGCTTCATCCTGGCCATCGATTGCGGGTCCGTCGCCCTGACCCGCCTGTGCGGCCTGGACGAACTCCTGCTGCGGCGCTTTCGCAAGGCCATGAAGAAAAACGTCTTTATCCTCACCTCGTTCGTGGAGCGGCCCGACGGCCAGCTCGAATGTCTCGTACTGACCGAAGGTCTGGGCGTCGTGGTTTGCAGCAGAGTGGTATAGCAAAATTCTCTTGTTTTTTTTGCGCAAGTGTGATATCTTCAGTGGGAGCAGGACGGTCATGGAAACCGGCAACATCAGTAGGATGGCGGTATGGTAGAATGAAAGTTGCGGCGGTAAGGGGCACTGGGAAGACCGGAGATCAAGGGCGCAAGGGGTTTTTGCCCCGGCGCGTTCCCGGTCGTACGGGTGCCCTATCATTTTGCCATAAGGGGTGGAATCTTGCGGTACAAAGCGGCGGTTCTGGCGGTTGTTTTGTTACTGGTGGCGGGATTGCTCGCCGGTTGCGGGGCCGGTAAGGAGTACGCCATAGGGGCGGTGGTGGACATCAGCGGGCCGGCCTCGTCCCTGGGGGTTCCGGAGCGCAACACCCTCCAGATGCTGGTCGACGAGCTGAATGCCCGCGGAGGTATCAACGGCCATCCGGTGAAGCTGACCATCCTGGACAACGAGAGCGACGAGACCAAGGCGTTGCTGGCGGCCAAGAAACTGGTGGAGCAGCAAAAAGTGCTGGCCCTATTGGGGTGCAGCACCACCGGGACCTCGCTGGCCATGATCGATACGGTGCAGAAGAACCAGGTGCCCATGATCTCCATGGCCGCGGCCGCCAAAATCGTTGAGCCGGTCCAGGACCGGAAGTGGGTCTTCAAAACGGCCCAGAACGACATTCTGGTGGCCAACAAGATAGCCCGTTATCTGGCAGACAAAGGATGGAAGAAGGTGGCCTTCCTTTACATGAACAACGCCTACGGTGACGGTGGCCGGGAGGCCTTCAGCAAAGCCGCGCCGGCCCACGGGCTGGAAATCGTATTGACCGAAAAGTTCGAGGCCACCGACAAGGACATGACCATGCAACTGACCCGAGTGAAGGCGAGCCCGGCCCAGGCCACCGTGGTATGGGCCATCCCGCCCTCGGCGGCCATCGTGACCAAGAACTACCGCATGCTGCAGATCACCCAGCCCCTGATCCAGACCCACGGCATCGGCAACAAGGACTTCATCGACCTGGCGGGAGAGGCGGCCAACGGCGTGGTGTTCCCCGTCGGGAAACTGCTGGTGGCCGAGCAGCTGCCCGACAGCGACCCGCAGAAGGCTGTGCTCCTGCAGTACAAGCAGAGCTACCGTGCCAGGTTCAACGCCGAGCCCAGCACCTTCGGCGGGCACGCCTGGGACGCCTTCAACCTGCTGGTAAAGGCCCTGGAGCAGGCCGGGCCGGACCGGGCCAAGATCCGCGACGCCCTGGAGAACATTAAAGAGTTCGCGGGCATCACCGGCATATTCAATATGTCGCCGCAGGACCACAACGGACTGGACGAGAGGGCCCTGGTGATGGTGGAAATCCGCGACGGCCAGTGGAGGCTCATATAGTTGAACCTTGGTAGTCAGCTTTTGCAGTATGCTTTTGCCGGGTTGACCCTGGGCAGTATCTATGCGCTGGTGGCCCTGGCCTTTGTCACCACGTTCAACATTACCGGGGTGTTGAACCTGGCCATGGGCGAATTCCTGACCTTCGGGGCCCTGCTGGCCGTGAGCCTGCTGGCCGCGGGGTTGCCCTTCCCCCTGGCCTGCGTGGTGGCGGTCTGCCTCGTGGCCCTGCTGGGGGGTCTGATGGAGCGGGTAGCAGTGCGCCCGGTGCTGGGCGCCCCGCCCCTTGTTCCCGTAATGGTGACCATCGGGCTGGCAGTGAGCCTGCGCGGGGTGGCCCTGGTGGCCTGGGGTACGCAAACCTACACCCTGCCGGCCTTTTCGCCGGGCGAGAGCCTGCGGGTGGGCGGCGCGGCCCTGACCCTGCAGAGCCTGTGGGTGCTGGGATTCCTGCTCATTGTGCTGTTGGGCCTCTTCATGTTCTTTGATTATACCGTTTCCGGCAAGGCCGTACGGGCCTGCATGATCAACCGCACCGCGGCCGAGTTGCTCGGCATCCGCCCGGAACGCATGGCCTTTTATTCCTTCGTGGCCAGCGGGGCCCTGGGGGCGGCCGCCGGCATTCTCATCACGCCCATCACCCTCGCCACCTACGACGTGGGCTTCATGTTGGGACTGAAGGGCTTCATCGGGGCCGTGGTGGGCGGCCTGACCAGCGTGCCCGGAGCCGTGGTCGGAGGGCTCCTGCTCGGTTTGCTGGAGGCGTTCGGCGCCGGCCTGGTGGCCTCGGGAATGAAGGACGTGGTGGCCATGCTGGTGCTTCTGGCCGTGTTGCTGGTGCGGCCCACGGGTATCTTCGGGCTGGGGAGGGGGCGTGAGGCATGAAGAAGGCCCTCGCGTGGCCCGCGGGCAGGTGGCGCTGGGTCCTGGCGGTTGCGGCGGTGCTGGCGGGGCCTTTTGTCATTAACAACGGCTACCTGCTCGGTGTCGCCATCATGATCGGCATCCACACCCCCGTGGTGCTGGGCCTCATCCTGCTGATGAACTACGCCGGGCAGGTCTCCCTGGGCCAGGCGGCCTTTTACGGATTGGGGGCCTATACGGCGGGCATCCTGACGGCCACCTGGAAATGGCCGCCCCTGGCGGCCCTGTTGGCCGCGGTCCTGGTGTCCGGCGCGGTGGCGGCGGTGGTCGGGCGGCCCCTGCTGCGCCTTCGGGAACAGTATCTGGCCCTGGCCACGCTGGGCCTGGGCATCCTGGTGTTCATCGGATTCAACGAGGCCAAGGCCCTCACGGGCGGGCCTTCGGGATTGCTCGGCATTCCCTATTTCAGCCTGGGCCCCCTCCTTTTCGACAGGGACGCAAAGTTTTTTCACCTGGTGTGGCTGATCAACGTCGGGCTCTTCTGGCTGGCCGGAAATCTGGTGCGGTCCCCGGCGGGACGGGCGCTGCGGGCCATTCACGATAGCGAGGTGGCGGCGCAGGCCGTGGGCATCGATACCGGGTGGTGGAAGTGGCAGGTGCTGATTTTCAGTGCCCTGCTGGCCGGGCTGGCCGGCGGGCTCTACGCCTTTTACGTGTGCTTCGTGAGCCCTTCCCCGTTCGGGTTGGTGGCTTCCATCGAATTCGTACTTATGGCGGTTCTTGGCGGGGGCTCCATCTGGGGCGCCCTTTGGGGCGCGGCAGCGGTAACGGTCCTGGTGGAGGTCCTGCGGGCCGTCGTACCGCTCGTCCACCGGGGCGCCGGCGGAGAGTTCGAGATTATCGGGTTGGGGGTGCTGCTGGTTGGATTGCTGCTCTGGCGCCATACTGGAGGTCGAGAACCTCTCCAAGCGCTTCGGCGGTATTGTGGCCGCCCATGGCGTCTCCTTCCGGGTGCGGCGCGGGGAAATCCTGGCCTTAATCGGTCCCAACGGAGCCGGTAAGACCACCATATTCAACCTCCTTACCGGCCTGCTGGTTCCGGACGGCGGCTCTATCCGGCTGGAAGGCCGCCTCCTGAACGGCCTCCCCCCTTACAGGATTGCGGGCCTGGGGGTGGCCCGCACCTTTCAGAACCTGCAGCTTTTCCCCAGCATGACGGTGCTGGAGAACGTGCTCGTGGGCCTGCACCTGGAGCTGAGTGTTGGGTTCTGGCGGGGACTGGTGGGCCGCAACGGGCGGGCCGTACCGGAGGCCGACGGGAGGGTCAGGGGCCTTCTGGACCGGCTGGGACTGGAAGGCCTGGCGGACCGCCCGGTGGGCGAGTTGCCTCTCGGTCAGCAGCGCCTGGTGGAGATGGCGAGGGCCATGGTTTCCGGGCCGCGCCTGCTGTTGCTCGACGAGCCCACCGCCGGCCTGGATGCCGAAGAGACGCGGGGCTTGATTTCTTTCCTCAGGGAACTGCGGGGGTCGGGTGAGGTGGCCGTGGTCCTGGTGGAACACCACATGGAGACGGTAATGGAGGTGGCGGATCGGGTGGTGGCGCTCCACTTCGGGCGCGTCATTGCCGAAGGACCGCCGGAGGAAGTCCAGCGCGACCCCGCCGTCGTCGAGGCTTATCTGGGGGCCTGAGATATGTTGAGGGTGAGGGAACTCCACGTCTGGCGTGGTCCCGTACACGTGCTTCAGGGCCTGAGCCTGGACCTGCCCGAGGGCGAGATCACGGTGCTTCTGGGCCCCAACGGGGCGGGCAAGAGCACGCTGCTGGGCGCGCTCGCCGGGCTGTACCGGCCGCGGGCGGGCGGTATTTACTATCGGGGAGCCGACCTGGCCGGCCGGCCCGCGGCGGAGTTGGTGCGCCTGGGCATTACCCTGGTACCGGAGGGCCGGCAAATCTTTCCGGTCCTGAGCGTGTACGACAACCTGGTTCTGGGGGCCTACCACCGCCTGCGCCGGGACGGCCGGCGTTGGCGGCAGGACCTGGAGCGGGTACTGGAGCTCTTTCCGGCCCTGGCCGGCCGCCTGCGGGACCCGGCGGGGAGCCTGAGCGGAGGCCTGCAGCAGATGCTGGCCATCGGGCGGGGGCTGATGGCCGACCCGCGGGTGCTGCTGCTGGACGAACCGTCCGTGGGCCTGGCACCCCTGGTGGTGCGGGAAATCATGACCGTGATCGCGCGCATGAAAACGGAAGGCCGCACGGTCCTGCTTGTGGAGCAGAACGCCCGTGCGGCCATGGCTGTGGCGGACCGGGTGTGGCTGATGCACCGGGGCAGGGTCATCGGGACCCACGGAGGAGGGGAGCCCGAAGAGGAGAGCCTGAGGCAGGCCTACCTGGGCCATCAGGCGGGCGTGCCATCCTGAAGGTACGGCCCGGCGTGCGGCCGCATAAATCTTTGCCGGTACGGGTTAGGATAAATGGCGAGTACTATGCGGAAAGGGTGCAGGGGATGCTGCTGGCGCTCGTGCTGGCCGCCCTCGCCGGGGCTACCATGGCCCTGCAGGGGGCGCTTAATTCTGCCCTGGGGAAGGTACTGGGCTGGTTGGAAACCACCCTTGTGGTACACGTGGTGGGGACCGCTGCCGCGGCGGTCGCGCTTTTTTTATGGGCCCAGGGGACCTGGGAGCACTGGCGGCAGGCCCCGTGGTATACTTATCTGGGCGGCATCCTCGGCGTGCCCATCATCTACGGTGTGGTGCGCAGCATTCCCGCGGTCGGGGTGGCGGCGGCGACTACGGCCATCCTGCTGGCCCAGATATTCTGTGCCAGCCTCATCGACCACCTCGGGCTGTTCGGGTTGCAAAGGATTTCGTTTTCCTGGTACCGCCTGGTGGGAAGCCTCTTGATGGCCGGCGGGGCCTGGCTCCTGCTTAAAAGGTGAGGACGTTTGGTTCGCGAGCTGGCACAGGCCAAGATCAATCTGGTACTCAATGTGCTGTCCCGGCGGCCGGACGGCTACCACGAGATAGCCAGCGTGATGCAGACCCTGGCCCTGCACGACGAGTTGGAGCTGGCCGAGGCGGGTGCCGGGGTCGGGCTCACCTGTGAGGGCCTGCCCGTGCCGTGCGACGATACCAATCTGGCCCGGCGGGCGGCCCTGCTCCTGGGCACCCGGTGCGGGGTCCGGCTCAAGCTGCGCATCCACCTGAGGAAGCGCATTCCCGTGGCCGCGGGCCTGGGCGGCGGCTCGGCGGACGCGGCCGCGGTACTGCGCGGGCTGAACCGGCTGTGGGGGCTGGGTTTGTCCCTGGAGGAACTCGCCCGGCTGGGTGCCGAGCTGGGCTCCGACGTGCCCTTTTGCGTGTTCGGCGGTACGGCCCTGGTGGGGGGCCGGGGGGAACGGGTGGTACCCCTGCCGCCGGCCCCTCCCCTGCCCGTGGTGCTCTTCAAGCCTCCCTTCGGCGTGGCCACCGCCGAGGTCTACAGGGGGCTCGACCGCATACCCGGGCCCTCCGGGGCCGTGGAGAACATGCTGGCCGCGCTGCGGGAAGGGAACCCGGAATCGCTGGGCCGCTGTCTGGTTAACGACCTGGAAAGCGTCACGTTGCGACGGCACCCGGAGCTGGCCCGGTTCAAGGAGCGCCTGCGGGAGCCGGGCGTTTACGGCGCGCTGCTGGCCGGTAGCGGCCCCACGCTGTTCGCCCTGACGACGGACCGGGCGGTGGCGGCAGAGATCGGCGCGCGGCTGCGCCGGCCGGGCTGGACCGTGATCCTCACCCGTCTGGCCGGCCGCCTGGACCCGTCCGGTGCCGCGCAAGGCTCCGGGTTATTGCCATGAGCACCTCGGGCGGATAGAATATGAGTGTCAAGTGCGGCACAGGGGGAAGACGATGGAAGGAACGAGATTTGCGTCCCTCAAGCTCGATCAGTACAAGCCCTTGCGGGAACTCGTTTTTGAGGCCCTCCGGGAGGCCATCATCCAGGGACGCCTGCGTCCCGGAGAACGTCTGATGGAAATGCAGCTGGCCGAGGAAATGGGGGTGAGCCGCACCCCGGTGCGGGAAGCCATCCGCAAGCTGGAACTGGAGGGCTTCGTGGTCATGGTACCCCGCAAGGGGGCCTACGTGGCGGGGATCTCGTCCCGTGACATTACAGACGTTTTCGAGATCCGGGCCGCCCTGGAGGCCCTGGCCGCGGGTCTGGCCGCCGAAAGGATCACCGAGGCAGAGCTGGACCAGCTGGAGCGCTGCCTGGTGGGGCTTTCGGAGGCCGCGGAGAAGGGAGACCTGGACGCCATCGCCGAAGCAGACGCCCGCTTCCACGACATCATCTACCGGGCCAGCCGCAACGCCCGCCTGGTGCAGATGGTAACGCACCTCCAGGAACAGATCCAGCGCTTCCGCATGGCGTCCCTGGCCCAGCCCGGGCGCACCAAAACGGCCATCGAGGAGCACAAGAAGATCGTGGAGGCCATTGCCGAGCGCAACGCGGAACTGGCGCAAGTGCTGGCCCGCGAGCACATCGAGAGCGCGGAGAACAGCATGCTCAGCGCCCTGCGGGAGGCTAGGAACAATGCCCACGGCGGTGGTGGTGGCGGGGAGCCCCAATAACGGGGCCCTGCGGGCCTGCAGCCCGGTGGCCTTCGAGGCCCTCATACCCATCCGGGGACGCCCGATGGTGCGCTACGTGGTGGACGCGCTCCTGGGTACGCCGGGGATCGGCGAGGTCCTGGTGGTGGGGCCGCCCGAACTGGCCGGGGCGGTCTCCGGGGCCCGGGTGGTCCCGGCCCGCGCGGGCATTATGGAGAACGTCCTCGCGGGAGTGGACGCCGCAGGCGCTTCGGACCCGGTACTGGTGGCCACGGGAGACATCCCCCTCTTGACGGCCGAGGCCGTGGCCGACTTCCTGGAGCGGTGCCGGGAAACCGAGGCCGACCTTTACTACCCCGTAATCAGGCGTTCGGTGGTGGAGGGCCGCTACCCGGGCGTCAGGCGTACCTACGTCCGCCTGCGGGAGGGCAGCTTCACCGGCGGCAACCTCTTTCTGGTGCGTCCCGGGGTGGCCCGGAAGGTGGCGGACGTGGCGGAACGCCTCCTCCTCTACCGCAAGCATCCCTGGCGCATGGGCGGTATGATCGGGCTGGCGCTCCCGGTGAAGTACCTCCTGGGCCGCCTCACCTTGCGCGAGGCCGAGGAGAGGGTCTGTCGCATGCTGGGGGTCAGGGGGGCGGTGGTCATCTCGCCTTACCCCGAAATCGGGGTGGATGTGGACCGCCCCACGGACCTGGCCCTGGTGAGCGAAATACTGAGCCGTCCTTGAGAAGTCCCCACCGACGGGGGCTCTTTTTCTTTGGCAGGGAAATGGCGAGGATTGTGGAATCTCAAAAGATGTTGACGCCGGGGGGGTGTGTGGGGTGGCGCTGGCGGCCGTGATCCTGGCGGCGGGAAAGGGCAAGCGTATGAAGTCCCGGCTGCCCAAGGTACTGCACAGGGTTTGCGGGCGGCCCATGGTCTGGCACGTTTTGAGCGCGGTGCGTGCCCTGGGTCCGGACCGGATCCTCGTGGTGGTCGGTCACGGCGGGGACGAGGTCGGCAGGGTGGTGGGCGAGGACGTAGAGATGGTGCTTCAAGAAGAGCAGTTGGGTACGGCCCACGCCCTGCTCCAGGCCGAGGGACGGTTGAGGGATTTTCCGGGGGATATCATCGTCCTGTGCGGCGATACGCCTTTGATCCGCAGCACCACGCTGACGGATCTGGTGGCCCGCCACCGCAGCACCGGGGCCGCGGCCACCCTGGTGACGGCCCGCCTGGACGACCCCACCGGGTACGGGCGGGTGTTGCGCGGGCCGGCCGGTGAGGTGCTGGGCATCAGGGAAGAGAAAGACGCGACCGGCAGCGAGCGGGAGATCCGGGAGGTCAATGCCGGTATTTACTGTTTCGGCACCGGCGAACTGTTCGAGTTGCTGGCCGGGCTGACGGCCGACAACGAGCAGGGTGAATTTTACCTTACGGACGTCGTGGGCCGGATGGGCGAACGGGGCCGCGTAGTG
>Ga0080004_1129192_pt1 | contig 20068 bp, 20 predicted proteins | sample WasSprMetagenome_FD_69207 | JGI IMG/M metagenome (GOLD analysis project Ga0080004, IMG submission 69207) | Sulfidic aquatic microbial communities from Washburn Spring, Yellowstone National Park, USA - WS (SPADES assembly) (version 2) | ecosystem: Environmental > Aquatic > Thermal springs > Hot...
TTAAAAGCTACTATTACGACCCCAATCCTTCGCTCTTCAACAAGATCGAAGAGCTTACTCAACGATTTCCTCTTCTCGTTAAGACCGCTGGCCACATCTTCTAAAACTGCAACAACCTCGTATCCTCTTGATTTAGCGTATTCCAGCAAGCTTTGCTTCTGTCTTTCTAGATCGCCCCTCTGTTTTTGGTCGTGGGAAGAGACCCTTGCATAGATAACCGCCTTCCTCGAGACATCAGGCCTAACAAATCCCATTAAACGCTCAACTTCACTCTCAGGTATCCTCCTCCTACCGCCGATAGTTCTGACGACCCTTATCTTCCCTTGTTTATCCCACTTCCTGAGCGTATTGGGATGAATCCCTAACCTTCGACAAGTCTCTTGGAGAGTTAGCAGTTTTTCATACATTATGTAAAGAATTGTTGAGAAGGGTTATAAAAAGTTAACTACTCGGAAAACTGCCGAAGACCCTAATCCTACTACTGGCGTAAGCTCTTTCAGCAGCATCCTTTATACAGTCAGTGTTCCCAGCATGTCCGTTTATCACAATAATATTCAAAAACCCTGATTTCGCAAAGCCTACAAAGATATCGTATAGGTAGCCTGTAAAGGAAGCTTTTGTAACAGGTATTGAGCCTGGATAGCAGCTTAGAGTCTGTGTAACACCATAGTATATTGGTGGTGCGACGAGAGCCTTAACCCTTTCACTTAATCTTCTAGCTATCTCTATTGGAACAATAGCGTCTGTTGAAAGAGGTAAATGTGTTCCATGTGCTTCAACTGTTCCAACAGGTAATATCACTGTAGTGTATCCTTGGCTAAGCTTTTCAGCGACCTCAACCCAGCTTTCAAGATGATATTCTTCAACCATAAACTTGGTCTACTATCATATGTTATAAAATTTTTTGTCGACAATAATATTATAAAATTATAGAATCAAGTATACAAGCTTCCATAGCATATGAAATTATATTCTTTTTAAATTAAAAGTTCTTCGATGAACATGCGCGCATATGATGAGATAGTCTTGGGTTTTTCAGGAGATTATATGCTAAGATGCAGTTTGGAGGATGTCAGAAGATTACTAATAGTATGCGATGAACCTGAAAAGTATACATTCTATCTCCTTGAAAGGCTTGCTCAAAAGCTTCCAGTAAAATTCTATAGCATAGAAAATGTTTTCTCAGAAAATGTTTCTAGACAATTTGAAGTGGTTGACGTTACAAAAATGCTGCCAAATATTCTAGTGTTCGAGGAACTAAACTATAGCATTTCATCAAGAATTATTGCTGAAGCGTTCAAACACTCTTTAACATTATCTGAAGAAGAATTTCTCCTACTCCATTCAATACTAATTTCTCTCTTAAAACAGAATAATAAAATCAACCTATTGCAGATCGTCAGCAGTGTAAAGTCTTTTTATGGAAGCGAGTCAAGTATTCTAGAAGGAAACTCTTCCCTAAAACTTGATTGGCGTCTACATTTGATAGAGGAACTCTTCCCACACATTATTAAAGAAGATAAAGGTTTTGTGAAAGAAAACATATTCTATAACATTTCAACACTTAACTCGCTTGAATCAAAGCTTTTGTCTCTCCTGCTACTGTTGTCAAAGAACCTAGTGGGAGATAGAAGCTGTTTTAATGTTATACTTTTAGGCGACTGCCCAGAAAATTTTGAAGTAGGCTTAATAAGATTTCTTCAATTTATGCAGAATCTTACAGGGCCTATACAGGCTATTGTAGCATGCAAAAGTTTCCCGATAAAGTATCTCAACTTTTTTAGAACATTTGTTGCCGATAAAAGTTTTCTAGAAAAATGTGAAACCTTTTACAAGATTTTCTCTAAAGAAGCCTGCTTAGAAGGAGAGCTCTTCTACATAAAAAATGATAACATCATACAATTTTTCTATGATGAACCAGAAATCGTCTACAATATCAATGTTGACGAAAGTGGTTCAACTAGTTCAAGACAAGATTTTGTTGAAGATCATGCGCTCGCTCAAAAGATTCTTGATGTTGTAGTAAAATATCCTAATGTGACAAAACAGGGTCTGATACAGTCTCTTTCAATAGACTATCCTAGTGAACTTGTAGAATACGTTTTAAACGAGTTAATTGAAAAGGGGTACATTATGGTTGAGATGGAGAAGACTAAGACAGGCTCGTTCGCTAAACTTTCGATTTCAATGAACGGTAGAGCTCTCTTGTCCAAAAAGGAGGCTGAAGGCAATTGAATTATATAGAGACTGGGCTTGAAGCATTTGATAAAATTTTGGGAGGCGGTTTACCTAAAGGTGTTCTTGTACAAGTTTTCGGTGAAAAGGCTGTTGGAAAAAGTATCTTCTCCTCCCAGATAGCTTACAAGAATCTTGGTCAAGAACTGGGTAGCCTAATCATAGACACAGAGCAAGGTTTCAAGAACACGATAGGCTCATACTGGCATGAAAGGTTCAAGAAAAGGTTTAATCTTGAATGTGACGTGCAGTATGTTAAAGTTAAACGGTTTGCGTTAAAGGGTAGAGAGAAGAGGATATTTGAATCAGAGCTAAAGTCAGTTCTAGAATCAGCCCTATCGTCAATGAAGATAAACTATACTAGGGCGCAGCTTGAGCAGGCATGCTGGCCTTTCCTCGAAGGCATAGAACTTGAGTACACAGTAAATGATAAGCCAACCCTATACGTTATCGAGGCTCCAGCCCTACAGGACATCCTATCCCTAAATGGTGTAAGATGCGACCTTATAATAAGCGATTCGGGACGTGTTGAAATAAGGCTTCTTCCTGGCACAACCTTTAAGGCTTCAGAAAGTGTTCTCGGAAAATTTGTTAGGGAAGCGAAGGTATCTCTACTAGTTTACGATAGTATATCTATGCCTCTCAAGTCGACATTTATAGGCACACAGGATTTTCCAGGACGCTCTTCAGCTACAGCGTTGATTCTGGGCCAAACTCAGAAGCTCTGTTCGGAGCTAAACCTTTCTGTTATAGCCTTGAACCATATAACTGTGAACCCTATCACTGGGCAAAATAAACCGTATGGTGGACAGATTGTGGGATACGATTTCAAGTTCAGCTTCCTCCTCGAAAGAGCATACTCTGGTGTAGTCAACGACAGGTCTATTGTTAACGAAAAGGTTTTGGGTGAAGCGAACAGGCTTCTTAGAGTGCATAGGCATCCAACCTTCCCAGAATATTCGCTTTCGATAGCGCTAAAACTTTGTGATGAAGGATTCTTCTGCTAAAAAAGGGTGTTCTTGCATTGGCTGCAAAACTTTTTAAAATAATCGTAACCTTTACAGTAGCACTTTTCACTTTACCATTTTTCCTACAAGTTCTCAATATCCTACTGAATATTATGGATGATAGTTTAGCAAGAATATATCTGTTTTTCACATCAACATTAACCTACACGCTGGCATTATCTTACATAACCTGCACCTTATTCAAAGTAAAGGTTTTCAATAAAATTAGGATTCTTCTTCAAAGGACATTAAAATATGTTCTCCCGTTAACCTCCTCCTACCTTATACCCTACATTTTCTTACATAATAGGATGCCAGCATTACTAGTACATGTTACCATAATATCTTTACCAACCATCTTATCAAAGATAACATTAGCAAACCATCAAATAACTTTATCAAAAAACAATTTCTGTGACGGGTTTATAGTTAAAGGCTATATTGTGAAAAGAATTATTCTACTACTCCAAGTCTACCCTTCAACCTCATTAGAGGATACAGTAAACAAGCTTACAAAATATGGTGAAATATTCTTGGTAAAGAATCCATTCGGCTACATAATACTGTTTAAACGTACTACCTTATGCTTTCCATACAGGCTTTGGAAAAGATTTTTTCTAAAACATTTTCTAAGCTTCTCCCAAGATGTTGTCCAAACCTTTTGCCACTTAAGGGTCCCATCATATGAAGAAGTTTGTGAAGTAATCAACAGACTTTATGCTCCTGCTGAACCTATGTCCTCAAAAAATATGCACCAATTTGACCTAATATATTTTCCAAAAAATGGAAGCATTCGATCATACTCTATCTTCAAACGTGATTCAAGCGGCCTAAACATTCTCTCGATTAAGAAAAGATGTTCAACCAACGGAATTAGATTTGATGATCAAGCCAATTTCAGAACAATATACGATGACAAATACATCTTATTAAAGTCACTCTATGTTTTCAAGCGTGTTGTTGAAGAGCATGGCAAAGATTGTCCTATAAAAGCTAGTCTTGTGGAAGATGGTGGCGGATATAGGGTTAAACTTCTCTCTTCCCCACAAATCTTTTTTGAAAAGGGCCAACTTAACCTTCAGCTTACACTATATTCCATCAACTTTAACTTGCTACAAAAAGGTTAAATTAAGTTATATTCTATGCAGGTTCGAGAAGCTTGGAAAAGTTGGACGGCTACTCTGGGCCTATTAAAAGGCTTTTGGAGGAAAATAATGTTAGGGCAGGAGATGTTATTAGGGTTGTGACAGTCGACAGGGAATATGTTGGAACCGTTATACCAAGATACGAGTACGCGTCACAGGACTTTCTAACTTTAAAGCTTTCGAACGGCTACAACATTGGAATAAAATTTGACAGAATCTTGTCCATTAGTCTTGTTGAAAAGCATTCGCCTCCATCATTTAAGTCTACGCCGCCAACATTTAAGGGTGAAAACCTGCCTCATGCAGTAATAGTGAGTACTGGTGGAACCATAGCGAGTAGAGTCGATTATAGAACTGGTGGTGTGAGGCCTGCTTTAACCGCGTCTGACCTGCTTTCTGTTGTACCAGAGCTTGCGGAAATCGCTAGAGTTGACGCTGAAGTGCTTTTCAGCATATATAGTGAAAACATGACGCCATCACATTGGACTATTTTGTCTAAAAAACTTCATGATTACATAAGTAGAGGTTATGAGGGTGTTGTTGTAACACATGGCACGGACACGATGGGCTACACTGCTGCCGCATTAAGTTTCGCATTAAAGAACACTCCAGTACCAATAATATTGGTTGGTTCACAGAGGTCTTCGGATAGGCCTTCGTCTGACGCTTCATTAAATCTTATTTCAGCCATGCGCGCTTCCATCGAGGCTCCGTTTTCAGGAGTCTATGTGCTAATGCACGGGTGGGTTTCAGACGAAAGGATGGCTATACATTTGGGTACGAAGGTTAGAAAGCTGCACACTAGTAGGAGGGATGCGTTCAAGTCTGTTAACACGAAGCCAGCAGCATTATATGAAAATGGTAAAATTCATGTGCTATTAGATAATCTTCCTAAAAGGAGGCCTCCATCAGATTTTGAAATATTTCCAAACTTTGATGAAAAGGTTGCTTTGATAAAATTTTATCCTAACATGGATCCAGAAATTTTCATGTACTTGCATAGTAGGGGATACAGGGGATTTATTTTAGAAGGTTTTGGCTTAGGTCATGTAAATAGTGCACTTATACCTGTTTTGAGGAAGCTTATTAGAGACGGTGTCTTCGTCTTCATGACGTCCCAGTGTATTTTTGGAAGGGTTCGCTTAACCGTATACGATACTGGTAGGGACCTTCTTGAAGCAGGTGTTATACCATTAGAGGACATGCTCCCAGAAACTGCTTTCGTTAAACTATCATGGTGTCTTGGAAACTTTGGAGAGGACAAGGTTTTGGATATTATGAAGGCTAACATTGCGAACGAATATTCTCCCAGAACAGTTCTAGAGGAGGGTGAATGCTTTGGAAATTAAAAATTTTAAGGCTAAAGTTGGCTTAGAAATCCATCAGCAGCTTAATGTTGGAAGGAAACTTTTCTGCGAATGTCCTATAACGGAATCCGATGAAGCCGAGTACAAGATTTTAAGATATCTTAGGCCAACACAGAGTGAGCTTGGAGAAGTTGACCCTGCTGTAATGTTCGAGTTTAGAAAAAGGAAGGCGAACATTTACATTTACAACAGTAAAAGCGCTTGTCTGGTAGAATGTGATGAGGAGCCTCCCCATCCAATAAACATGGACGCGGTTAAAGCAGCAATCACTGTCGCACTCGCCCTAAACTCTAAAATTGTTGAAGAACTTCATGTCATGAGAAAAATTGTGATAGACGGTTCGAACACTACCGGATTCCAGCGGACCGTTCTTGTCGCATTAGACGGTGTCTTGAAGGCTGACGGCATAGATGTTCCCGTACAAACGATATCCGTTGAAGAAGATGCTGCAAGGCTTATTGAGGAAAGAGAGGATGCCAAAGTTTTTTCACTGGACCGCCTCGGTATACCCTTGATCGAAATCTCTCTGGCTCCGATGGAAACAGACCCCAAGACTGTTGAAAAGGTGGCTTTAGCTTTGGGTAGGCTTTTACGTTTAACAGGTTTTGCTGCAAGAGGGCTTGGAACAATAAGGCAGGACATAAACATTTCAATTGAAGGCTTCCCACCATGTGAAGTTAAAGGTGTACAGAAACTTGACCTCATACCGAAGGTAATAGAGTACGAGATAATGAGACAGTATCATCTTTATAATGTTGCCACACTTTTGAAGGAAAGAGGACTGGACCCTGCCTCTTCAGTAGGAGAATATAAGGATATTACAGAATTGTTTGAAAATACTGGTTCAAAGGTTATTAGAAAGGCATTAGATGGTGGGAAAAAAGTTTATGGAATAAAGGTTAAAGGGTTTAAAGGGCTTTTTAAAATGGAGCCATATCCTAACGTTAGGCTCGGCCTAGAATTAGCTGACATGGCGAGGGCATACGGTTTAGGAGGTATAATCCATTCTGACGAGTTACCAGGCTACGGGATAAGCTTAGAGGATGTTGAAAAGGTTAAGAGCCGCCTTTCAGCTGGAGAATCAGACGCCTTCATCCTCATATTGGCGGATGAAAGGGATCTTGACGCCCTATCAGCTTTGAGGCAGAGGCTACTACAATTTTTTGACGGCCCAGTGCCTGAAACCAGGGGTCCAACAGGCGATGGTAGGACAAGATATTCTAGGCCTAGGCCGGGCGCTGCTAGAATGTATCCTGAAACAGACATACCGCTAATTAGGGTTACGAAAGAGCTTGTTGAAGAATGTAGAAAGTATGTTCCAAAGCCTTGGACAGAAGTGTTGAAAGAATATATGCAAAAGTATGGTTTGAATGAAAAGCTTGCTAACCAGATTCTTGATTCACCATACTTGAACCTCTTTGAAAAGGTCTGTTCTACAACAAAGCTTTCTCCAACACTGGTCGCTGTCGTGTTAACGGAACATATTGTGAACATAAGCAGAGAAGGCTTCGATACATCATTATTGGATGATGAGAGGCTCATGGAACTTTTTACACTGCTTGACTCTGGACAGGTTTCAAAGGAAAGCGTTGTCGAAATACTAAAGTGTATGTGTAGTGAAAAGGCTGATGTAAGTGAATGTGTTAAAAAACTTGGGCTTAAACCACTTTCCGATGAAGAACTCAATAAGATAGTGCATGAAATTGTAGCATCAAATATTAGTCTACTAAATTCTATGGGAGAGAGAAGCTTTGGGCCGATGATGGGTATGGTGATGGAGAAGGTTAGAGGTAAAGCTGATGGTGGAAAAGTCTCCAAAATTTTGAAGGAAGAAATAGTAAGAATGTTGCAGAAGCTTCGGGAGGCCGAATAATATTTATATCATATACTTTGGAAGCAAGTTTTAGAGAGGAATGCGTTTAAAGATAAAGATAGGTTCGTCAGAAATAGAATTCGAGGGCGACTTAAACGAAATATCCTCAATACTCGATATTATACCAAAGATAATTGATGCCACAAAGGGTACATCACAGTACACTTTAGCCGCTCCAATATCACAGGATATTCAAAAGCCTGAGGCTGTCGCACAAGAACAAGCGTCTGAAGAGGTGCCGACAATACAGATTTCAAAAGACGATTCTATAGCAGACATTATAATGAAGATAATGAGTTCCCAATGGGGTAGAAAACCTAGGCGCCTTGAAGACATAAAGAAGGTTCTTGAAACACTGGGTTTTCCACTTTCACGTTCAACTGTAGCTGTAACCCTACTACGTTTAACACAGTCCGGTAAACTTAGGAGGTTTAAGGACGATAAGGGTGAATTCTGTTACTCTACCCTAGCATCAAACATTGAAGCCCAAATCCAAGCATAAAATTTTTTAAACGAAATTCATAAATCATAGCTCTTGTAAGGTAATGTATAATGTCGGAACAAAATAAGATTAATGTCACAATAACATATGGGCTCCTTAGAGCAGAATTTTCAGGCTCTCCAGAAGAGGTCATACGCTTGTTCAACCAATTTGTTTCACAACAGCTTCCACAATATGATTTGGCTCAAAAGATTTCCTTAAACTTCAGCCTAAACGACCTAATGCTATCTTTCTCAAATTTTATTAGAATAACTCCAGAAGGTGCAAAGGTTTGGTCAACGGACTTAAGTGATAAGGAAATTATCGCATTACAGCTTGTAGCCGCAAAAATAGAGTACCTACTTAATAGGAGGCCTACTGAAACTATGCAGTTGCAGGAAATACAGTCTTCCACAGGAATAAACGCGAAAAGTGTAAGCTCAAGAATAAGTGAACTCGTTAAAGCAAACAATGTTGAAAGAATACCAATGAAAAAAGGTAACGCTTACAAGATAACAACCATGGGCATAGAATGGCTAAGACAGCAGCTGCAAAAAAAGATTAAAGCCTAAAAAGTTTTTCAAAACTAGACTGGAGGCTTCTTCTGAACATAGTGGTAGTTTCTGGGCTCACCCTCCCTAGTCAAAATCCCCTCTCTAACAAGATCTGTTAAAGCATGTGATATGGCTGACCTATCATAATGGTATCCTCTCCTAGCAAGCTCTTCATCGACTTCAGAAAGCCTTCTTGAAACCATAAACCAGCCCTCCCTCCACATCCTTTCAAGAAGCCCCCTACACGTTACTCCACCGAAATCCTTTCCCTCGTGAACAGATGTTCCTTGGGCAGCGCCTTCGAAGCTTCCTAAAACTTTTGAAACAACCTCCGCAACCTTTTCCTCGTCACATTCTACTTCAACTTCCCAGCTTCCTCTCTTTAGCCTTACTTTAACTAGGTTGTTCAACACACACCACCATATTGTTGTTGTTCAAGTTGCGCAACATTTAAATCCCCCTTTTGCCCACCTATATTGTTCAACATGAACAACAAAATAAATGTTCCTGTCAACCAGATGCCGGAAATAGGATTAAACCTTTCAAGCAACATAATTAGCCACCTAATAGACTATAGGAGGGTCGTAGGCAAAAAGGTCGTGTTCCACGAAAGGGACGGGGGTGAACTTAAGCCAATATTTTCCATATCACATTCTCCCCTCCAGCTTCAAATTGAGCCTTTTGAGCCAGTAAAGGTGGACTGTAACGTTGTTGGAATAGACTCTTCCTGCATAACAGTCGGTGAAACTGAGGAAGGCTGCCTCTATTCTGTTAAGTCAGGCGTATTCGTTTACTCGAGCTCTAGGCCGAAAAACTACTATTCCTTTGGACCATATGTTGTTTACGTTGACGATGATGTTATTAGGCGAATTTATCATGGAAACGCTGTAAGGGAAAAGGTTGTCAGACTTGTAGCGTTAGACTCAGATTACGCTAAAAAGCTTATTCGACTAATTTTTGAAAGAGAAATTTTGAAGCAATTTTCTTCTATGTTAAAAGATAGTATCATATTGGTTGACGGTTCACTTAAGTCGACCTCACTTGAATTGGATGACATTTCCTTGAAAAAGATTCTTGAAATTTCTTTAGAGAATGGTAATGTTGTTGTAGGTTTATCTAAAAGCAGTAGGCTTAAAGTTGTTAAAAAGGTTGCAAACTATATAGAGCTTCTAAACTATGCCCCTGTAAAGGTTGACGTCCACCACATACTAGAAGATGTTGTTGAAAGGCTTGAAGGTCACGCCTTTATCGTCAAGTTTAAAAGGCACGGCTACGCTTTCAGAGTAGACATACCGTTTGATCTAATATTCGAAGTTGACACGATATTGGGTAAAATTTTATGGAACGACAGCTTCAGATACGGTTACCCTGAATCACTTGTTATGGCACACAACCTTTCAGTCTTCGACAAGGTTGAAGAGGTTTCAGTGAAAAGTGCTATAACAAAGTCTCTTAACATTATCCAGGTTCCTGCACAGAATCTTAGGAAAATGCTTTTGAACAGCCTAAATTTTGAAGGAGGATGAAAAATTTTGAGGATCGTATCAAAAAAGGATGATGAGATAATAATACTTGCCCTTCCAAGCGAAGAGGTTAAGAAGGGCGACTACCTTCTAATAGAAGACCCTAATGTTAAAAGGGAAATGGTTGTACAAGTTTACGATGAAACATACCTTGACTCCAACAATTTTCTAGAAGACATCGTAAGGGATGAAGTGATAAAATCTTCTACGCCGTCAATAGAAAATGATCCACTGGAAATTGGAACATTATCGTACATGCTTATGGACCTACGTTTTCTAAAATGCAAAATTAGGGGGTGCTTCGAAAACGGAACCTTTGTACCATCATCAAACTGGCTGCCCTCTAGAGCTTCGTCCAAGATTAAAACAATTACAGCAAACGAGCTATATTCTAAGGTTTTCGGTAAAACTGACTTGGATATCGTTATAGGCCAAACTTTAGACAATCAACCATATAGCATAAGCTTACATAATCTTGACGGCCAACTAAATATCATTACGGGAAGAAAGGAGTCTGGAAAATCTCATCTTTCAAAACTTCTTGTCTCAAAGCTTGCTGAAAATGGAGCATACATTATAGTATTTGACATAAACAACGAGTACGGTGGAATAGGAAAAAGGAGGGATGGTGTAGAAAACGAGATTTCTGAAAAAATTTTAGCCCTAAAACCTGGAGAAAACTTCACATTCTCTATAAAATATATTGGTAGAAGAACCCTAATAAACATATTAGAAAATGTACTTGACACTCCAGGTGTAACCTTAAGAGAGTTTATCAGAATATTAGATGATCTCGAGTCAAAGGGTTGCCTAACATTAAAGGCTTTAGGTGAAACAATACAGACGTGGAAATGTAACGAGTTCGTTAGGGACGCGATGTTAACAAGATACTATTCAATACTCGCCTCAAAACTCTTCACCGACTCGATGGAAGACTCTTTCAAGTTCGAGGACGTATTCAACCACTTCAAGGAAGGCCTTGTACTGATAATTCAGCTTGGAAACAAGCCTCCAATAGCCAGGAGAATCGTGGTTGAAGCTGTGCTAAACAAAATCTGTGACCTACTAGAATCAAATAAAATTCCCCCAACATTCCTTTTCGCAGAAGAAGCACACCTCTATCTTAGAGAAACATACTGGGACGACCTAATAACTAGAATGAGACACTACGGTGTCTTCACAACCTTCATCACAAACCAGCCTGACGCAATACCTGTAGGAATATATAGGCAGGCTGACAACATCTTCCTATTCAATTTCATAAACTCTAACGACCTTGAAATGGTTTCAAAGGCTTCGATGGTTGATGTTGACACCGTAAAATCTTTGGTGAGAACACTTCCACCAAGACACTGTCTTGTTATAGGCAAGGCTGCTGGAAACTTACCATGTCTAATAAGAGTTGCTTCACCAAACTTCCAAGCCTTAGGTGAAACAAAACGCTTCTTCAAAACACGTGTCCAGTGCATTGAAAAGTTAGCTAATAGGATGGAGCACTAAAATTTTTTAACCCTAAAATACACACTAACAAATATGTCATTACAGTACGATGAAATTTTGAAGAGGATAATAGGCGATATTGTTCTAAGCGACAACGTAGGCTTATCGATGAAAATGTGGCGGGAAAAGCTGAACATTAAGCAGGTTGATTTGGCGAAAAAGCTTAACATTTCACCAGCAGTTTTAAGCGACTACGAAAGCGGTAGGAGAAGTTCTCCTGGAACCTCATTTGTTAAAAAATATGTTAAAGCCCTTGTCGAACTCGACCAGCAGAAGAACAGGCTTCTAGGAAAACTTGATGCTCCAACAAGCGAGTCAGCAATACTATCTATAGGAGAATATGATGCTCCAGTAAAGGCAAAGACTATCGTGGAAGTCTTAAAAGTGAACGTCTTAGGCGGTGAAGAACTTCTAGAAAAACCAATATACGGTTACACAGTACTAGACAGCATTAAAACAATACTTTCAATGTCCGGCCTAGACTTCATAAAAATATTTGGCTTCAACTCCGAACGCGCTCTCGTTTTCACGAAGGTTGGGTTAGGCCGTTCGCCAATCGTTGCAGTAAGAGTTTCACAGATAAAGCCCAGAATGGTGATACTGCACGGTCCAAGACAGGTTGACCCACTTGCAGTAGAAATTTCTAAAAAAGAAAACATAATCTTCGGAGTTTCAACACTTGCAACAGAATCTGAAATAATATCAAATCTTTCAAGGCTTAACAAGAAGCAGCCCCTATAAACATTTTTTCAAAAATGCTTATCTAAAGTCTCTTCAAAAGGTTCAATTGTTAAAAGCTTAGATATCCTATTCAGGTCAAGCTTTCTGAAAGAGTACCCCCTTTTCTCAAGCAAGGATAGTGCGGGCTTCGTTATTGAAGGTGCACAGAGTATGCCGCGAAACCTTGTAGGCTGACTTTTTATATACTTATCAAGCTGCTTAACAGCATCAACACCAGCAGTACGCCTCTTAACCTCTACAAAAACATAGTTACCGTTCACGTCAACGCCAGTAAAGTCTACAACACCCGTAGAAAGAGGCTTCTGTCTAGAAGTCAGCCTCAAACCCTTTTCAATAAACTCCGGATGCTGGAAAAGTATGCTATAAAATGTTTCCTCAGAAGGGCCCATAAGAAACTTTGCCTCATCAACCAAGCCCGTGGAAAAAACAATGTAAACCTTCTCGAAAACAGCCTTAAGAAACTCCTTTGGACGCCTACGCTCAGAAAAAACGATCATCTTACCATCTTCAATCCTACACCTTATTATACAACCACTAGGCTGCCAATTTACAGGCTCATACCCCTTGCTCCTATGAACGAGAACAGAACCATCACCCTTAATAATCAAAATCCTTTCACCAGCACCCAAAGTAGAAGAGCTTCTACCAACATACTCGACACTAAAAAGCCCACAGCATACAACAAGATTTTTCACTCTTAAAGCAGAATTAATAAAATCTGAAGCCTCCTCAAGAGAAGGATAAAGTAGAGATTCCACCATCCAAAACTCAAACAATATTATAAGATAAAAATTTTAAACCATCATAATGTAAAAAAATAAGATGGGCTCGTGGCCAAGTATGGATAAGGCGTCAGCCTCCGGAGCTGGAGATCGTGGGTTCAAATCCCACCGAGCCCGCTTCTATGCTCAAACGCTACACCCTTTTACATTCTTATATCACAAAATATCAATTTCACAGGCCTCTGAAATAAACTGGTCTATTAAGCTTTAGGTTGACGGTGCAGAAAACCATGCTCTAAGAGACTCGTACCAGAATATTATTGTCGAAAGCGTTAGAAGTGCAGTGAACCAGTAGACTATTGGAACATTAGAGTACATTTGTAGAGAAACTATTGTAAGATATACTGTGAAGACTGTGAAGAACATCGCGTACATCACGAACCTTGGAACAAGAAGTGTGCCGAAGCGTAGAAAGTCCCTTAAAACGTCAACCTTGACCTCACTCACAACCTCGTACTCTCCACCATCCTCCCTAACTAGACCCAACTCCTTAAGCTTATTCAAATGATATTGTGCAAGAGAAGGGTTAGAAAATCCTAGACTCCTCTGAACCTCCCTAACTCCAACCCTACCCTTCTTCAGCACGTAAACGTAAACTCTTAAAGTGTTACCCTTAAGCCTTGACTCAACATCCTCTCTCATATACGATATCATCTATAGGATACAATATATCTACTTTTAAACTATAGAACAGTGTTCAAAAAAATTAAACGTACAAAAAATTTTCTTAAACACGACGTTCAAAAGTGCTCTATTATATTCCCCAGGCTACAAAATATGTGCCGATGGAAAATGAGCAACAAGAAAAACGTGATCATTTCTGGAACCATCGCGTTGGCAGCAGCCATACTTATAATAGCAGCGAGCATTTTCGCCGGAATAGCACCGCACCAGATACAGACCACATCCTCCCAAAATATACCACCTACCACCTCATCTCCGACTACACAACAGTCAACGTCTTCCACAACCCAGACGCCTTCCACGTCAACAACCCTTCCTATTACATCAACAACACAGACATCCACTCCTCCTCAGCCGACGTCCACGTCCTCGCCTCCAGCCTCAACAACCACCACTGCTCCTTCACAAGGCATTTTGACTATAATGCTCACTGACCCTCCAAGGCTTCCTCCAAACGTTACAGCCGTATACATTTCCTATGACGGTTTCAGTGTACACGTTGCAGGCGCAGGAAACGAAAGCGGGTGGGTGCCTGTTCCAAACGTGAAGGGGACAATTGAGCTGACAGGGCTGGTGAACGTAAGTCAAACAATAGCCTCTGTTCCAATAGAAAAGGGAATATATAATCAGATAAGGTTCAACGTTACAGGAGCTCTGGTAACATACAATAACAGAAACTATACTGCGATAGTGAGAACTGGAAGGCTGACGATAGAAATTGAAGAGGGAGGAATTAGAGTGAACGCTTCAAAGCCAGCGTACACGTTGATCGACGTTCAGCCTACAGTATTTAACCTGGGGAACGCTTCGAATCCTGTCTTCGTAATAACTGCGGCAGCGAAGGCTGTTCCAGTATCACCTGAAGCGCTGAAAGAAGAAGAGGAAGAGGTTCGCAGAGCCGGATACAGGATGAAACTTGAGGGGAAAGAATGGTGGGAAAACATTAGGAAAAAGATCGAGTCTTCAAGAATATCAATAGTAGGTGCCTCGCTTTCAAAGAACGGCCTTAATGTCGAAGTAAAGAACGTTGGAAACGAAACCGTCTATCTTAAGCTTCTAACAGTATCGCCAATATTCTACAACATCATTCCAAAGGAAGTGCTCGAGCACAAGCTTGATATAATAGTACCACACTTTCTCGGAGCACAGGTTTTCATAATAACCGAGGATGGAAAGCTTGTCCCCGTAAAGGTCAGAGAAATACATGAGATGAAAGGCGAAAGCGAGAGGGAGCAGGCTGAGGAGGAAATGGGTGCGCTCTTCGGTGGAAGAGGCTACGCTCTAAAGCCAGGCGAAATCGTGAAACTATCGTATACTGGCACAATAACCTTCAACTTCATACAGGAAAAGGAGAAGATGCCGATACCAATATTCCAGGGCGAATACCTTATAACAGTAATAGGGGAAAACGCTGTAGCCAGCAAAATAGTCAATATGAGCTAAATAGCTCACCCCCCATTTTTTTATTGGAGTCTTCGTCAGAGGCCAAAAAGTTCTAGACATACATAAGTGTAAAGCATAAAATGGTTTCAGAATTCTATTAGATAAATGCAGGCCGAAGAAAAAGGCATGTGTAAGTCAACTTACATGAAGTCGAAAGCCTACGTTTTTAACCGCGGGATGAATTGTCGATAAGCTTAAATATAGCGACAAGTTATGTAGACTTGTGAAAGCCTATCAACGTTCAAGGAACAAGGTCTTTCTAATCCAGTACCACTTGGTCTGGTGTCCAAAGAGGAGAAAGCCTGTCCTGGTGGGAGAGGTTAAGGAGAGGCTTGAGCAGGTAATCCATCAAGTTGCGGATGAATTAGGAATTAAGGTTCTTGAAGTTGCCATAAACCCAGACCACGTCCACCTGTTCGTATCAGCCCACCCGACAATCTCTGTCCACAAGATTGTAAAGAGGATTAAGGGTAGAAGCTCAAACATCCTTAGAAAGGAGTTCCCAGAACTGCTTAGGCTACCCTCTCTATGGACGCATAGCTACTATGTTTCAACAATAGGAGCAGTCTCTAAAGAGGCTATTGAAAAATATATTGAAGCCCAGAAGGGTGTTTGAAGTGGAAAGAACTAACACGTTCATAGTTGGAGGCTGTCCCGCCTTATGGGAGCTCGCGGACAACTGCGCAAGACTATATAATGAAGTGAACTTTGAAAGGAGGCAGGCGTACATACGCTACAAGCCTATTAAATGGTACCCTAAGCACCTATATGAAAGGTATGCTCCACTTGTTGGCTCGGCGACAGCACAGCAGATCATAAACAAGAACAACGAAGCATGGAAAAGCTTCCTAGCGCTAAAAAGGCTAGAGGCAAAAGGACGGCTTCCAGAACACGTAAAGAAGGTTTCAATGCCTAGATACTGGAAGAGGTACGGCAGGAGAGAGCTGAGGGTAATTGTAAGAAACGACTGCTACAGGGTTGACGATGAATACCTATACTTGCCCAAAAGGCTTAAGTTGAGATATAAGGGCGAGCTGAGGTGGATTGGCAAGCAGGGAAGGCTTGAAATAGTCTACGATGAAGTGGATAAAATGTGGAGGGGCTTCATGAACGTTAAAGTTGAGAAGCCTCCGCCTAAAGGAGGCAAAAAGCCCCTCTACATAGACCTTGGCGTGATAAACCTCGCAACGGTATGGTTTGAAGGATTAAAGCAGCCCATAGCATTCTCAGGTAGAACAGTTCTATCTGAGTGGTGGTACTGGACAAGAAGAATAGCTAAAGAGCAGAGCAGACTTGCAAGAATCAATGGAGCTAAGACGTCAAGGAAGCTTAGAATGCTATACAGGATAAGACAGAGGAGGTTCAAGCATGCAGTGAACGCCATGATAAAGGCCATAGTTGAAGACGCCCATCACCTTAGCATTTCAAAAATTCTGCTCGGAAGATTGAAGGGCGTAAGAGACAACAGCCACAACTGTAAAGCAAACGCGATGGTAAACAACTTCTGGAGCTTCAACTACATAATCAGAAGGTTCAAGGAGAAGGCTGAAGAATATGGTATAGAAGTTGTCGAAGTAAGCGAATATAGGACTTCAAGCAGATGCCCATTCTGCCACTCTGAAGGGACGAGGAGGCATAGAGGACTATTCTACTGTAGAAAATGTGGCATGGCAATGAACGCGGACGCCGTTGGAGCACTAAATATGGCGAGAAACGATGGAACCATAATCCCAAGCCCCCATAGGGGTAGGGATAACGGGGTGGTGGCACACCCCAAGCTTCTAAGGTGGAACGGGATGAAGTGGGAGCCTAAAAGGGCGATGAACAACCAACCAATGAACACCCTAGAAGCGAGAATCTCCCGGCTTCAGCCGCGGAGAGTGTCAAAGCCAATTCTATAATCGTATTGGCCTTGCTTGTTGCAATATTGGCTTCCGCAACCTCTATCGTAAACTTTCTAGTCTTCCAGGCTGATGCGATAGGAAATCTCGTTAACCCAAGTGAAACCATAATCGTATCCTGTGGGCGCTCTTTAACGGAATCCAATCTTAGCCCTAAAATTGTGGGCGAGCTTGAAAACCTGTCGTATGTACGTGCTCTTGTTCCACAAAGCTTGTTTGGGCTAACATTACTGGAGAATCTGGAAGCTTTCATGCTATGGTTAGAGGTGTCCAGGATGTTGAAGGCTATCTCTGCTCATGTAGGGTTTTTCAGCAGTTTCTGAATAGTTAACTTTATATAACTCTTCTTAACAATTCTTTACATGATGCCTGAAAAGCTACTAACGCTTCAAGAGGCCTGTAGAAGGTTGGGAATACATCCCAATACGCTCAGGAAGTGGGATAAGCAGGGGAAGATAAGGGTTGTCAGAACGGTTGGCGGTAGGAGAAGGATACCTGAAGGTGAGCTTGAGCGTCTAATGGGATTTGTAAAGCCTGATGTATCAAAGAAAGCGGTAATTTATGTAAGGGTCTCTTCGTATGATCAAAAGCAGATAGGTGATTTGGAAAGGCAGAAGCAAAGTCTGCTGGACTACGCCAAATCAAGGGGATACGAGGTTGTTGCAGTTTTAGAAGACATAGCCAGCGGACTTAACGAGAAGAGGAAATCGTTGAGCAAGCTCTTCAATCTTGTTGAGAGGCGGGAAATAGGAGTCGTAATAGTAGCTTTTAAGGACAGGCTAACTAGGTTTGGCTTCAATTATTTGGAAAGGTACTTTTCATCCCATGGCGTTAGGATTGAAGTTGTTAATGGGGGGAGCCTAAGGATGCTTACCAAGAACTTGTAGAGGACTTAATAGCCATAGTTACGAGCTTTGCTGGGAAGCTCTATGGTCTGAGGAGCCATAAGTATGGGAGGGTTGTGGAAGGTGTTAAGCAACTTATTACTGAGTGAAACTTGCAAGTTCAAGCTTGAGCCTTCAGAGGAACAGAAGAAGATACTGGAAGAACTTTTCTCCACCTATAGGAGCATGGTTGAAGAGTGTTTGAAGAGTGCAATAGGCATGAATATAACATCTAGGAAGAGGTTACATGAATCGATTTATGGAGGGTTGAGGAGGAAATTTAGGGATTATCCATCACACTACATTTACACTGCTATAACGATGGCTTTAGGAATGTACAAATCGTACAGGAGAATTTCAAGGAAAAGGAATAATATCAAGCCTCCATCAGTAGAACTGTTGAAAGCAGTTCTCCTCGACGATACGCATCTTTTTTGGTTCAACTGGGGAAGCCTTAAAATCGCCACGCACAAGGGACACCTTACAATACCCTTCAAGCTCCATAACCACGCTGAAAAATTTAGGGACTGGTACGTTAAGGGCTCTAGGCTTGTGAAGGATGAGGATGAGTATTATCTTCATGTGACATTCAAAAAGGATGTTAAAGAGGAGGAGCACAAAGGACTCTTAGGGATAGATGTGAATGAGAAGAGCATAGACTTGGCGATAATTAAGCCCGATAAAGTTAGGTTTGTAAAGGTAGACATAAGCAAGGCGAAGTATATTAGGGATAGATACTTTAAGAAGAGGTGGAGCATACAAAGAAGGACGAAAGGGGGAGTCAAAGCCAGACTACTGGCCAAGTACTCTGGAAGGGAGAAGAGGCGCATAGATGCCATCATTCACAAGGCAAGTAAAATAATAGCTGAAATAGTGGCTGAAGAGAAGGTTAAGCCTGTAATGGAGAAGTTGAAGAACATGAGAGAAAAAATAAAATACGGTAGAAGGATGAATAGAAGACTACATAGCGTGCCGTTTAGGAAAATACAGTCCTACATTTACTATAAGTCGATTGAAGGAGGTTATAAACCTGAATATGTTGATGCTAGAAATACCTCTAGGGTGTGTCCGATATGTGGCGAATTGAATAAGCCGAATGGGCACATCTATAAATGTAGAAAATGTGACTTCCAAGCGGATAGGCATATTGTAGCCGCTTGGAATATAGCCATAAAACTCCCGATGTGCCGTCCTTTACCGTTGGCGGCGAAAGCCACCCATGAAGCTCATAAGGCTGAGGTGGAACGGATAGTTATAAAATGCTAACTATCCGACAACGGCTTACTTGAACGGTTCCATCGCTAAAGGCTCCTTTGAAGCTTGTGCTGGAGAATTGGCTGCATACATGAAATACATTAAACATAAAAATGGTTTAGAGGTGAGAATGTTAAAATAATATGATATGATATCTGATTAAGGTTAAAGTCTTATGGATACTGCTAAAGTGGACAAAAAAGGTAGGATTACGATTCCCAAGCATCTTAGAAGGAAGGCTAAGCTGAAAGAGGGATGCTATGTTAAAATAAGGGTTGATGAAGGAAGCATCATCATAGAACCCATTGAATCTGTAGCAGACAAATATTTCGGCTTCTTCAAAATAGAAAGGTGGCCTGAAGACCTAGACGAGTTCATGGTCAAGGTTTGGAAAGAAACAGTGGCCGCGGAAGATTAGCCTAAACCTCTATGCTGATGTCTATAAACTTCCTGTACCAGTTTTCATATTCTTCAGCCGTTATAATATGTATTTCGAATGGTGTGACTAAACCTATTTCTCTACCTATTGCTGCAAAAAGTTTTCCCCTCCATAAAGGATCAAGTGCATTATCGGTAATGAGAAGAAGGTCTACGTCGCTTTCAACATCCATCCTATTTCGTGCATAGCTTCCGAAGACCATAAGCCTACAGTTCGGATCGAATCTTCTGCAAACCTCCTTTATTTTCTTCAAAT
>Ga0080004_1098147_pt1 | contig 20054 bp, 14 predicted proteins | sample WasSprMetagenome_FD_69207 | JGI IMG/M metagenome (GOLD analysis project Ga0080004, IMG submission 69207) | Sulfidic aquatic microbial communities from Washburn Spring, Yellowstone National Park, USA - WS (SPADES assembly) (version 2) | ecosystem: Environmental > Aquatic > Thermal springs > Hot...
TTCCCTTCAACCAGAGGATTGCCGAGGAGTTGGCGAAGGAAGGGCATCTTGTTATAATTTGTGGACACTACGAGGGTGTTGATGATAGAATTTTAAATTGGGTTGATGAGGAGATATCCCTTGGCGACTTCGTCCTCACGGGAGGAGAGATAGCCGCTCTGGCAATAGTTGACGCTGTGGTTAGATTGTTGCCATCCGTCCTCTCGGAGGAGGAAGCTGTGAGGGAAGAATCGTTCAGCTCTGGAATCTTGGAGCATCCTCAATTCACTCGCCCGGCGAAGTTTTTGGGCGAGGAGGTTCCAGAAGTATTGCTATCGGGAAATCATCAGGAGGTGGCGAGATGGAGGAGACGGCGCGCCCTTGAGAGGACGCTCTTCCGCCGTCCCGAGCTCTTAGCCTCCGCCTCCCTCTCCGAGGAAGATTTGGAGATTTTGAAGGAAATCTTGGAGGATTTGAAATCGATTTTAAGAAAACATAAGACTTTGAAAGAAAGGAAGATGCGAAGATGAAAGGAGAAATGCTTCTTCGCTCGGTTGAGGAGAAAATGCTGAGAAAGGATTTGCCCGATTTCGCTCCCGGCGATACGGTTCGGGTGCACCAAATCCTTCGCCAGGCTGATAGGGAAAGGATACAGGTATTTGAGGGAGTCGTTATAAGGAAAAGGGGCGGTGGCGCATCAGCTACCTTCACGGTCAGGAAAATCTCCCATCACGGGATAGGCGTGGAGAAGACATTTCCCCTCCATTCCCCCCTCATCGCGAAGATAGAAGTTGTGAGGAGAGGGAAGATTAGGAGAGCTCGCCTTTACTATCTGCGGGAGCGAAAGGGCAAATCTGCCCGCATAGAGGAGAAGAGATAATTAAGACTTTATGGATGGTATTCTCCAAACCATCCTGAGAGAGATAAGGGAGTCCTGGAAGCTCTATGCGATAGGCGGAGGGGCTCTCTTCCTTCGTTTATTGCTCGCCATCCCCCTCGCTTGGTGGCGCAATTTCGTCAGAAAATTCTATCTCGCTTTGGCAAGCACCGTATCCAAAAGGGAGCTCGCAAAGGAAAAGGCGGAGGAATGGATTAAGGCGAGCTCCGATTTCCTTGAATCAATAGCATTAGCGGTCGGCGTTGTCGTTGCAATCGTCAACCCCTTCGTAATCCAGGCTTTCCTCATCCCATCGGGCTCTATGATTCCCACTTTGCAAGTCGGAGATAGGATAATGGCTGATAAGTTCGTCTATCACATCCGAGACCCAAAAAGAGGAGAAGTTATAGTCTTTCGCGCACCGCCACAAGCAGATATCCAAGAGAGGAATTTCGTGAAGAGAGTGATTGGCTTGCCGGGAGAAGTTGTGGAGGTGAGGGATGGAAAGGTGTTCATAAATGGAAAACCATTGAAAGAGCCCTATATCTACGAACCACCCTATTACGAGTTCGGTCCCTATAAGGTTCCGCCAAATTCCTATTTCGTTATGGGGGATAATAGAAACGATTCCAACGATAGCCACGCTTGGGGTCCTTTATCCCGGGATAGGATAACAGGGAGGGCGCTCTTCATCTGGTGGCCGATAAGCAGATGGAGAGTGATAAGGTAAAGAAGGGGAAGATAGGGGAGGAGATAGCGAGGCGTTTTCTCCTCTCGCTTGGCTATCAAATCATCACAACGAATTTCAGGACGAAAATCGGGGAGATAGACATCATAGCGAAGGATAAGGATGACTATGTATTCGTTGAGGTTAAGATGAGGGAGGATGTGGATAAGTGGGGATTACCCGCAGAGGCAGTCACAGCAAAGAAGAGGGAGAAAATAGAGAATGTCGCCCTGCTTTATCTTCAGAAAGAGGGACTCGGCGAGGTCCCGATGAGATTTGAAGTAGTAGAAGTCCTCCCCAAATTGGGCAAAGCAAGGCTGATAAGGGATATTTTCTAAAACCCGGTCTCCAACTTTTTCTCAAACTTTCTCTGTCATTGCGAAAACGAAATTGCTTCGTTGCTTCGCTCCTCGCAATGACAGCGGGGTGATTGCTATTGCGAGGCTCTCCAAAGGGAAGCCATGGCAGTCTTCCCCCCTTTTGTCATTGCGAGCCCGCCGAAGGCGGGCGTGGCAATCTCATCTTTGGGAAGGCGGCATCTTTGTCATTGCGAGCCTCCCGTAAGAGAGGCGTGGCAATCTCGCTTTGAGATTGCTACATCTCTACGCTCCTCGCAATTGAATTGGTTTGTCATTGCTGGCATGGGTATAGGTTTTTGAAATAGATAAGGAATAAAAAGAGGAAATAGCGATTGTGTACAAAATTTAATTCTTCTCTAATTGAGGAAGGAAAAAGGAGGTATCGTATATGTCAAAAATATCAAACCAAATTAAGAAAAACGATTTTATAATTTGGAGATATGAGGATGGTCCCATAAGAGTGGAGGAGAGCAATACCTTTTTAAATACATATACCCATAGTTGCGAGCCTGACCGCTTTAGCGCTCGGGCGTGGCAATCTCGTTTCTCGCAATTGAAAAGGGTTTGAAAGCGATATTTCCAGGGCTTCTTCCTTTATGAGATTGCCACGGCTTCCCTTTCGGGAAGCCTCGCAATGACAAAAAGAGTCGCTCCTCGCAATAACAATGAGTCCATCATTGCCCAAAACTTATAAAGCGGGCTTTGCGGACCAGGATTGTAATCTCGCCAGCTCTATTATCCTCTCTCCTTTAAATTCCTCCGAATAAAGCCAAGTGCCCTCATAATGAGGGAGCGTAAGCTCCCTCTCTATTCCCGGAAAATCGTCCCCCTCCTCAATTCTTATCTTTCCTTCGCTCCTCCCCTCCCTCAATAAAAGAACGCACTTAGCCATAGCCCTCAGGAAACTTCCCGGTCCCACTTCCACTTCCTTGACCCTTATCCTCCCCGGAATCCTATTACGCCTCACAATATACCTATTCACCTCCTCGCAATTCCTCACAAAATCTCCCAATCCCACCCTCATCTCTCCCTTGAAGGAAGGCATATCCTCCGCCGGTCCTATCGTCATCCTATGGGGAATGCGCTTGGGAAGGCTCTTATGGGAAGAATAATAAGAAATAGCCCAAGCGAAAAAGGAGAATATCTCTGAAGCGGAAAAACAGCGATTTTCCACTATTTTATAGTTCAGTTCCTCCAGAATCCCCTCCGCTAATTTAAATAGAATTTCCAGGGAAATCCATTCCGAAGAGGGTTTGTATCTCTCATAGACATCCCTATAAGTTATAAACTCAACATCTCCCCTTCCCTTCAGCCAATCAACGAACTCCTCTATATCCCTCATCAAATCTTTAACAAATTCCCTCGGACGCAGAGGAGCGGGTTTGTATTCCTCCTCTGGTGTGTTCCTTCCCTTTGAGAAGTTCACGCTATCCCAAAACTCGCTCGTTACCAACATACAGGGATGCGTTCCCAAAACTATCAAATCCTGCCTCTCCTCCAATCGCTTGAAGCTTTCCTTCATCCTCTCAAGCCGATTGTCAAGGAAGAAATGGCTCTCAAATCCGAAGTCCCAAGTTAACCCATTGAGGGTATTGCAATACCAAACGAGCTTTCCATCCAAAGGATGAATAAAGCTCGCCTCCATCACTGGCATACCCATTAGATACATCGCATAGAGAACTTGGGGCGTTGCGCTATTTCCCGGCTGCATAAAGGCAATTGGCGACTGGGAGAAAATCTCCCTCAAATCGTTCAGCCCCTTTATCTCCCTCCTTATAACCTCCTCAACTCCCCTATCCCAATCCAAATCCTCAAGATACTCGGGAAATGTGGGATGAAGGGAATGAAAATCGGAATGATAGTTGATTTCGTGGGATTGAAGAACCTCTATCAAATCCTCTCTGCCCCTCTCCCGCAAAGCCCTCGCCCTCTCCCCCACGAAATTGAAGCTTCCCTTTATTCCCCTCTCCCTTAGAGTCCTTGCCCAGAACTCCGTCGCCTCGTCCGCCTCAGGGGTTACGAAATCCTCATCATCAAAGGAAAAAATCACCTTGGGCATTTTTTCTTCCTCCCTTCCGTAGAAATCAATATAATTCTAACGAATATGAAGATAAAGTTCAGTCAATTCTTAATCCTCCCTTTCTTATCCATCTTCATCGCTTCCGGGGAGGCTCATCCCTCCAATCAAGGGCTTCCCCTCTTCCTTCTTAAAGTGAATTGCGGAGGAGCTGCCGTTGATGGCGCCCTCCCTGATAAGCCTTTCTCTAAAGATGATTGGGGATATTCGCAGAACAGCTCCTTTTCCTATTCCACCAATGAACCGGTCAAACCCGATTTCGGATATCCCCAAGCAATCAGAAGCTTAAGATACGATGCGAGGAACCCCAAATCCCCGATGCGCTATCTCTTCAATCTTCCAAACGGCACCTATACCGTCAAATTGATTTTCGCCGAGCTAATCCACAATAAACCGGGGATGAGGCTTTTTGATGTATATATCCAAAACAAACCCGTTCTCAAGAGCTACGATGTCTTCCGCCAAGCTAAGGGGAGGAACAAGGGTAAGGAGGAAATCTTCAAAGGGATAAAGGTATCGGATGGCGTCTTGAGAATTGATTTCCTCTCCAAGAAAGACAGGGCTATCATCAATGTGATTGAAATAGTCAGCGATGAGAAGCTCCCGCCTCCCGCGGAGAAAGCGGGATACACTAAGCTCGTCTTCTGGGACGATTTCAATTCAATTGACACAATAGACATAAAGGCAACTGGTGCTCCGGGATACAAATGGTTCATTGACCTTCCTTTTGGCGCCCCAACCACTCCCGCTGAGAGGATAGAGGTAAAAAATTCTATGTTGAAAATCGACGCTGGGAGTTTCAACTGGGGTATCTCAACATATAGCATCAAAGGAAAGACGGGCAGAGCCTTTCGATTCGGCTACTTTGAGGCTAAAGTTCGCTTCGACCCAGCCTTGGCTGAGAAAAGCAGCGGCTGGCCTTCCTTCTGGAGCCTTTCCCTTGAACATTGCCTCGGCGACCCCATCCATTGGAACGAATTGGATTTCTTTGAAGCCTATCACTCTCCCTATCAGAAATACGATGGCGCCTTCTATGGCACGATTCACGATTGGGCTCAGGATTCAAAAATCCACTATCAAAATGCCCACAATAGGGTTGAATTGCCGGGGATAGATTGGAATGAGTGGCACATCATAGGTTGCCTTTGGCAACCCGGTTGCGTTATCTGGTTTCTTGATAACAAACCCCTAATCATCCAACGCTATTCTCCCGATTCCCTCCCCGACCCTCCCCAAGTCTCAGGCACAAGCTCCCAAGCCCCTATCGGGACATTCAGCATTATTGACAAGCAGAGAAATGTCATTATACTTGGCTCCGGCGAGAACTGGCCCCTTTATGTGGACTGGGTCAGAGTTTATCAATCTGAAAAGGAGGAGATGGCTATGAAGGCAAATCCCTTTGAATTTGATAAATTGGAGGTCAAATCCCCCAATGGGAGGATATCCTTCAAGGTCAAATTGGAGGAAGGGAAGCTTGTATATTGGGTGGAGAAGGACGGCGAAATTCTAATAGAGAAGTCGCCGATGGGAATCTTCACGAGCGTGGCTGATTTCACTCGCGATTTATCTCTCCTCTCCTTCACAAGGAGGACTATTGAGGAAAAGTATCCGATGATTGGGAGGAAAAAGGACATATACGAGAATCACTGCAATGAGTTGGTTTTGAAGCTGGGGAAGAAGCTCAGCATTATGTATTTGATTATGCGTGCTTATAATGATGGAATCGCCTACCGCTATCATATCCCGGGCGAAGGGGAATTGCAGATAAGCTCTGAGACGAGCGGATTCAGGATTCCCGAATCCGCCATCGGCTGGGCGCATCCCTTCACTCCCAATTACGAGGCTTTCTATCCCAAACGCTCCTATCAGGAGTTGCTTGAGGGGAATTTCGGGATGCCAGTTCTTCTAAATATAAAGGACAACTGGCTCCTCCTTTCCGAGGCAGCGGTCTACGGGGATTATTGTGGCTCACATATAGAGGGAGACAAGGAAAAGGGGCTCTTGAAGGTGGTCTTCGCTCCCGACCAGAAAAATGTCGTCGTCAGCAAGCTTCCCTTCTACAGCCCCTGGCGGGTCGCAATAATTGGCTCCCTTGCCGATATAGTGGAATCTACTTTAATAGAGAACCTCAATCCCGATTGCGAGATAGCGGATACATTTTGGATAAAGCCCGGAAGGAGTGCTTGGTCTTGGTGGTCGGGAGATAGCACGGAGGACTACGAAACGCAGGTGAAATATGTTGATTTCGCCCATAAAATGGGATGGGAATACTATCTCTGCGATGCGGGATGGAAAGCGGAATGGCTTCCCAAGTTGGTTGAGTATGCAAGGGAAAAGGGAATCGGGATATTCGTCTGGTATCATTACAAGGAAGTGGAAACGGATGAGGATTTACATAGCAAGTTCTCTTGGCTGTCCAGAATCGGAGTTAAGGGAGTGAAAGTGGATTTCTTTGATAGCGATTGTCAGGAGCGGATTCAAATGTATGATAAGGTGGCAAAGGGAGCCCTTCAGTATAGGCTAATGGTGGTATATCATGGAGCGACGAAGCCCTCCGGGGAACGGAGGAGATGGCCTCACATCTTAACGAGAGAGGGAGTTCTGGGAGCGGAGTATTACAGATGGTCTGAGGGACCTACAGCTGAACACAATTGCACCCTTCCCTTTACCCGCAACGCCCTTGGTCCTATGGACTACACTCCCGTAACCTTCTCCAATATGAGGAATCAAACCACCTATGCCCATCAGCTCGCCTTAGCGGTCGTCTTTGAATCCAACATTCAGCATCTCGCGGATAAGCCGGAGGCATATGAAAGCATTGGAGAGGCAATTGAGTTCCTCAAGGATTGTCCCGCTACTTGGGACGATACGAAGCTTCTTGAAGGCTATCCGGGAAGGTTCGTGACCATAGCGAGGCGAAGCGGAGATAAGTGGTTCATAGGTGCGATTTGCGGTGGTGGGATATCCAGGGAGGCAGAGATATCGTTGGAATTTCTTGAGGAAGGAAGGGAATACATAGCGGAAATCTATCGGGACGGCGATAACCCAGAGGAGATAATCCACGAGAGGAAAGCGGTAAGAAAGGGGGACATCTTGAAGATTCCCTTGAAGACGAACGGCGGCTGCGCCATAGAGATAAAACCTTCAGCCTAATATTAAGGAGGGAAAGAAATGGAGCGAAGAAGATTCTGCAAATTGGCTCCCTTTTTAGATGAGCAATCGCAGAATCCCATAAATCCTCTACCAAAGCCAAGCAAGGCTCAATTGGCTTTCCAAGATTTGGAGCTTGGTCTCTTCATCCATTATGGTATGATTACCTATACAAAGTATTCAGACCCTGGAAGACACAGTCCCGATAAGTTCAATCCAAGCGCTCTGGATACGGACAACTGGATGGAGGTTGCAAAAGCAATGGGTGCAAAATTCGCCGTGCTAACCGTCCGCCATCAGGAAGGTTTCTGCCTTTGGCCCACCCGTAGCACGGAATATTCTATAAAAAATTCCCCCTATAAAAATGGTAAAGGCGATGTTGTGCGGGAGTTCGTCGAGAGCTGCCATAGATATGGGATAAAGCCTTGCTTCTATCATTGTTCCTTAATGGATGCTCACAACCTTTTCCAACCCTCAGACCCTTATGAGTGGCATAAGGAATGGTTTGAGACCACGAATAGAAGGCTCTCAGAGCCGGGTGCCTTTGAAAGATTCCTGTCCATACAGAAACAACAAATCAAAGAACTATTAACTGAATACGGGGAGATAACTTACCTTTGGCTTGACCACATAACGGAGACTCAGGGCATCCTCATCCCTGAGCTAATTGAAAGGTTCTGGTGTGAAATAGTGGCTGAAGCTCGCTCCCTCCAGCCGAATTGCTTGCTTTTGAAATGCGATGTATTTCTTACCAGAGATAAGGAAGCTAAAACAGGAGTTCATGGGGGAAGGGCAGCCTATCCCCTATGGTATGCCTGCAGAAGGGAGGACACCCCCGAGGGATTACAAGACCCGATTCCCGACCCAATCAATGGAGACCAATATATAGTTTGGGAATCAAATACGATCTTCAGCGGAGACTGGTTCTGGAATGGCGATTATGTTAAGCCTGTAGAGGAGATGCTTGAGCATTACTATTTGACAATTGGAAGGGGCTCGACTTTTCTCCCAAACTTCGCTCCCGCACCCGATGGCAAAATGACGGATAAAGCCTTGCGTTATGCAAAAGCTTTCGGCGATAAAATAAAATCTATCTATGTAAATCCAATTGCTACCCTTGAAAATGCTGGCGAGAGCTTCGAAATCGCTCTTTACAATGAGCCGTTTACCCACATAGAGATAATGGAGGATTTGAGAGAGGGACAGAAAATAGCAGGATATAAGATCGAGATTCTAAAAAATGGAATTTGGGAAAGATTAGCGGAAGGTGAAAGCATTGGTCACAAGCGTCTTCATCGCTTTGAACCTATATCCGCTGAAGCGGTAAGGTTCAGCATAACAAAGAGCTTTTGGGAAAAACCAAGAATCCGAAAATTCACCATTTACAAGTAAGGAGTGTGTTGCTATGGCAGAGGACAAGCAAATCTTAACAGAGGCTTACGACAAGCTCAGATGTTATCTTTTAAAATGCGCTGAGAAGGCGAGCGTTGAATTGAAGGGTGGGATTAGGACGATTGCCTCAAGCGAGGGGCATTATTATGGACTTTGGCCGGACGATTTCCTCTTTCCCCATATCGTTTGCCCCGAGCTTGCGGATAAAGATAAATTGCAGAGGATAATTGAATTTCTCACTGAAAGCGTGGTTGATTTGGAAAGGGTGCCGGATAGGGTTGAACCCGATGGTTTACCAATAATGTTCCCTGGCTGGTATGATGGTCCCATAGGGGAGAGGATGCCCGCCCATCTTCCCGCCGCTTGGACGCGACTTCTCAGCTACTTTGAGGAATGGGGTGTGAATATCCCCAAAAAGGAAAGATGGGCGATTGTGATAAAGAGAAGCTTTGAGCAAATATCGTTCAGCTGTGGTCTCGTCTATATAGACCCCCAAAGACCCTATGTCGGCTTCGGCTATCAAGACAACATAGCCATCACTGGATTCACGCTGATGAGCAGTTTGGCTATCTACAGGGGATTACAGAGAGCGATTGATTTATTTAAGGGCTATCTTGAGGAGGACTTGCTTGAATATTGGAAAGATTTAGCGAGAGGAATAAGGGAGAATTTGTGGCGTCTATATGACCCTGAAATCGGAGGTTTCGTGGCGGGTAGCAAGGATTGTCATCAATTTGATGTATGGGGAAACGGTCTCGCCTACGGCTTGGCAGAGGAGGATATAAAGAGAAGCATTCAAGGATTTTATCTTAGGAATTGGGATAAAATAATAAAGTTTGGGTTCACGAGGCAGATAGCGGAGGAGCAGGGCTGGCAGAGGTTATTAGTGAAGGCGGAACTGGGGAAGTATATGAACGGAGGATACTGGGCGACAGGCACAGGCTATATTTTCCCAGTGATTTACGAGGCGGATAAGCAATTGGCTTACAAGTTATTGGAAGAGCTTTTGGAGAATCTTCCTCGCTTTCATTTCGCTGAATGGGTTGATGGGGAAGGGAACGAATCTCCCGCAAAGTGCTTCCTAATGGCAATCTCCATCCCCCTCCTTTCCCTCAAATCCCTATTAGAGGGAAACTCTTTAATCGCATATTTCTAAATCAACTTCTTCCTGTTATAAAAAGTAGAGATTTCTCTCAATAGAAGGCCGGCTGGAAGCGGTAGGAAATCTGCTAGATAGGCAGAATTTGATGTAAAATACGAAGAAGCCCAAACCTTTCACCTTGTTTGATAATTGGGGAAGCCAAGTTATAAAAGTTATTTTGAATTGCATTCTCTAATTTCTTATTTCTTATAATTTTACAAATTTAAAAATAACGGAGAGTGGAAGATGTTTGCGAGAACTTTTAGCGGTGTGCTCGTGGGAGTTGATGCCCACCTCGTTGAGGTTGAAGCTGATACCTCCCTCGGCTTGCCCCAGTTCCACATTGTTGGATTGCCCGATACCTCCGTAAATGTTCGCAGGGAGGGATAATGAATTACAATATGCATTTATTCGGGTTTTCCGGCACCTTAAGGCGCTTCGCTCAATTTTAAGCCAAAAGCAATGACTCGAGCTTAAAAGCTTATGCGAGCACACGGCTCTCCCCCTCTGCGGGGAATTGAAAATCGGGCGTTAAGCGCCTAATTTCATCCTCTTTTTCATTTGTTATCTCTCTTATACCCCAAAACCTATACTTATGCCAGCAATGATGGATTTTTGCCAAAAGCGGGGGCTCTCCTTCGGAGAGCCCCCGCAAAAATTGAATTTGATCCCTATCTCAATATAGCTCCTGAGGAAAATCTATTAACTGACCTTCCTCCGCGGATTTCCCCGCAAGCTCTATCACCGCTATCACCCTCCTCGCCTCCTCCGGCTTCACCACAAGCTCCTTCCCCCTCAATAAATGGTCAGCTATGTTCTTGTAATAGGCGTTCCATTCCCCCTTCTTAAATGGTATATTCCCCTCCATCTGCATTCCATTCACTATCCTCCTCATAAGAAATCCCTGCCTTTCCCTACCATCCTCCAAGCTTCCCTCCGTCCCCAAAATGAACCATCTCCTCTTCCCCGCCATCGCTATTGAGGAAAGCTGAACATAAGCAACCGCCCCATTCTCAAATTGTATTATCGCCTCAACATTATCCTCGTTCGTAACATCCTTCCATACAAGCTTATGGCTGAACCCTCCCACTCTTTTCACCTTTGAGGGAACCAATCCCAATATCCAATCAACTATATGAGCGCCCCAATCGTAAAGAGCACCGCCCGATATCTCCTTGTCCGACCTCCACCAATATCCCGGATGCCCATATCCACCCATAAACACCTCTAAATGAAATATGTCTCCAATCAATCCCTTGCTTACCGCCTCCTTTAAAGCCAAGTAATCGCCATCCCATCTGCGATTATGGAAGACGGAGAGCATCACGCCCTTCTCCCTCGCCATATCAATCATATCGCTCGCCTCTTTATAGGTGATGCAGAATGGCTTCTCCACAATCGTATGCTTGCCAGCGGATAGACATTGCATAGCAATGGGATAGTGGGTGTTGTGGGGAGTGACGATTACAGCAAGCTGGAAATCGCAATTCCTCAATAGGTCATCAACGGAGTTGAAAGTTTGGACCTTGGGGAAATCTATCTTGGCTGCATCTGTGCGGGATTTGTCCCTATCGCAGATTGCTACGACCTCCATCTCGCCCGTTGCATTGATGCTATCGGCGTGAGCTTTCCCCATATTGAAAGCTGGACCATAGCCGATTATAGCGCATTTTATCTTTTCCATTTGCGATAACCTCCTTTATATTTTTAATTTTCTTTCGCGAGCCAGCGTCCAGTTAGCTTAAAGACCTCTAATTTAAGGTCAAAGTTCTGTCTTCTTGCGGGAATGACATCCACGACATCCAACTTACAAGTCAGAAGAATTCTGTTGAGCTCGTTGGCGCAATCGGGAGCACCACCTCCACCTCCGCCCGCAACGCAAATCCCCACCGCTTTCTTTCCCGCCAAGCCTCCATCCGCTTGATGAAGCGAGACCCTGCGAAGGCGGTCAAGGAAAGCCCTTATGCTCTCGCTCAAGCTTCCGAAATAGACGGGAGTGGCGAAAACGAGCATATCCGCTTCCTTCGCCTTTTCCAAAAGAGATTGGAAATCGTCCTCTATACAGCATTTTCCCTCCCTACAGGTTCCCCACCCACTATCCTCACATTGCCTACATCTCACAATGTTAAGATGGGGAAGGAAGACGAGCTCGCCCGAGCCTCCGCTCTCTTGGAATCCCTCCAAGAGGGATTTGCCGGCTTGGGCTGTTCGCCCATTTGCGCCTCTGCTTCCGATGAAAACGAGCATCTTCATAGAAGATTCCTCCTTTTAAAGAGAATTTTTAAGAAGATTATAGAGGAGATGGATACAGATTGCCAATGTTTCTCTTTGGGAGTTGGATTTTGGTCGTCAAAAAGGGAAGAAACATGCTTTTGCGTCATTGGGTAGCGTTTCAAAAATGCGGATTTACGATTTATGCTCTACATCAAGAATAATTTATGGATGATTTGGAAGAATTATGCGTAGTGAAATATTCGGCGTAGCTATATCCGCAATAAATGAAACGCTACCCGTCATTGAGATATAGCGGAAAATCTCTTTTTGAGTCTCTGAAAAAACGAGATTGCGAGCCCGCCTCCGGCGGGCTCGCAAGATAATGAGATGAGGGAAAAACTTTCTATCTCTTACCACCTAATTGTTCTATTGCCTTCGCTATCTCCTCCCTTATCTCGTAAACTCTTTCAGGGTTCGGCAAGAGCTTCGTTGATAATCTACCGCCAGAGTTCGGTATACCAACCAGTTTCCTTGCCCTCTCCAACACCTTCTCCCCCACTTCTCCATTCCTTGACTTATCAGCGAGTTCTCTCAAAACATATAGATACTCATAATCCTCCACCCCCTCTCCCGCCTGCTCCATCCTTATTGAGCTGACGAATCCATTGAAACCTATGAGCTTACCCGGATAGGCGAGATAACCATCTCCATTCGGATAGCGGATGTAATAGAAATTGGAGGGATTATCGCTTTGAGGGATATAAGCGTGCCAGCCGAACTCAAAGGGATTGTAAGTAAGCCAATCTATTGCCCAAAACTCATACGCCTCAACCCCGTAATGGAAACAGATATGGGGAAGAAGTCTCTCTATCGCACAGTAGGGAGTATCTATGCACATATGCCCATCGGTCGTGAACCACAACCTCGCCTTCTTCCTCCTTATCTCCTCCATCTTCTCCGGTGGAACATCGCCCGAAGGTCCGATTCCCCAAACATTTATATAACCATCCCATTGAGGCTGATGATGCCAAGTGCTTGCATATATCGGTATTGAAGGGTCAACCTCGTGAATCATATCGCAGAGCGCCTTCATCTGCTGAACGATCTCAGGATGCCAATCATGAGGTTCATCGGAGATATAGAGAACGAATTTCTTATCCCATCCTTTCTCCTTCAAATGCTCCCAAAAGACTTTCAAACAGGATTGGAAAGCTTTCTTGTATTCATCCCTCAGCTTGCTTCTGTCAGCTCCCTCATAGGGATAATCGCCCGGATAGGGCTTTTCCCCCCACCTCTCGGAGGGAGGGAAACCCCAGCCAAAAAGATAGAAATACCAGGGAGTGAAGGCATAGGGCATCTTCAACTCGTTGAAGTAGTATTCAGCCAATTTATCAAATTCTTTGAAATCGGCAATCACTTTGCCGTTCTCATATCTTAAATTCGGCTCCGGCATAACGAAACCGGGGCAGAGGCGCCTCTCCGCCATAAAAGCCCAGAATAGAAGTCTCGTCTCCTCCCTCGTCTTGCCCGGCAAGACATATCTATCATCTATTCCGCAAGGGTAAATCGCTCCGCAATGGATTTCATCGGGAAGTGTGAAATTCCAGATGTTAACAGTGAAGGGAATTTCCTTAAGCACTTTCCCTCCCGCAAGAAGCTTTATCTTCCCCTGATAATCTCCAGGAGATATGTTCTTGGGCGATTTGAAGATTATCCAAATGGGCTGGGTCTCGTTAGCCTTCAGCTCTAATTCCTCGCTTTGCAATAATGGGTCAGGCCACCATCCGGTCCAGCCGTCTGCTTGTGGTGTGTAGTTGGGAAATTTGCGGTGCCAAGGAGGAGTTGTGCTTGAATAATAGCCACTGGGATGGTCAATCGGAACATAGCCCACAACATTGATCGTAAATTGCCCCAGCTTTTCTCCCTTTTTATTCGTAGGCGGAACAACCTGAATTCTCACTTTCCCAATAGCCCTCGGGCTTCTAATCGCTATCTGAAGAGGCTCCCTCTCATTTCTAGCCATTGATATCTTGAAAGGGGAAATTTTCCTCGGAGGGACATCCTCCTTGAAGACCTTAACGATTGCGGGCACCTGCCAGATTGTCAGCTCCTTTATATCCGTTCTCCCCTCTAAATTGCCAATTTTAGCTTCCTCAACTTCAAGGAGAAGAACGCCGTCGTGCCAGAGGGTGCCAGTGGCGAACATCGTGAGATGGAGCTGGAAGTAGGCACAATCATCGGGCATCTTGAAGATGCCGAACATGTTCGTCCAATCTCTCGTTCCCGAGATCGGCTCGCCAGCGCTCGCATATTGGACGCTCTTACAGAGCTCCCCTTGGGCATCGCGATAGTGGGCGTATATAACCACCTCGCCATCCCTAACATCTTCGCACTTCAGCCAGGTGGAATAGAGATAGGTCTTTCCCGGCTCGACCGGGACGCTCAGCCTCCAGCCAGTCCAAGCTTTCTGAACTCCGTGAGGGATATAAATCCTCCCACAGCGATTCCCGAACAAACCGGGAGAATCAAACCCCATCTCCGTTCCGGGAGGTTGAGTTCCCTCCGCTCCACCCTCCCAGAAAGAAGGAGTTCTTTCTCCCTCCTCAAAGCTGGGATTTTTGACCAGATTCGCCTCGCTCTCCAAAACCTGTGAATAGCTCAGCTCCTTTCCCTTTTTGATTCTCCTATCCGATGAGAAATACAGATAGTAGATTTTGAGGGAGCGAGGAGGAAGGTCGGTGGGGAAGAGGAGTCCACCCTTCAGGCGGAGAAAGGGGATTTCCCTGTCTCCATCGATGAGGCGAAACGATTCCTCGTTTAGACTTCCCCTCAGGCGTGAGGAAAGGGAGGAAAAATTTAGGAAAACATATGCTCTTTCTTCCTTTTGGGAGAAATTGAAAACCTTCACGGGAACGCGATAATCCCAACTTATATCGTCCTTAGGATTATCATCAAACCATTTCCCTTTGGGGACGATTTCCCTTAAATCAAGGCTCTCCGGCTTGGAGATGGAAACGACCTTAACCGTGGGCGCGTCCAAACATTCAAGGCTGACATCATCAAACCAAGCAGTGCCAGTTCCGTAGAGAACCGTTCCAAACTCCCCCATATTTGCCTCTTTAGGGGCAGTGAACTCGAAGACTATCTCCTTCCAATCGTATGTTCCTTCACCAGCATTTATAACTTGATTGAGAATCATCGGGTTCTGCTGATTGCCTATATGGATATACCAACCCGCCTGCCCCTTCACCTCCTTTGCCTTCACCCAGGCACGAAGCCTGTACCTTGCCCCTCCATAAATATGGATATTACCCTGCCTATAGGCTATCCAAGTGGGTTGAGCTCCCTCTGAGACAACGGTTTTCAGACATCTCCTTCCTGAATGGGGATTCTCAGAGACCCAATAAAGGCGATGGGCATCATCTTGAGGGTCGGCTCTCCAGCCTGCGGGTTCATTGTCCTCTCCTTCCTCTGCTCCGCCATTGCGGATGCCGGCGACGGAGGAAAGGTAATCGGGAACTCTCCAAGCCGAGGGATTATCAAAATAGATGTAGTAAGAGACGGTGGAATGGGGAGGGCATTCAATGGGGAGGACGAGCCTGCTCCCCTGAGGGATTGTGCCCTTTCTCAGCTCCTCTCCTTTGGGAGAAATCACATTGAAAAGCATCTCGGTTCCCTTCTCATCAACAACTCTTATCTCGTCAATCTTTCTCCCCACGAGATTCGCCTCCCCTTCCTCCTTACCAACTTTTATTTCCACGGGAACGCCCGTCTGCGCCTCCTCGCCCTCGTTGCAAACTTCTACTCTCACTCTCTGACGCCAGTAATCTCCATTGGATAGATAGAGATTGCTATGCCAATTGGCGTTGGCGAAGCAAAGAAAGGATAAAAGGGATAGAACTGGTAGCTTAATCATATTCCTCGCTCCTTCCGCTCATATATTGCTCATAGGCTTTCTGGGCTTGGGGGTCGGAAGGGAGGGAATCCCGGTAACTTCGCACTTCGGAGATTATCTCGGAGGGGACTTTAGGGCTTTTCTCCATAACAACGATGACGGGGTCGACAATGACATTCCAATCGCTTGGCTTCATAACGCGCGCTACTCTTTCCTCGGGTGAGAGCTCGTCAATTGGCCAATAGTGGTTGTCAATGAAGTGGATTCTCACCACACCCACTGGTTCTTCTTCAAGAAATAGCCCGAATTCGTATACCTCCGAGAAGTCTTTGAGGGTGGCGTGGGAGATGAGGACGATTTGGAAGCCCAAGGATTGGAGGAAGTTAAGTAGATTATCCATATCGAAAGCCTCCAAAATAATCTGCTCAAACTCCTCATTTCTCTCATTATTCAATTGAACTCACCTCTGGGATGGATTTACTATATTTTGTGTTCAGGGGAGAAATAGTCAATACTTTGTGTAATGAAAGGGCTTTAAAATGGCTTAGGCACGGATATGATTTAAGGATTGCGAGCCCGCCTGCGGCGGGCTCGCATCTATGGGTACTCATTTAAATCAATTCCCATTTTAACAAAAATTTAGAATTTCCCCATCTCAATTTCAGCTAATCGTCCATTTCAAAAGATATTGGAACTGCTAAAAAGAAAAGAGGTTTTCTTCTTTTCATCCCGAGCTTTCCGTAAGGGAGGCGTGGCAATCTCTTTTTCAAGAAGCAGAAAACTGTCATTGCTGGCATAGGTAAAAGTTTTCGAAACGGAAAAGGGATAAAGAGTAGGAATAGCGATTGTGAGTGAAATTTAATTCTTTTCTAATTGAGGGAAAAGGAGTTATCGTGTGTGTCAAAAATGTACTTTATAATTTGGATCTATTTGGATGGTCCAATAAAAGCGGAGGAGACAAATATCTTATTAAAAACCTATACCCATAGATGCGAGCCTGTCCGCCAACGCGGACAGGCGTGCCAATCTCATTTTATGTATCGGCTCCTCTAATCCTCCTTTTTCAAAAATACGAGATTGCCACGCCTGAACGCCAAAGGCGTTCAGGCTCGCAATGACAAAAAGCCCGAGATTGCCACGCCCGCCTTCGGCGGGCTCGCAATGACAGAAGGGGTGCTTGCCAGGCTTCCCTTTGGGAAGCCTGGCAAGCTCTTTTAGATTGCTTCTTCGCTATCGCTCCTTGTAGTGGCAATGCCGAGGATAGGGCTTTAGAAGAAGTATATAATATTATTATTAATGAAGTTATCATCTTCCAATTTTATTTGAAATTCCTTATAATCAATTGAAAAAGATGAGGATTCTCAGAAGAGACAAAAGCGAAGAGGAAATAATAGTGAGCTTCTACCAGCCCAGTGCGGGGGATAAAATAGCCCTCCTTATCGCCGTTTTCCTTTCAACTGCCTTCCTGGTCATCATCATCCTGCTCCTCTCAATGGACTACTTCCCCAGTTTTCTTTCTCCTCCCTTGCTCATCATTCTCATACTTTTCCTCTTTGGCATCCTCCTTTACTTCGGCTTCAGCTTCGTGGATAAAGCGAAGATAGGCTATAATGTGGTCCTCACAAATAGAAGAATTAGATATCGCAAATTCTCTATGGATTACGGGAAAGTCAAGGGCATTTTTTACTGGCCGCATAAGAGGGAGAATTGGTTAATCGCCCGCTATCTATCCCAAGGCTTCGTCCTCGTCTCTATCTCACCGGAAGATTTACGAGAGCTCCTCGGAGAAAAGAGAGGGGAGATAAAAAATTTCCCTAAATTTATGACAGACAATTTCTTCTTCATCCCCATAGATATTGAGCATCTTCCCGAGCTTTTAAAGATGCTCTCTCGCTACATTCCCCAGGCGGAAATCGACCTGGAAACCTTCCTCTTCAAGGATTTATGTGAGGGAGGGCGCCTATTGGCGAACTCATCTGACCTCTTCCAAGCAGAGATTTACGATGGGAAGAGCTCTCTTCCCGCCCTCCACAATTTCTTTCTCGGTTTAAAAGACCTATTGCGTTTCAATCTCGCCTCAGCCTATCAAAAACTGAATAAAGCTTTCTCCTATGGGGAGTTGAGGGCAAGACCATATCTCGCTTTGACCCAGTATCTCCTCCAGAAATACGACGAATGCATTTCCCTTCTAACCAACGCCTCTCCTGCCCTGAATGGTGGAGAAAGGCTGATACTCGCCTCCTCCCTCGCGAAGCAGGGAAAATGGGATGTAGTGAGGGAGATACTGGAGGAGCTTCCGGAGAAATTCAGCGAGCGTTTCCATCTCGGCTACCTCTGCGCCCTGGGAGATTGGCAAAGGCTCATAGAGTTGGGTGGAAAGCAAAAGGATGGAGCATATTTGAATCTCTGTATTAATTGCGCTAGGCAACTGTTCCTAAGGGGAAGAATTAGACCACCTATGGAGAAAGCTCCCTCTCCTCCGGGAGTTAGTTGGAGATACTATCTTGGATACTTATTGACCATCTTGACGGGAGCCGCGCTCACCTTCCTCAAAAGCTGGCATAAGGGCATCGGCATCCTGCTCTATTTCCTGGGGATGTTTCTCCTTGAGTGGTTGCCCAAGAAATATATGACGAAGGAGCTTCTCTCCTATTTAGTCTTTCAGCTCAACCTCAAATTCGCCTCTCCCTACTGGTGCACTTACGCCTATCTTGAAGAGCTTGAGGGAGTAATGGAGGCTAAATCTTTAAATAAAGGAGGTTTTGAAAATGAACCAAGAAAAGCTCGCTATTGATGGAGGTCCCAAAGCAAGGGAGAAACCTTTTCCACCACGCTTTCTCATTGGCGAGGAGGAGAGGGAAGCCATTCTCTCCTATCTTGACAGAGTGATAGAGACGGGAGAAGGCATAATCTATAATGGTCCGGAGGAAGAAGCCTATTGCAAGGAATTCGCTGATTTCCTGGGTGGCGGATATGCCGACGCCGTCAGCTCGGGAACGGCGGCTCTCTTCGTCGCCCTCCACGCCCTCAATCCCGAGCCCTTCAGCGAGGTAATCGTCAGCGCAGTAACCGACCCCGGCGGTATGATGCCAATAGTCTTCCTCAACTGCATCCCCGTAATAGCCGATACCGCTCCAAATAGCTACAACACCTGCGCCAAGGAAATCGAGAAGCTCATCTCGCCCCTAACCTCTGCAATAGTGGTCGCCCATATCGGCGGCGAGCCAGCGGATATTGAAAACATCGTGAAAGTAGCGAGGAAACATAATATCCCCGTAATAGAGGATTGCGCCCAATCCCATGGGGCAAAACTTAATGGCAAATATCTGGGGACTTTCGGCGATATAGGCGTTTTCTCCACTATGTTTGGCAAGCACCACTGCACGGGTGGGCAGGGAGGAATCGTCTTCACGAAGAATGAAGAGCTTTACTGGAAAATAAGGAGAAGCGCTGATAGGGGGAAGCCCTTTGGACTTCCTCCCGGTTCAACGAATGTAATCGCATCTCTAAATTTCAATTTGAATGAGCTTTCTTGCGTCATCGGGAGGGTGCAGTTGAGGAAATTGCCCAAAATCGTGGAGAAAAGAAGGAAAATCGTGGAGAGGATAAGGGAAGGGATTGAGGATTTGGAGACGATTTCCATTCCCGCTTGTCTTCCGGGAGCTGAGCCGAGCTATTGGTTCTTGAGAATTCGCTTTCATAAAGAGAATTGCAAGGTGGATAAAAATAAATTCTGTCAGGCTCTCAGCGCGGAGGGATTGCCAATCACTCCTTCCTATATATTTGCCCTTCCCCACTTGATGGATTGGTTTAGGAATCGCTCAGTGTTTGGAAAATCTGGTTATCCTTGGGCGAGCCCCGATTACAAGGGAGACCCACATAGGGAATTCCCCACTCCAAATGCCTTGGAGGCGATGGAGAACCATTTCAATTTGGCGATTTACGAGAGCTGGGGAGAGGAAGAGGTAAGGGATATAATCAAGGGTTTGAGGAAGGTATCAAAGGCTTTCTCCCAATGATAATTTATCTTCGCACTCCGTATCCAGACTTTTAAGAATCTGCTAAAATTGTTAAAAAAAGATATTAGACTTGCTAAAAAGAGTGTTTTCTTTTTGTCAATTATTGTGAGCCCCCTGTAAGGGAGGCGTGGCAATCTCAAACGAGATTTGCTTCGCTATCGCTCGCAATGACAGCAGGAGAGATTGTCATTGCGAGCCTCCCGTAAGGGAGGCGGGGCAATCTC
>Ga0080004_1157652_pt1 | contig 20053 bp, 27 predicted proteins | sample WasSprMetagenome_FD_69207 | JGI IMG/M metagenome (GOLD analysis project Ga0080004, IMG submission 69207) | Sulfidic aquatic microbial communities from Washburn Spring, Yellowstone National Park, USA - WS (SPADES assembly) (version 2) | ecosystem: Environmental > Aquatic > Thermal springs > Hot...
GGGGGGGGGATCTGTCGTTTAACGACATGGCGTATCTAGGCGCGTCGAGGGCCGCCAAGGACTTCGGGCTTGGTCTCAAGGAGGTCCAGAGCAAGACGCAGGACGACTACGTGCCCAACCTCAGAGCCGCGGCGAAGTCCGGCGACGCGGTTATCGCTGTGGCAGTCGGCTTCCTAATGACAGACGCCGTTAAGCAGGTGTCGCAGGAGTTCCCCAACGTGAAGTTCGCCATCATCGACGGATATATACCAGACCGCCCCAACGTTATGTCTGTTCTCTTTAGAGAGAACGAAGGCTCGGCGTTGGTTGGGGCATTGGCTGCCCTCACCGCGTATTACTACAACTGCACCAAGGTCGGCATAGTGCTAGGCATGGAGATACCTGTGCTCTGGAAGTTCGAAATCGGCTACGCCTACGGCGTTAGGTGGGCGGAGCGTTTCATCAAGCAGAAGTTTGGCAAAGATGTGAAATTCGACATACTCTATGTATACACAGGATCTTTTAATGACCCAGCAAAGGGCAAACAGGCGGCTGAGGTGATGCTGGCGCAGGGCGTGTGTGTAATATACCAAGCCGCGGGCGCCACAGGTCTCGGCGTGTTTGAAGCAGTGGCGGAAGCCGGCAAGAAAGCCGGAAGGACAATGGGTCCGCCCTTCGCCATCGGCGTAGACGCCGATCAGGACTACATAAAACCCGGCTTCATACTCGCCTCCATGATGAAGAGAGTAGACGTCGGCGTCTACACAGCAGCCAAGATGGCGGTCGAGGGGAGCTTCAAAGGCGGCGTGTTGGAGCTCGGCATTAAGGAGGGCGGCATCTCGGTCAGCACGCTGGATGATTTGTCCCAGTTCCTCGAGATAGGCATCAGGGCAGGCGCCGTGAAGGAGTCCGACGCGCAGAACATCATAAACACGGTGAAGGAGATGAGGTCTAAGATACCGACGTGGATATGGGAGGCGGTGGATAAGCTTAAGCAAGATATAGTATCCGGCGCGGAGAAGGTCCCCCTGCCCACCACGCAAGACCAGGTGGTTCAGCTTAGGAAGGAGCTGGGTCTAGGCACAGTCGGCTGATGAAGGTCTCTCTCCGCGAAATCCGCAAGGTTTTTTCAGACGGAACCCACGCCCTGAGGGGCGTCTCTCTCGATATTTTTCCCGGCGAGGTGCTCGCCCTCCTCGGCGAAAACGGGGCTGGGAAGACCACGCTTATGAAAATACTCTCTGGGATATACCGGCCGACCTCCGGCGAGATTTACGTAGACGGCATGAGAGTCAAGCCGAAGAACGCAAGAGACGCCCTCAAGCTCGGGATCGCCATGGTGCATCAACACCTTTCACTGATTCCAGGTCTCACCGCGTTGGAGAACGTCGCCGTGTTGGAGGGCGCATCTCTCTCGCCGGTGTCCACAGAGCTGAGGCGGAGGGTGGAGAAGATCGCTGAAGAGCTTGGGTTTGAGATTGAGTGGGATAGAGATGTGGAGGAGTTGCCGCTGGGCATGAGGCAGAGGGTGGAGATCGTTAAGGCCTTGTACTGGGGGGCGCAACTCCTTATACTAGACGAGCCGACAACTGTTTTGTCGCCACCTGAGGTGAAGTCGTTGTTTCAAGTGGTCAAGAGGTTGAAAGAACAAGGCCGGTCTGTGGTTTACATTACGCATAAGATACCGGAGGTCATGGAGATTGCGGATCGCGTCGTCGTGTTGAGAAGAGGGCTTAAGTCTGCAGAGTTCTCGCCGCCCTACGACGCCAAGAGGCTGGTGGAGGCTATGGTAGGTGAGGTGAAGACGGAGGCTGTGGAGAGGCTGGGCAAGCCTGGCGAGAGGCCTGTCCTAGAGGTGAAAGATCTATGGGTCTACGACGGCGATAGGGCGGTAGTACAGGGGGTAGACCTCGTTGTCAGAGAGCGGGAGATCTTGGCGATAGTTGGGGTGGAAGGCAATGGACAAGAGCATTTGGTGGAGACTATAGTTGGGGTTAGGAAGAGGAGTAGAGGCATGATTAAGATATATGGGGGCTACGCCTATATACCCGACGACCGGCAGAAAAAGGCGTTGGTGCTTGAGATGTCTCTCGTAGAAAACGCAATTACAGGCAAGGAGAATGAGTTCGCCAAACGTGGCTTAATCTCTTGGCAACAAGCCGAGCGTTTTACGGCGAAGTTGATAGAGGAGTTCGGAATAGTGGCGCCAGGCCCTTGGTCGTCGGCGCGGCAGCTCTCCGGCGGAAACCAGCAGAAGCTTGTGGTGGGGCGTGAGTTGAGCAGAGGCGCCAAACTCGTAGTGGCGCATCAACCCACCCGCGGCCTCGACGTTGCCACCACCGAGTATGTACAGACACTACTCATAAAGACTAGAAACGCAGGTGTTGGAGTGTTGTTAGTGACAAGCGACCTAGACGAGGCTTATAAACTAGCCGACACGATAGCAGTAATGTACAGAGGAAAGATCGTCGCCTACGGCCCCGTGGAGGAGATGGGGATAGAGCTTGTGGGTAAAAAGATGGCCGGGTTATGAGGAGGCTCGCTCTCTCTCTGTTAAACACAGGCCTTGCTTTGTTTCTGGCTTTTGTGCTGGGAGCAATCGCCATGTGGATCTCAGGCTACGACCCGCTCTTATCCTATAAATCCATGTTGTTAACGCCTTTGTCGGACTTGACTTATCTCTTCTCGGCGCTTGCCTTCTCGGCGCCGATACTCTTGACCGGCCTCACCTTCGCAGTAGGTCTCAAGGCCGGTCTTTTCAACATAGGCGCCGAGGGACAGACTTATATGGGCGCCCTAGGCGCCGTTGCGGCTGCCTACTTGACTAGAGACGTCTCGGCTTTGCCGCTTGCGGCATTTCTTGGAGTAGCCTTTGCTGTGGCTTGGTCAGCGATCCCGGCGTTGTTGAAGATCTGGAGGGGGGTAAACGAGGTTGTGGGCACGATAATGATGAACTGGGTTGCGTATTGGTTGGTGATAATGGCCGTTTCTACAATTTTTGCAAATCCGTCGCAACCAGAGGAGTCGGTAAAGATGCCAGAGGCAGCTCGTCTCACTCCGCTGGTTGCTGGGACAGACCTCACGTTGGCTGTGCCGCTGGCGTATCTAACCGCTGTGTTGATCTACGTCTTCCTCAGATACAGCGTTTGGGGCTACAGGATATCAATAAGCGGGCAAAACCCCACAGTGGCCAAGGCATACCGCATAAGGCCTGAGCAAGCGGTCTTGATGGCGTTTGGAATAGGCGCCCTCACGGCCGGCCTCGCAGGCGTGTTGCAGGTGGTTGCTAGGCCGCCCTCCTACAGCCTTGCCAGGAACCTAGCCAATGTCTACGGCCTCGGCTTCGACGGCATCACGGCCGCCATGTTAGGCAGGGGGCACCCAATAGGCGTCCTCCTCGCCTCGGTGTTCCTCGGAATACTGCAGGAGGGCGCACGCCATATGCAGATAGAGGTGGGCACTCCCTTTGAGTTCATAAGAGTGATACAAGGTCTGCTAATACTCTTCCTAGCGCTCCAGATGCTGAGGAAGATATGATAGACATCTTGCCGCTTCTATTGACGCAGGCGCTCCTCGCCGCTGTGCCCATACTGCTGGCCTCGCTTGGTGAGATCCTGACGGAGAGAAGCGGCGTCGTCAACATAGGGCTGGAGGGCATAATGCTACTCGGCGCGTTGATGGGGCCGCTGGCGGTGGACTACCTCCACAACAAAGCCGGCCTCCACCTACCAGACACCTGGTGGCCTCTTGTGGCCATGCTAGCCGCGGCGCTCACCGGCGCCTTGATAGGGCTCCTCCACGGCTACATCTCGGCGTATCTGGCGGGCGACCAGATAATCAGCGGAGTAGCCATAAATCTCTTCGCCGCGGGCGCGGTTGCCTACGGAATACAAGCCTACTGGGGCGTGGCTGGGTATAAACAGGTACCAGAGTGGGCGAAGACAGACCCCACCTGGGTCGCCGTGTTCGCCTTCGTGGTTGCCGGCGTCATGTGGTACATACTCTTCAAGTCCAGACTCGGCATAATCATCAGAGCATGCGGAGAAGACCCAGAATCCGCATTTAACATGGGCGTCGACGTAAACAAGGTAAGACTGCTCGCCACCGTGATCGGCGCAGCATTAGCCGCGCTGGCAGGCGCCTACCTCAGCATTGCCTACCTCTCCGTAGTCACCAAGGAGATCTCAGCCGGCAGAGGCTTCATAGCACTGGCCAACGTAGTTTTTGCAAACTGGAACCCAGCACTGGCAGTCGCCGGCGCCTTCATATTCGGCTTCTTCGACGCGCTTTCCTACTGGCTCCAAACGCTGAACCTAGCCAGATACGAAATCACGCGGATGATCCCCTACATAGCCACGTTGTTAATAGTGGCGGGCGTGATCGGCAGAGCGAAGCCGCCAAAGGCCGTAGGCAAGGCGTTCAGGAGAGAATAATTCAGTAGGCGGCGTTGCGCCGGAGTTCCGCGCCGTGTCGCCGAGGCGGCCTTGACCCCCGTGAGGATCTATACGGCCTAGAGGGCTACCGGCGACCCGTCTCCTCCAGCCACCTCGCGATGACGTCTGCGAGCTCTGTATAACGCATGAAACCCTCCAGATGCCCCTCGTAACATTCTATCTTTATCTTGCCGTCCTTCATGCGGTAGACCTTCGGCTCTTCGCCCGTGAGGGCCTTTATTACGGCGGAGAACCTCTCGGCGTCTGCCTCTCTGTCGGCCCTGGCGTAGGCGTAGCCCACGGCCGCATTGCCGGCTCTGCGCCTGCTGTAGGTGATTGTGTAGTCGCGCAGTACGCGGTCCACCTCCGCCGTTATTTTAATCCTCAGCAACTTCCTGCCGCCTTCGCCCTCCTCAACCTCGGCGCCTCCGTCTATGACCTTCACCACGTGTTCACTGCCACCCACCTCGACCACCCCCTCAAAGCCCTCCAGCTTCAAGATGCCTCTAGCCTTCCCCTCCTTCACGATCTCCTCAGCCTTTCTGTACACGTCGTCGCCCTCTTCCTTCGCCCTCTGGAGTATGTACTCTACGAACTCCGCCGCCAACTTCCTCTGTTGTTCATCCTTGCCGTAGACGGAAAGCCAAGCGGCGTACGCCAAGCCCTCCCTAAGGATTGAGACGTAGCCGTAGCGGTCCTCCTCAGGCATCTTCACCGAGAAGTGTCTCCCCTCCTCAAACCCCATATCCCTAAGCCGCTGTGCCTCCCGCACTATGCTGTCGGGGCTGGTGGAGCTGAATCTAACCCTAAATGCGCCCTTGGCCAGCCTTACCTCATACTTCGGCCAGCCCTCCTTCAACACGCGCCCCTTCCCCAGTTTCTCCAGCCAGAGCTCCGCTCTACTGGCGTCCACCCAGCCTCTCGCGGCGGCCTCACCAACAATCTTGGCGATGGCGTCCCTAAGCTCCTCACGCCCAGCCGCAAGCATGTCGGTAGCGGCGTAGACGTACCATCTGTCTGTGCCACCCTCCTTCTTCACCTCCACAGTGACGCCCGCGAGCCTCAAGAGGCGCGCCGCGAGCTCCACGCGGCCCCGGTCCGACGAGCGGAGTTGCAACTCGATCGCATTGTCACGTAGATATATGTTGTACTTGACGGCGACGCCAGCCTCCGAGAGGGTCAAATCGGCGGCGACGTGGCCTTTCTCAGTCCGCCTCATGCTGTTCTCATCGACCCGCACCTCCACCCGGGTCTCTTTCATGAATTCATTGAACTTTTCGCTTAAATACTCTCCGCCGGCTGAGGGCACCGTCACTGCGAGAAAGCGCTTAAGCTTCGTTGCGTTCTCACCGTGGGTGGCTATGTAGTAATATCTGTCCCTCACCACGTACGTCCGTACGCCAAATTTCCATTCGTCTGAGAGAAGCTGGTTGAGCGACAGCAACGCGGCTAGGCGCAGAAGTGCGGCGCCTCCGCCCAGCTCCCCACCGACGGCCAGCATGACACTCTGCGCCTCCACCGTGCCGTCTCCCGCCACCGCAGTCGCATACATCTCGCCGAAGAGGAGCCGAGCCTCCTCTATGTCGAATTTTCCATTAAGCGCCTTGTCCAGCATGATTAACTCCAGAGCGGGGGCTACGAACTTCCTCACCACTGCATCCCTAGCGCAGTCCCTGGCGAGGCAGTATACATTGGGCTCTTCGCCGCTGAAAACACGTTCAGACTGATGCTCTGTGGGAATTGGCTGGGCGGTTTGAAGTGGGGCTGTGGTATGAGTATGTAAGGATGGGTACGTGGTCGCACCAGTTTGACGTCTTCTGCGGCGTCGTTGTGAATGGGGTGAAGCTGTATCAGCCGTATTGCCGTACTGCGGAGGATTGCGTAAGGCAGATTCTAGAGGACTACAGGAGGGAGCTGGAGAGGCTGAGGGAGCCGCCTGAGCCGGCTTTAGTCGTTAGGAGCGACCCGGCGGAGGAGCTTCTGCGGGAGTGGTCGGAGCTGGAGGCCTTCGGCGTGGAGTGGGTGAGGAAGTGGCTGGATCTTAGGGATAGGCTGGTGGAAATTGCCAAGGTTATGCGTAGATTTCCGTGGATGGTTGATGTGGTGAGGCAGAGGCCTATGAGCATCCTCCACCCCTACATGGTGGAGGTGTATGTGGCGAGGGATGGGTCTGAGGCTTGTCTCTCGCTCGCCTCGTCGAAGGCGTACTGCGCCCAAAACGGCTCGGTTAGGGAAGTCAAGCTGGAGCTGGAGTTCAGCCGGTACGAGACACACGAGGAAAAGACTAGAGAGGTGTACCGCCCCAAGGGGCTATTAGCCTACACCGCGGCGGCGAGAGAATACGTGAGGATACTCTAGCCGCTTCTCTCTCCGGCGACCGATGTGTCGCACGACCTATAGAGGAGAGTGAGATAGCGGAATATCTGCCGTGCCGCGTCCCCAGCCTTGAGACGTCTAACTATCTCCCAGCAAAGCCTCCGAAGGCCGTTGGTAAGGCGTTCAGGAGAGAATAAGTTATAAATCCGGTAGGTGGTATTCGATATGGAAGATTTTAAGAAGGCGATGGAGGAGATCACTAAATCCATCCAGAAAATGGTTGAAGACCTGAAGGAGAAGAAGGACTACCGGCTAGTTGAAGAAGGCGACGAGGTCCGGATAGAGATAGACATGCCGGGCCTAGAGCCGGCGGACATTGCGCTTACTGTGACAAAAGACGGCACGGCGATAAGAGCAGAGGGCGCCAGGGGGGAGAGGAGGTACTCGAAACATATACGTCTCACCGTGAAGATCGATCCCTCTTCAACGTCTGCGTTGTATAGAAACGGCGTGTTGATAATAACGGCGAAGAAGGTTAAAGAGGAGGAGATAAGAGTGCCGGTCCGCGGTTAGGTTTCTAAGAGCCTATACAGCGCCACCGCCAGCTGGCCTGCGGAGCCCACGTCTTTGTTCACTGCGTAGCCCAAAATCGAGCCTGGAGGTAGCTCTCTAGGCGAGAAGGCGAGGTCCGAGCCGTGTATTAGGAGCATTATCCTTTTATTAACTTTCTCAACAGTTCTGGCGTCCTTATCCAGCTTGCCGATGGCGTATACTACGTCTGGCTTCAACACTTCAACTGCGTCGTTTATGTCGTTGAAGACGAGGACCTCTCCTCCCATTTTAAACGCAAGTTTAAAAAGATCTCCTATTTGCTGTGCGGCGGCCCCAAATACTTTAATTAACGCAAGTCGCCTCACGCCGAACCCGTAGGCGATCTTGGCGAGCTCTAGCATCTTAGGCACAGAGCTTATGTTGTAAATAGCCACCACGAGCTCCATGACGGGGCAAAACGCCGTAGTTTTTATACTTGTGCCTTCGCCGCTAGACAGACCCCCTCCTCGCACTCCACAAAAAACGGCGTCTTGGCCATTACGAGAAGTCCCTTCCTGAACTCCCCAAGCTCCTCGCTCAGTACAAGGGTCTTCCCGCAGAGCTCCAGCTCCCGGCCGCGTACCCTGAAGATAAATACGTCCGCACAGGGCTTTAGGTCAACCTCTATTATGGCGACGTCACGGACCTGCGCCACCTTTACGATCATACTCAGCCAGAATCTTCACAGCCTCGTTGGCGACCCTCACGGCGTCTTCCACGCCGACCTCCGGCGCGAACTCGTCGGTCTCCCTGTTGGCAATAGCCGCATATACGCCGCCGGCCCTCGCGCCGTATATAGACGCCAAGGTGAAGATGGTGGCGCTCTCCATCTCGAAAGACAGCACCCCTAGACTTCGTAGAGTGTCTATGAGGCCCTTGCTCCACGGCGGCATGAAGCCTCCGTAGCCAGGCCGCTCCTGGCCGACGTAGAAGGAGTCTGTAGATGCCACCATGCCGACGTGGTGCCTAACCCCCAGCGACTCCGCCGCCTCGACGAGCGCCCTCACCACCAGCCAGTGGGCCGCGGCGGGGTACTCAGGCGGGGCGTACCACCTTGAGGCCCCGTCGAAGCGGACGGCGGCTGTGCCGATGATTAAATCGCCGAGCCTCACCTCCCTCCGCAAGGCGCCTGTGGTGCCCACTCTTATGAAGGTGTCGGCGCCGGCGTAAAGTAGCTCCTCCACCGCAATTGCGGTGGAGCCCGAGCCTATGCCTGTCGACGTGGCGCCGACGGCGACGCCCTTATACGAGCCGACCCACGTGACAAACTCCCTGTTTCTTGCCACCTCCCTCGCCCCGGCCCAGTGCTTAGCTATCAGAGGCACCCGGCCGGGGTCGCCCGGTAGCAACACATACCGCGGCGCCTCACCTGGGGCGAGTAGGAGGTGATACGCCTTGACGCCCACCTTAGGTCTCTGGGCCATGACGAGCCTTATAACGTGGTTTTAATACGTAATGCCCTTATGAGGTTGATGAAAGAAAGCACGGCGGACAAGGCGTTTAAAGCTGTGAAGACCCAGTCGCCGAGCAACACGGCGTAGAGGGTCAGCGCCACGCTTCCGAAGAAGTAAAGGACAATGAGGTCGATAGGGGGCGGGGGGCTCCTCCGGATGATGTTTACGGCCCAAGCAGCCGCGATCAAGAAAAGCCCCAGAAGCCCGATTATCTGCGTCATAAAGCCGAAACTCCCGACTGGGTCACGGACACCTTGTAGTAGGTGTGTCCCAACGCGGCCAATACCCTCTCCACCAGTTCCTCGTCCCGCGGCAACAATACGACGGCGCCGCCTCTGCCCGCCCCGCTTATCTTCCCGCCGTATATAAACGGCCTGACCATCTCCAGCAGACTCACCACGCGCCCCTCCACAACGCCAAGTGCGCCGAGGAGCCAGTTGTTCACATACATCAACTCCCCAAGACATTCCAGATCTCCCCCTACCAGACAGGCGTGTGCCTCCTCCACGAGGCTCCCAATTGCCTCAACTACGCCCGCGGCGGAGCGCCGCCTTCCGAGAAGCGCCTTGACCTCGGCAACTATCTCCCCCGTGGTGCCCCTCCGGGGAAGCACCGCTATATAAAAGGGAGGCAGAGAGGCGTCTATCCTCTCCACGCGGAACGGGCTGGCCCAAATCTTCAGAAGCCCCCCCAGCGACACCGCGGCGGTGTCCATCGGCGAAGCTATGCCCTGAACCTCCAGCTCAACCCTGTGGCCCAGCTTCGCAAGTTCTTCCCCGCCCACGTCAACACCAACACAGCGCGAGTATGCCTTCAACACGCCGACAGAAACCGCGGCGGAAGTGGCGGCGCCGATGCTAGGCGGCAGATCGCTTCTAATCGCGAACCTGGCCTTCAAAGCCCCCCACCTCCCCTCCGCGACCCTAAGCGCGGCGTCTACATATGCAAAGAAGCGTTCAGAACCAAACGCCTCTATGCGCCTCTCCTCTGGGAAATACCGAAGAGATGCAGAAGCGCCAACGGTCTCCACCACAAGCTTATCCCCCCTCTCGCACTCCACGTAGACTCCTCTGTTTATTGTGACTGCTATTGCAGGTTTACCGTAGACAACGGCGTGCTCCCCAAAAAGCTTAATGACCCCCGGGGCGAAAACTTTAGCCATTAAAAGAGCGAGGCCAGAGAACCTGCCACCTCCTCGTCGCTGGGTCCCTCCTTCTTCTCCTCCTCCGCCTGGGCCTTAGCCTCCTCGGCGGGCTGGGCAACTTGCTGTTGCGGAGCTTGAGGCGTCGCGACAGACAAGCCGAGCTCCGGGGCCTTGTGGGCCACCGCCGCGGCCAAGGCGTTTGCCTCCGCCACAGCCCTCCCTATTAGCATCGGCAAGGTCTCCCTCGTCACCACGCCGAGCTTCACGGCCAGCGCCGTGGCCCTCATGTGGGCGGCGGGGATCACCACTTGCAACACCTCCTTTGTCGGGTAGACCACGTTTAGCGCCAGGTTCCTCGCATATGCGGCGGCGGCCTCGAAGAGCTCTCTGTACTTGCTCACGTCTATCACCAGGTCTGATATGTCTACAAACCGCGTGCCCTTCCAAACAACGCCGAGGAACCTCAGTTGCTCAAATACGGGCTCTATGCCGACCACTCTTAGGACTTCGGCGATCTCCGGCGTGATCTCCTGCCCGGCTTTGGCAACCACAGTGTCTTTCGCAATCCAGATCTTGCCCTCCTGAACCCTCGTCGGTATCTTCAGCTTGCCGAACTTAGAGATTATAGGGCCTGGCGATGCGTTGGTGGGGCCGGCCGGCACCACGATGTCAAACGGAGCCTTGTCCCCGGGCTGTGCCGCACGCCTCACCGCGTTTTCCACCACAATCTTGATAACCTCGGCTGGGTTCACATTGGTAAACAAGAACCCAACCTCGCCCCTCACCCTTTCAGCCACCTCCGCAGGGATGCCGCCATATGCCTTCGTAAACGCGATTTTAAACAGAGTAGGCTTGATCACCTTAACAACTCCATAAGGCCTCATTCTGTATCTGTACTCGTGTAGAACCCTGTCAGAGAGCCCGTGGAGATCGAAAAGGAAGACGTACTGGTAGTTCTTCAACAGATCAACAGCCTCCTCCACTATTTTGACCTTACGCTCTGGATACGACTTAGCCCTTACATATCGCCTCTTGCCCAAGACGAGCATCAAGACGCGATACTGAGGACTATTTAAATAATTTTAGCGGGCTAACACCTCCAAAGCCCTGAGTTTTGCGGGAGGCCCCATCGTCTTCTTTATGTATATATCCTTCAGATACTGCCTCAAGGCAAACTTTCTGTTTACCTCCTCCAACACGGCGAGGGCGTTCTCTAAGATCTCCTCAGGCTTCTGAGCCTCGGAGCCTATCCGCACCTTTATCACAGGCTCGTTCCTAATCCTAACCCTAACGGCCCTCCTCAGCCGCTCAACCACAGACTTCACGTCGACGTTTGGAGGCGACACCTCGGGCATCTTCCCCCTCGGCCCGAATATGGGGCCCACCACCCTGCCCAGCAGAGGCATGAGGTCGGGCGGCGCCACGAAGAAGTCGTATTGATTCGACAGCTTCCTGATCGCCCTCTTGTTTCCAGCGAGACCCTCTATCTGGTCTCTCGTGATTACCCCGTCGACGCCGGCGTTTTTAACCTGGACCTCAAACGCGCCGTGTGCAAAAGCCCCTATCTTGTTCGGCTTAGGCGGGTGGGGCAACTCCACGAGCAAGTTGATGCGGTTCTCCGGCTTGCTCAGATCCACGCCTCTAAGCACCACAATCAATTCAACGCTCTGCCTAAATCGCCTCGGTTTTCCAGCCTTTAAGGCCTCTTTAATCTTGGTTAACAAAACTTCCTTGTTGATTACGGCGCTCATGTCACCACGACTTTTCAAATTTATTAATAATTTCTGCGTATCTACCGCCGTCTAGCTCCTTCATCACCTCCTCCGCCGGCTTCCCGTCGACAGTGACGCCCATGGCCTTACACGTGCTCAAAAGCTGCTTCACGGCGGCTTTCAAAGTTTTCGACTTAAGCTCATCCTTCTTAAACAAGGCAATCTCAACAACTTGTTCAAAGGCCAAGTTGCCTAAAGTCTCTTTCGTGGGGTCGTGAACGCCGGTGTCTTTGCCAAACAGCTTAAGTAATAGATCCCCCACAGGCGGGAGATGCACCTTGACCTCATACCTAGAAGGCGACGCAACCTCCAACTCCACCTTCTGGACGGGGTATTTGCCGTATTTCTTCAGCTCATCCTGCACCCTCTCAACAACGGCGTTGGGGTCCAGGCCAAGTTGCTTCAAAGAGTCCTGGAACTGCGGGTTCACCGCAACCTTGCCCCCCTGTAGAGGCACAGCTACGACACGCTTTGACATCGCCCCCACTAAAAGGGGTAAGTATTAAAAGTTTTCCTAGACAAGAATGCTAGCGTCCTTTTCGGACCAGCTTGACTTCAGTGATCTTGAGGTCGAGCGGCATGGGGAATGCGCTGTCGAGGAGCTCCACCCGCACGATTCCCTTGTCCCGGTCCACAAAGGTGACGCGCGCCCTGCTACCCTTTAGGACGTCTGCCACGATCTCCACTTCGTCGTTTACGTCGAGGTCCACGGCCGGCTTGACGGGCTTCAGAACCTTCATGACCTCCTCCGCGTTTGTAATCCCCTTCATGACTCCCTTTACGTGTTTTACGCCGTATACAGCGCGGTTCACGGCGGGGAGGGACTCCCCCTCCACGAACAATATGCCGAATGACTCAGGAGGCACCACTATGGAATATATTGGTATCTTGCCGGACTCCGCCCGCATCTTCAGAACAATAACCACGTTGTACTCCTGGCGCGACACCACGCTTATTGTGTATACAGGGCAACGCTCCTGGGACATCTTTACCTCATCTTAACTAGGAGGTAGAGCAGGCCTACGAAAATAACGGTGATAGATACAAGCACAGCCACGGTCTCCTTAGCCGGGTCGCCCAGCGCATAGATCGGGGTTCCGTATACTAGGTGCCTGATATACACGCCAGCTATGTGGAAAACTACCTGGAACGCCCCCGCGATGAACGCTAGAAGCACGAGGAACTTGGCCGTTAGGTTAAACTCCTCCTCGTCCGGCCTCGTCGCCGTGGACACCACCCACTTGATGTCCCGCCACATGTTAGCCAACCTCTCCTGTAGGGATGCCACGCGTCAAAAGTTACACATACTATTAAAAGTTTAGGTCGCTCGTGAGGAGTAGGAACCTTCGCCGCTTAGTATGGAAAATGGACTCAAGACAAAAGCTGTTTGCCGACGTCCGGCACATCGCTCAGCGCGCCTAGGAGAGAGTCGTGGAGCGGCTTCTTAATTACGGTCTCCCGCTCCCCGAACCTGGGCGCCTTAACCTGGGGATCTCGGCGCCGCAGGCGGCGCGTTCACCGGCTCGTCTCCTCTAGCCACTTCTCTATGGCTTCTGCGAGCTCGGCGAAGCGGGCGAAACCGTCTAGGTGTTTTCTGTAGCACTTTATAATTACCCTGCCGTCCTTCATGTGGTACACCCCCGGCTCCTCGCCCGTTAGGGCCTTAATCAGCGCTGAGAACCTTTCAGCGTCTTTCTCTCTGCCGCCGGGAGCATTGGCCCTGGCCGCGGCGGAGCCCACAGCCGTGTTGATTTCCCCATACCTGCCGTATGTTATCTCGTAGTCGCTCCTCACACCGTCAACCTCCGCAGTTATCCTAATCCTCAGCAACTTCCTGCCGCCTCTGCCCTCCTTAAGCTCGGCCCATCCGTCTATCACCTTCACCACGTGCTCTCTGCCTTCTATCTCGATCTTCTTCTCAAAGCCCTTCAACGTCAGAGAGCCCCTTGCCTTGCCCTAGGCTGGTGGAAATTGCAAAGGTTCTGCGTAGATATCCGTGGATGGTGGGGGTGGTGAGGCAGAGGCCTATGAGCATCTTCCACCCCTACATGGTGGAGGTGTATGTTACAAGGGACGGGTCGGAGACGTATCTCTCGCTGAACCCGCCGAAGGCGTACTGCGCGCAGGACGGCTCGGCGAGGGAGGCCAAGCTAGAGCTGGAATTTAAGCGATACGAGACATACGAAGACAAGATGAGAGAGGTGTACAGACCAAAGGGGCTATTGGCGTTCACCACGGCGGCGAGAGAATACGTGAAGATACTCTAACAGTCTTTTTCTCCAATTATTTTCATGTGTTGGTTAAAAGTTTAGGCCAGAAGCTGGCTGATGTATTCAGACTTGGAGAACTTCACGAGGTCGCGGTAGGTCTGACCGACCCCCAGGTAGTACACTGGGCGCTTCAACGTATACATAAAAGTCAGTATGGAGCCGCCCTTGGGGTAGGCGTCGACCTTGGTGGCTATCATGCCGTCTATCTTCACGTATTTGGAGTAGTACTTGGCGATCTCCAGGGCCTCGTTTCCCAGTTGCGCGTCGAAGACGAAGACGGAATACTGGGGCTCGACTACGCGCTGGATCTTCCGGAGCTCGTCCATCAAGTTGGCGTCTGTATGCATGCGGCCCGCCGTGTCTATAAGCACGAAGTGGTACCCCCTGGACTTGGCGTGTTGCGTTGCGTCGTACGCAACGGCGGCTGGGTCTGAGCCGTAGGGGCCGCCTATAACCCTAAACCCCACCCGCCTCCCGTGTTCCTCCAGCTGCTCCCTAGCCCCGGCCCTGAAGGTGTCCGCCGCGGCGGCGACCACCCTGAACCCCATCTCCTGTAGCTGAAACGCCAGCTTTGCCAAGGTCGTGGTCTTGCCGTAGCCGTTAGGCCCCAGAAACATGACGGTTACGGGCCTCGTCTTCTCAAGCGTCTTCCTCCCCTCTTCGTAGAAATCCACATCAGGCACGTCGCTGAGAACGGCAAGGAGGGAGTCGAAAACCGACTTCTTTATGACGGTCTTCCGTTCCCCGAACCTGGGCACCTTAACCCCCACCAGCCTCCTCTTGAGCTCCTCAACAACGGCGTCGGCAACGTCCACGGCGACGTCGCTCTCCACAAGGTCTAGGTAGAGGTCTGAGACCAAACCTTCAACCTCCTTCTCGTTTAGCGTATCCTCCTTTACTGCGCTGACTACGGTCTCTACAAACTTCGAAAAAGTCTTCTTGAGCCTATCGAACATTTCTGGCGCCCAGCCGCTCTAGGACCTGGCGGATCTGCTCAGCCCTCTCGGCGAGCTTCTGGAGGTTCTCCTCAAGCGAAGTCTTCAGCCTGGAGTACTCCTCGATCCTCTCCTGGAGGATCCTCTCAGCGTTGTCGAGGTCTAGGAACGCGTGGTAGCCCGCGCCGATGGGCGTAAGGACCTCCCTTGTATCAAAGGCGCCACTTACGAAAAGCCCAGCGCCGATGTGGACAAGCCGCCCATCCCCGCCGCCTTTCAGAAGCCTCACGCCGTCTAGTGCCGTGGTCAGCTCGTCGAGAAGCTCGGCGACGGTCGTGTGCTGTGCCTGCAGACTGGACAGCAACTCCCCAATCAGCTGGTACTCCTCCAGGAGCCTCTGGACGTCTTGTCGAGACATGTCAATACTTAATCACCTTATCCACCGCCATCAAGAGCTTGACCTCCTCCGACCGCGCCTCCTCGGGCGGCACCACCGAAACCTCTCTTATCCTTATCTGCACCCTCCTAAGCCTGTGCCTACTCCCAATAAGCGAAAAAGCCTTCTCAATGGCATCGTGCGGCTTCTCGGCGGTCACCTCCAACCTGAACTTCATCCCGGTGGTGGTGTCTCCAACTACGCGGTAAATCTTAGGCATGTCGGGCTCTCAACTCAAGCCTTAAAAGTTTAACGCCACCTCTGATGGGGATCTCGGCGCCGCAGGCGGCGCTATCCCAGCACGTGGGTTATGCGCATCAGCTCAGGTCCCGCTGTCTCGTCGCCGACGAGGGCGCCGTGGTCGTTCACCACCATGCCGCCCCTGAGGAAGCTTTTCCCCTTGTTGACGGTGCCCACATCTACCTTCACCTTGAAGTAGTCGGCGAGCTTCTTGAGGTCCTCGTCGGTGGCCTCGGGGGCCGCCAGGAGGCCCCTCGAATTTATCACGGCCAGCGCCCCCACGAGCGGGTTGTTGGCTACGGTGTCCACAACCACCTCAACGCCGAGCACGTCAGCCACGACCTTCCGCAACTGCGGCTCCAAGAGGGGCGAGACCAGCGCGACTCTGTTGTTGGCAAGCACGAGGTTCGAGACGGCGGTGTATTTGGTCTGTAACACCTGCACGTTGAGCCCCAGCGACTTGAAGAGCTCGACCTCATCCTCTAGCGCCAGCGGCGACAGAAGAACGCCGTTGTCATTAACTACAGTGAACACCCCCAGCAGGGGGGACTTCGCAATGGTGAACCTGGCTACAGAGGTGCGGAGGGTGCTCCGCACCACGTCGTCGATTTTCTCAGGGGCATCGGGCGGGAGGAAAGTTATGGTGTTGTTAGACGCTATGAAGACGCCGACGGAAGATGTGCCGAAAACCTTGACGGGGGCTACGTCAAACATCACTCCTTCAGCTCCACAACCACTGACCCGTCGCTGTATTTCTCCACAGCGACGCGCACCCGCCTCGGCGGCTTCTCAATACTGCGGGACCACAACGCCATGTTGAGCCTCTGGCCCACCTTCACCGACCTGGGCTCCACCTTGAGATGCCTAGCCACAAACCTCCTGATAAGCCCCACGGCGTATTTAGCCCTCTTGCTTCTCGAAACTTCGTAGGCCCTCCTCAGGTTTATTACATACTCCCGCGTGAGCACCACCTTCTTCTCCTCAGACACGACCGCATAAAAAGGTCAAGTTATAAAATTTAGCCCCAGTAAAGCTCCGGCTTCTTCTTCTTCTCGCCCGGTCCCTCCGCTACGCCGCCTTGGACGGGCCTCTTAGGAGGTCGCATCTTGAGCATGTATCTATCTGTAGACTTGTTGATATACGTTTCCATGTAAATTTTCCAAGCAAGGTAAAAGAGATAAATATACGCTTCTACTTGTGATAGACCCCAAGAGGCTGCTTGAGCTTGTGCTGAGATACGCAGTAAAGACAGAGGGCGGGGAGGTGTATAGGCGCTACACAAGGTTCCGGGCGGACAGGTGGTACGGCGGCATCGCCACTGCCGACGTAGTCGGTTGCAACCTACGGTGCGGCATGTGCTGGGCTTGGAGAAACACCTCCTTCGTCTTTACGGCGGGCGAGTGGCTTCCGCCGGGCGAGGTCGCCGACAGGCTAAGGGACATAGCGAGGAGGAGGGGGTTTGAGCAGGTGAGGGTGTCCGGCGGCGAGCCCTTGATAGCCCCGGCGCATCTGCTCAAGGCCATAGACCTCTTGGCGGAATACACCTTCGTCATGGAGACAAACGGCATCTTGATAAACCGGCAACTCGCCAAGGAGCTAGCCGCGAGGCCCAACGCGGTGGTGAGGGTTTCCCTAAAGGGCGCCGCGGCTGAGGAGTTTGAAAAAATTACAATGTCGCCCAGCGCCTACTTCCACAGGCAACTAGACGCCATCCGCCACCTAGTGGAAAGCGGCATGAAGCCCTGCCGCGATGTGTATCCAGCCGCCATGTTGGGCTTCTCCACTGACGAAAACATAAAGAAGCTGGAAAAGGCCCTAGCCGACATACACCCCGTCCTCCCCCAGTGCATAGACGTGGAATATGTAATCCTGTACCCCCACGTAGTGAAGCTGATGAAGACGCGCGGCCTCACGCCTATACGCGCAGTGAGGCCGAACGGAGTGCCCGCCTTCATGATATGAACTGCCTCCAGCTCACTCTCTACCCAAGCATAACGCTGGCGCTTCTCGACGAGAGACTCATCAAGATCTTCGGCGTGAAGAAAGGCGTGTGGGCAGGCGACGACCTGTATATATCAGGCCGGTGGTACGACCCCTGGAGATATATAAACGACGTCGCGGGGCGTCTCCGCGACAAGACACATGCGCTGGCTGAGAGGTTCAGCCAGTGCATCGGCATCTCCACCTCCCCAGGCGACGAGGACCTCCTCTTCGCTGTGGCCTTTCTCACCCAGAACACTGACTACCACACCAACGTATTGAGGTGGACACGAGCCATCTTCTCAAAGACGGAGGACCTCGCTGAAATAGCAGAGACAGCCCCGTCAGTTGGCAGGAGCTACCAGCTCCAGAAACTGCCGCAGGCACTCAAGGCGTACATAGAGCTCGGCAGACCCCGCGAGAGGAGGGAGCTCCTCCGCATCCCAGGAGTCGGCCCCAAGGTGGCTGACTTGTTCCTCCTCTTCACCGGCGACGCAACGGCGGCGCCCGTGGACAAACACTTCATGAGGACAGCGCCTAAGCTGGGGCTCGACGGGAGGCCCCCCAACCCCGCCTACTGCAGGAGATACGCCTGTAGCTCATGCCCCCTCTCCGCCAGTTGCCTAAGAGCACAAGCCGCCGAGAAGCTGGGCAGGCTGGCCGGGTGGGTTCAGACCCTCGCCTACCTGGCAGACAAGGGCGTGCTCGGCGGCTTCATTTAAATACCGGCCGCAGGCACAAAGCCCATGGGGTGGAAGACGCCGTGAAGAAGGAGGAGGAGTTCGTGGTCACGCCGTGGGAGGTCAGGGGCAGGGTTGACTACGACAAGCTTCTCCGGCACTTCGGGGCCAAGCCCCTCACCGCGGACGAGATAGCCCTCCTCGAGAAGTACGCAGGGGAGGTGCACCCCCTGATTCGGCGCGGCTTCTTCTACGCACACAGAGATTTCGACGCCGTAATGAGGTGGCACGGCGATGGGAAGCCGTGGGCCCTCTACACGGGCAGAGGCCCCAGCGGCCCCGTGCACATAGGCCACATGGTGCCGTGGATCCTCCTCAAGTGGTTCTCAGACAAGTTCAATCTGGAGGTCTACTTCCAGCTCACCGACGACGAGAAGTTCTTCGACGACCCCGAGATGAAGCTGGAGGAAGCCACGAACTGGGCCTACGAAAACGCCCTCGACGTGATAGCCCTCGGCTTCACGCCGGACAAGCTCCACCTAATCGTCGACACCAAGGACATAAGACCGCTGTACCCCATAGCGGTTAAGGCGGCCAAGAAGCTCACGTGGAACACCGTGAAGGCCACCTTCGGCTTCACCGACTCCACAAACATTGGCCTCATATTCTACCCATCCCTCCAGATAGCCGTGGCCTTCCTCCCCACCGAACTCCGCCGCGAAGCGACGCCGGTCCTCATACCCTGCGCCATAGACCAAGATCCTTACTTCCGTTTGGCGAGAGACATAGCCGACACGCTCGGCTACCCCAAGCCCACCACTCTGTACTCCAAGTTCATCATGGCGCTGACGGGCGAAAGCAAGATGTCCGCCTCCAACCCCGACTCCGCCATATACACACAAGACGACGAGAAGGCCGTCAAGAGAAAGATAATGAATGCCTTCACCGGTGGAAAGCCCACCGCAGAGGAGCAACGCAAATACGGCGGAGACCCAGACATATGCCCAGTCTACCACTACCACATGCTCTTCGACCCCGACGACGCATCGGTGGAGAAGATCCGGCAGGACTGCAGAAGCGGGGCGATGCTGTGCGGCGAATGCAAGCTCAAGCTCTACGACAAAATAACAAAATTCCTAAAGGAGCACAAAGAGAGGAGAGAAAAAGCCCGCGGAAACGTGGATCAATACCGTATAAGCGTCAAACTCAAGTAACAACCCTACCAATCGCGTAGGTGTCGCCCACCTTCTCAATCTGCACCTTAACCCTCTGCCCAGGCTCCGCGCCGGGGACAAACACCACAAACCCCTCAACCCTCGCAACGCCGTCTCCCCTCCTCGACTTCTCCACAACCTCAACCTCAACCACGTCTCCCTCCTTCACCGGTTTAGGCCCAGACGGACCACGCCGCCCATGCGGCGGCCCCCTTCTCGTTCCTCGTTCCATCTACGACAATGAGACCCACTATATAAACCTTTGTCTGGGCTATGAGCTAAGCCGACGATGCCGATAAGTGATGAATGCCGCGGCCATGTCGAGCACCACATATGGATGATTGAAGCCCGAGAGACGGCGACCCACGGCTTGATGAAAAATTTTTAAAATCGTGCAAAACCCTGCTATGAAGGGCCCGTAGCTCAGCCTGGTTAGAGCGGCGGAGGACCCAGCCTCCGGTCCGCTGATGCTCTTAACCCGTAGGTCGTGGGTTCGCGGCGAGAGCCGGCCTACGAATCCCACCGGGCCCGCCAGTCTAGTTTTACTTTTAACTTGACCGGTTGGCTTCTGACATAACGAGCTACCCGCCTTAGTTGTCTTCATGTTTT
>Ga0080004_1121473_pt1 | contig 20048 bp, 22 predicted proteins | sample WasSprMetagenome_FD_69207 | JGI IMG/M metagenome (GOLD analysis project Ga0080004, IMG submission 69207) | Sulfidic aquatic microbial communities from Washburn Spring, Yellowstone National Park, USA - WS (SPADES assembly) (version 2) | ecosystem: Environmental > Aquatic > Thermal springs > Hot...
CACGAATTAATCCATTTAGTTAGATTTATTAGATATGAGAGTAATTTTTATTCTAAATATAAATGGGAAGAAGAAAAATTTGTGCATAATCTTACCAAAAAAGCCTTAAAAGATTTCACAATTTTACCTTATATGAATAAAGTTTTTTACTATTTTGACCAAATTTATTTTTAAAATCTTCAAGGAGGTGAAGAGGTATGCCAATTTATGAATATGAATGTAAAAGTTGTGGAAAGCACTTTGAATTATGGCAAAAAATAACAGATGAGCCTTTAAAAGTTTGTAAAGAATGTGGTGGAGAATTAATAAAACTTATTAGTGAAAGTAGTTTTATCTTAAAAGGCACTGGTTGGTATGTTACAGATTATGCAAGAAAAGAAAAGGAAAAGAAAGAAAAACAGAAAAAAGAGAATACCTCTTTAGAAAGTAGTAGTTAAAAATCTTTAGGAGGAAGTATGAAAAATGGTTTTACAGTTTTAGCAGAAGAAAGAGAAAAAGAGAGAAAGAGGAAAGTTTTGCTCCAACTCTTAAAAGCATATCAAAGGCATATAAAAATAAAAAAGGAGAATTGATTAAATACTTAAAAGGAGAAGCTAAAGCTATTATTGATCCAGATAGAGAGGATTTTATGAAGTCCTATATAAAACAAACTAAAAGTTTAGAAAATAAAGATTTAGAGAATTTGGCAGATTTCTTATTATCCTTTTAAAAAGTATTTAAAATTTATTGACAAATAATTAAATTTTTTTTAAAATTATTAGTAGTGTCTCATTATTGTGTAAAAAAACTTGAAATATAGGAAAGGGCATGATTAAACTCAATGAGGTAAGAGGATTTAATGAGATTGAATTGGGGAGCTACCATTCCCTTTCTAGAGAAGTTTTTATACAACAGAAGGGACATTATGACAAACTCCCCTTAACATTTCTAAAATATAATATACCTATGTCAGAAAGAGGCTCAGAGTGAAAAAATGCCAAGTCAGTTTAGCTGACACAATTTCTCCAGAACTTTTACACAACCTTCGATATTCTATACAACACCTTAGCCCTTGTTGTACCCCAATAATAGATGTTGAGATAGTATTCATAACTTTTGAGGAAGGTTTATTTGAGGTATTAAAGGGACTATTTACGTTAAGTAGCACAAAATAGAATCTTATAGGAGGTATCGCATTAAGAAAGTATTTTTGGCATTAGGATTAAGTCTTTTTATTTTTGTCGGAAACACTTTTTCTTATTCCGGATCTGCAACAGACCAAGCAAGTGGTACATCAGGAGACAGTTATCATGCTATACATGGATTTTCTGACGAGGATGCCTGAAGAGAAGCAAGTCAAGGTTTTGATATACGTAGAAGTTCAAATTTAAGTGGGGTGGTATGGAATATATTTCAACGCCAAAGTCAAAGTATGAAGTAAATAAATCCACAGGAAATTATGAAGTAAGTAAATCTCCTGAGACAGAAAAAAGTTCAAAGTATGAAGAGTGGCGAAAAGCTGCTAAGGAAGCTGAAAAAGAACGCAAGGAAAATCCGAGAGTTAAGAATTCTCCAAAATATACAGTTCCGAACATTGATAAAAAAGGAAAATATGGGAGGGGAAAATAAATGTACAGGAGAAAAATTATGAAAAAACTAATCGTTGCTCTGAGCTTTATTATCTTTTTAGCTAATTCAAGTATTAGCCTTGCTGATGAAATTTCTCAAAAGGAACCTCCTCGCAAGCAATGCAAAAAGGTATGTGTAAGATGGGAAGAAAAGACGGAATGTAAACCTGTGGGAGGAAATCCTGAAGTCCAGACCTGCGTGATAAAGCCAGTTTGCGTTGAGTACGAAGAACAATGTGATGATGGACCCACATTTTGAAGTTCTCTAATTTAGAAATAGGAGGTTGGAGATGAGAGGGTGAATCAGTAACGGCACCTGAACCTAAAAAGGAAGAAAAAACTGTTGCAATTGATGCTTCCATAAATTTCGATTGTGAGTAAAGTTTATTAAAAGATACGGAGGTAGTTCTATGAAAAAATTAATTAGTATATTGACTTTAATAATTGTAATAATTTTGTTTAGCAACAATTCTTGGGCAAATAATAATGAAGATTTAAAAGTTGTATCACAGGGTATAAACAAGTTTGGTTTTGATTTGTATAAAAATTTGAAAAAAGCAAATGGAAACAAAGATAATAATTTATTTTATTCACCTGCCAGCATATCAATCGCCCTTGCAATGACCTATGCTGGGGCAAGAGGAGATACAGAAAAACAGATGGCTAATGTATTAAACTTTACCCCTCCGCAAGATCGTCTTCACTCAGCTTACTCTAAACTAATTGAAAATTTAAAATCTGCTAAGGATTATGAACTCAGTATTGCTAATGCTTTATGGTTGCAAAAGGATTATAAATATCTTCAGGAATTTTTAAATACAATGGAAAAGTACTACAAAGGTGGATTTAACGAAGTAGATTATATAACAAATCCTGAAGGTGCACGAATAAAAATTAATGATTGGGTTTCAAAAGAAACAAAAGAAAAAATTAAAGATATATTAAATCCAGGAGATATAACAAAACTTACAAGATTGGTGATTACAAATGCTATTTATTTTAAAGGAAAGTGGCTAACAGAATTTGATAAGACGGCTACGAGGGATGAAGATTTTTATTTAATAAATGGCCAAAAAACTAAGGTTAAAATGATGTATCAGGAAAATAGGTTTAATTATTACGAAAACAATGATCTTCAATTATTAGAGATGCCTTATAAAGGTGACAAAGTTTCGATGGTTATAATCTTACCAAAAACGGGAAAATTTGTGACGGTTGAAAATATGATCGATGAAAAGAAATTGCAAGAGTTGATAAACAATACAACAAAAATAAAAGTTAAAGCATATATTCCAAGATTTAAATTTACACAAAGGTTTGACTTAAGTGAAGATTTGTCTAAGATGGGTATGGAAGATGCTTTTAGCGCTGGTGTTGCTGACTTTTCAGGGATTAATGGTCGAAAAAATGATCTTTATATAAGTAAAGTTATTCACAAAGCATTTGTAGATGTAAATGAAGAGGGAACAGAAGCTGCAGCAGCTACCGCTGTAGGTGTAACAACACTAAGTATTCCACGTATTGAAAAACCCATAATATTTAAAGCCGACCATCCTTTTATCTTTTTGGTACGTGATAAAGAGGCGGGCTCTATTTTGTTTATGGGAAGAGTTATGGATCCCAATAAGGAGTAGAATAATCTTTAAAAATAAACGCAGGAGGTAAATAGTCATGAAAAAGTTAGTAGTTATGTTCACCTTTTTCCTATTATTGAGTGGTGTTGCTTTGGCAGAAGACGAAAATAAACAGTCAGAATCTACCAAAAAATGTGAAAAAGTATGTGTACAATGGGAGGAAAGGAGAGACTGTCGACCAGATCCGGTTTTTCCTGGTAAACAAATATGTGCATCATATAAGGTTTGTACAAAGTATGAAGAAAAATGTAGTGAGGATAAATAAGGTAGAAGAGAAAAAATATAGTAACGTATTAAAGTAAAAGGAGGAAGAAATATAGGAGGGGTTATTATATGAAAAGATTATTGAAAATAGGTTGTGTGATATTTATTCAGTTTTTTATAACAATTATGTTTTTAGTATGTGATTTTGCTTATAGCCAATCAGTATCTGATAATTATTCTGTGGAAGAGAGTCAAGGCACTTATAAGCCGCCTCCCCAGCCCCCACCAAAGAAATGCAGAAAAGTGTGTAGTACTAAATACTACGACTGTGCAGTAGATTGCTTTAGAGGTAGTATCTTTGTAATGGGTGGCTGCCTAGGAAAGTGCAGTTATGAGAAATGCGAAACGGTATGTGAATAAATAAAAAAGTGGGGCCGTTCTATTTAAGATGCCCTCAACAACTAACAACAGGCTTTGTGATGCTTCAATTTTTGGATTAAGGCTCTATGCCCTATGCCGCTCGCTTTATTATAGCCTTATAAATAAAACTTACTGGAGAGCTGAATGTTATTCTAGTAGTGGTGGTTTTGCTATTGATGATGGAACTTTTTGGGGATGCTATAAGTCATCTTCAGAAGTTTATTCTGAATGTGAAAAAGAAGCAAAAAGAAATAAACAAGGTTGGAATTGTAATGTTGTAGGATGTGACTGCTGGTAGGAAAGTGGCAAAATGAGCAAAATTCTATTTTTAGTTAACGGGGAAGAAGCTGGTGTAATTCTATTCTTATTAAGTGCTATTGCAGTGCTTCTGATAGAAATAGTTATATATGTTTACATTAGAAGAATAAGACTTAAAACCGCTTATAAGGAGGCCTAATTATGAAAGCTTTTAAATATCTAATTATATGGATTTTCTTACTTATGTTACAACCAGCTATAGCTTCAGAAAGTTCTAATACTCTAAATGAAAAAACCGTTAAGAACTTTACATATCATTTAAAGTATTCAAAACAAACAGTCACATTAAAAAATGGAGAATATAAAACTCCGTTGAGACCTGGCAATAAGGAAGATATGGAAAATTATCTCAGCGTAAAATTAGAAAGATACGGTATATTTAAGCTGAACGAAGCAACACCATTTGCTGTAGTTATACTTTCTGAAAACTTTGGTGGAAGCGGCAGTTTTTTAGAGATAACAGCTCTTGTTAAAGAAAATGATAAAATTATTCAGACTAATTCAATTGAACTTGGCGATAGAGTTATAATAAAAGATTTAAGATTTGAGCCAAGGTTTGTTACTTTTCGTGAGAGGGAGAGAGACTCCATATATTTATCACTTCTTACCCATAAAGAAAACGACCCCTCTTGTTGTCCTACTAAACAAGAAACACTTTGCTTTACCTTAGTAAGAGATGAAAATAAAGAAATGAAATTATTAACCTGTGAAGAAGCAAAGGAAAAACATCCTTTACCCATTGTAAAAAAGCCAGCCCTTTATCTTTATCCTAATAAAACTAAAAAAGTAGAACTAATTTTAAAACCGAAAGGGCAGATTATAAAGACCATTCCAGAATACAAAGACAAATGGTCAGTTATAGCTAATCCAGATGGGTTGATAGATAATAAATATCCGTATCTTTTCTACGAAGTAGCATTAGAAAATTCAGTTGATTTACCAAAAGAAGCTTGGATAGTTAAAACCACAGACTTAGAAAAATGGTTTGATACAAACCTTCCTAAGTTAGGAATTAATAAAAAAGAAATAAAAGACTTTAAAGAATACTGGCTTAGTGAACTAAAGGGATACCCATATTATAAAATTAGATTATTAAGCGAGGACTTTTTAAATGAAAATATAGCAATTAAAATAAACCCAAAACCAGATACTTTTATCAGGGTTATCTTTTATTTTGAGGGAACTTATGATAGTAAAGAAAAATTAACAGATCCAACTATTAAAACACCTGCAAGAAAAGGATTTACCGTAGTGGAATGGGGTGGGATTTTAAAAACTTCTGATAAATCTGATGTGAAATTAATAAAATACTCTTTTTTCCCTGAGGAAGAAGGCATATTAGTTTTACGTTCTTTAAGCGTTGAAGACCACAAAATTAAAATAAAAGTAAATACTAATGGTTGCACTGATAAAAACTCAATTAAAGCTGTTATTAAAAAATCATCAAGGATAGACCCAAAAGTTCCAGATTATGAAATAACTTTTATAAGAGAAAAACCAGACAATTGTAAAGCCTTTATCCCCGATGGAGTGATTATTGAGTACGATTTAAAAAGAGATTTTAATATTCAAATGCCCTACACTTTAAAAATCAGCAATCCTATTATACCATTTACAAAAAATGAACCTTATTTTATAATAGAAAAAGTTGAAAAAACAGTTCAAGAAGTCCATAAAGAGTCATTTAAAGGAGAGCAAGGAAAATTCATACTTGGTGCAATTCAAGAAATGATAACAGAGATAAGACGAGATATAAAAAATGCAACCATTTACGCTATAAACCAGGAAATAGAGAGATATAAAAACAGAGGAGAAAAAGAAAAAGTAAAAAAATTAGAAAATGAACTAAAAGAGATTAAACAGATAAAAGATGAAGACTTCCAGATACCAGAAGACACTCAAGAGGATAAACCTAAGCCTGAAGATTTGTTTACCCTATCATTTGGTCTTATTTATCCCTGCAAAGCTATACAAACTGAAATTATTGTAGATAAAATAATTTCAATAGGAGATATTTTAAAGGTTAAGGGTATGACAAAATCAGGACCTTTTTATCATGTAGCAGGTATAAGGAAAGATGTATTGAAAAAAATGAAAGTAGGGAAAACATACAAAGCAAATTATGTTTAGTTTACAAAAGAGAGTATTTTGGTTTTATACCAGATTATTATGTATACTTAGCTGATGTAGAACAATAGAAAGCTTTTGGAGGTTAAATATGTTTAAAGTATGCAGAATTTTAATAGGAATTTTTCTAATATTTTTTTATTTTTCACCTGTAAACGCATTAGAAAAACCAAATGACCTTGCACAATCAGGGTACGCAGACGCTGTAAATTCGTTTAAAATTACTGAAGTTGCAGATTTGCTTGAAGCTGCAGATTTGCTTGCAATTGATGATAGTGAAAGATTTTTAGCTTCGGTAGATGCTATGAGACATAAGATAAGAATATGGGACATACAAAGTGGGCGTCAAGTATCGATTATTGTAACTAATAGTCGCATAGACGATATGTTCTTTATAAAAAATACTTTATTAGTTATAAAACTATTCAACGGACCCATAGAAATATATAGTGTTTTTGGTAAAAAGATTGAAACTCTTGAAACTTTAATCAAAATAGAGGTAGATAGAAAAATAAGAAGAATTTCAAACAATAGAACATACTTATTCGAAGGAGTTTTTGGGGATATAAGTAATCGTGTACGTATCATTAATTTAGAAAATGGCTCTGAAGTTAAACTCCCTGATTTTTCTTCAATAGATGATAACCTATACAACAAAATCGATTTATATTTATATGATCTTGGTTTATATATTGGTCAATTTAAAAGTATCAGTCATAAGGATTTCTCAGGTCACGGTGAAGAAAAACTTTTGGTAATGTTGTATGACAAAGAAACATTAAATCCCGTATCAGAATTCCAAATAGACGAAAGAGAAACTAAGTGGGATCTTATATGGGCAGTGATAGACATTAATAGAAAATATCTTTATTTAGGTAAATCGCAAAATTTGAGATTGTTTGATATAAATACTGGCAAAAAAGTTTGTGATATTCTTCATAATAATATAGCTAATATAGTGATTCTAAAAAACGGGGATATAGCGTTTATTCATTCTGAAATAGACGAAAAAAACCCATTTGTAAAACATTTTTATATTTCGATATTCAATATCTCGGATAATTGTTTAACTAAAGAGAAGAAGTTTCACTTCGACCAAGCAACTTCATTATTAGTTACAAACGGCGGATATATTATTGTAGGATATACTGATGGAAGCATAAAGATTCACAGTATTTCTGATGGAAGTGTAGTTAAAGAATTAATAATAAGACCTGTTATTGGTGGTTATCAATTAATAACTAAAAATAAATGTAAGTAAACATCTAATTTTTTAATAGAATATTATGTATATTTAGCCCATGTAATAGAATAGAAAGCTTTTGGAGGTTAAATATGTTTAAAGTATGCAGAATTTTAATAGGAATTTTTCTAATATTTTTTTATTTTTCACCTGTAAAAGCGATAGAAAAACTTGAGGTCTTTATACCGAAAGAAAATAGCGAAATGCTTTTAGAACAATATTTTCTTGTTTCAGGAAATTTTACAAATTACTTAATAGTTTATTCACCCGAGAACAACGGAATTTATTTTGTATGGGATATTGGGAGTACATATATAGAGTCAATTCCTTTAGAAACATTAAAAAAAGATAGTAAGATATTGGAAGATTTTTTATTTTATCTCAAAGGATTGAACTATACAAAAAAGAAATTTGATAATAATTTAAACATAGATATAAGTATAAGTAATGAACCTCAACATTCTAAGGACGGTAAGTTAACCGCAAAAATTATTCCATACCAAGGGAAAAAAATTATAAGTTTAGTAAGAACATCGGATAATAAAGAACTTGCAAAACTCTTTATTTTTAAAAACAGAGAGTGGATAATTCTTACACCATCAGGTTATTATAGTGCAAGCGATTTTGCAGGAAAATATCTGAATGTTAAAATCGGTGATAAAGTTTATAAAATGGATGACTTTGAAAAAGTTTTCCATCGTCCAGAAGTTGCTGAAGCAGCTCTTGAAGGAAAATCTATATCAGAATTAAAGTTCCCAAATATAAAATTACCCGATATTAAGAATGAAACAAAATATAACATAATTGTAACAGAAGTTTTACCTGATTTTCCCTTTGAAAAAGCAGGCGGTAAAATTTGGGATATTATTTATTCTTTAAATGGTAAGACTTTTCATGAATCAAGCAACAAAGATTTAGCAAAGGAATTTAGTGAATATATAAAAAGCTTACCCGCAGGTTCTTATGAAATGACTCTTATTAGAGAGGGAAGAAAAATTACTACAACTATAAATCTTCCTAATATATCATCTACTCCAAGGTCAGGAATTACTATTTTAACTGTTGAAAACAATCCTCAATTTTATTTTTTAGAAGCTTTAAAAAATGTGTCATCTAGGGAAGACTTGAAAAATGTTTCACAATTGCTTGAAATAGCCAAAGCATTATCTCCAGAATGGGCTGATGTTTATTACAACTTGGGATTAGTTTATGAGGAACTAACTTACTACGATAAAGCTGCAGAGAATTTTTCTAAATATGTAAATCTTATAAAAGATAAGAATTCTGTAGAAGCTAAAAATGTGACTTTTAGAACTGAGGAGAATAGAAAGAAATATGAGAAATTGGAGTATATAAAGAAAAGAATGGTAGAAGGTGAATTAGTAGTTGAAAGCGGTCAACCTCCTTATCTTGTTCCACCAATATTTAAGTTAGATAAATCAAATAAAGTAGTAATGTTAAATCCTTACACTGACTATGAGAATAGGTTCAGAAAATCAGGTTGGAAAGGAGAAGAGTCTCCTTGGGAGTTACACGATGTGAACTCAAGTAAATTACCTTTTTTCCCTGTAAAATTCGACGGTAAATATTTTGAAGTTAGATATTTTACTATTTGGCAGGCAGGTGGTAAAATTAACGTTCTATTAAATTTAACAAAAGGAGAATTGGACTTGAATTCTTTAAGAATTAAAACAATAAATCTATCGCACCCTATTGGACAATACAATAGCATTGAAGAAGCGATTAAGGAAGCAAGCGATAAAATATCTTCTTTTAATTTTGATGAAATTAACAATACAAGAACGAAGGAAGTTCATATGGGAATTAACGAGGTTTATAAAATATGGATTTCACCAGTAGTTTTTTATAGAATTGAATAGGAGGGCAACCATGTTAAAAGATAAATATTTACATACTTTTTTGATGTTCTTAGGTTTTTTATACTTCTCACCTATTACATCCTATGCTTACTGGGAAATAGACCAGTCTGAATTTAATAGGTTTTTATGTAGATTTGAACCAAGGGCTTGCAATGCTCCTCCAAGAGTTGGTAAATTTGCAACTTATCGAGAATGCGAAAATGCTCGAAGGAGTGCATTGCCAAATGATATACACTGGCAGAATAAAACAAGATGTGTAGGCTATGATGAACCATCAAGCTCTTATACTCCATCTCAACAGCCTGATTTCCAACAACAGCAAGAAGAAAAATTAAGACAGCAACTAATATTACGGCAGCAAAAAGCTCAACAAGAAAAAGAAAGATACATAAAAGAGTTAGAACAAAAACGAGCAGAAGAAATCCAAAGATATAAATTACTATCACATCAAATGAAAATATCATCTCCACCTATATCACAATCTCAAAAAGAAGAATATAGAAAGATTTTAAAGCAAGCAAACTGCATAGCTTATAACTCAATTCAGGCTGCAGAATTAGCATTAAAAGGAAATTTTGAAATATCTGAAAAATTATTAACTGATTTAGAGATAATGACAGATAAAGCTAAAGCAGGATTTGATGATAGGACTTCAATTTCTTGTCATGAAAATATTGAATTTAATATTCCAGAGCCAAAAATGTCTATTGACGAAGATCCTGTTTATAAAAGTTATCAAGAAATAACACAATCAGTATCAAATTTAATTCTTGAAATACAAGCAAATAATGAAGAAGCAAAAATAATCCAAGACAAGAAACAAGAACTTCAAAAGAAAATGGAACAACTGAAAAATGAATTAAAAAATTTGCAAGAAAAAATTAAAATTACTAAAAATCCAAAGAAAAAAGAAGATTATAAATTTCTTGAAGAAGAAGCTAAAGTTTTACTTCAACAAGCAGAAGCAAATTATCTATATGCTGTGAAAAACGAGGAAAGATTAGCAATAGAAAGAAAAGAAATTCAAAACACTTTAGAAAATTTAAAAAAACAACTAACAAAAACGAGTGGAGGGAATAATTGATGAAATGGTTGAGATGTGATTTTAAAAATTTGATTACTTTTCAGTTTATGTTTATCATTTTTTTTACTTTTTCTTCAAAAGTTTTAGCTCAAGAAGTTTGTAATAATGATGTAAGTATAGATGAATTAAAAAAAGAACTCATTAATTTACAAAAAGCCCGTGACGATGCAGAAAGAGGAATAATAGAAAATGACAAGCTTCTTATGAAGGCGCAGGAAATTATATTGCTTGCAAGAGCAAAAGGAGATGTAAAAGCTGGCCAAATAGCTGAAGAAGCAGCAAGAAAGGCAGAAGAAACAAAGAATAAACATTTGAAGACCAAACAAAAAGCAGAAGAAGAAATTATAAAGATAAAGGAATATATCCAATTAGCTGAAAAGAACAACTACACCAGTTTGAAAGATTTATGTGATTATTACAGAAAACAGGTTGAAATCCATAAAGGGGAATTTAAACTCCTTGTACAACAAGGGGAAGAGTTATATAAAAGACACGAGGAGATAATAAAAGAAGGTGAGAAGGCAAAACAAGAAGTGCGTGAATTCTTATTTGAATATGGAAGGGAAAATATTCTCACTTTAATACAAAGTATTAATATTGGTGTGGGAAAGCTAGGCAAAAGACTCCAAGAAATTGCGTTAACAACCAAAAATGAAGAGTTATACTTTAAAGGAGCTAATTTAAGAGAAATATCTGGTTTAAACGGATCAATTCTTGAACAAATTGCAGACAAATATGAAAAGTTAATACTTTTAGAAAAAACTGGAGACTGGTCAGCTGATACTATAAAAAAATGTTCAGAATACATACAAGTTTGGCAAGGCAAGCACGAATATATTAACAAGTCTTTGGAGGAAATTGAAAAGGAATTGAAAGAAATAGCGAAGCATGAAGAAACACGAGAACTGCTTAGAGACTTAGTAATTGCAGAAATAGTGGAAAAAATTGAAAAATATCGTGGAAGCTATACAAAAATATTAAGTAAATCTGTACCTATCATACAACAATTATCTTCGTTAATAGATACTTCTTACTATTTGGTAAAAGCATTTCTTTTAGAAGAAGAAGGATCAACATATATTTTATTGACTGATAAGATGAAGGATAGATACGAAGAGATTAAAAGGAAATTTGATAGAGATTGGAAGAGGCTTAAAGAATGTGAGGAGTTATGTAAAAAAGTAGGAAGGAGTGATGTATGAATAAAATAATAATTTTTATTGGAATATTACTTTTCTTAATAGTAATTTTAGTTTCCCCATCCTTTTCACAAAGTATTCCAGAGCCTACACCGAAGATTCAATGTAGTTATGATGGTAACTGGTATAGTCCTGAGGATTACAAAATATATTGCAAACCGCCAAGTACATCGGGCAGGACTTCAACTTCATCTCCAGGTCTTACCCCCTCCCAGCAGATGCAACTTCAAATGTTCCAAGGAATTATGGCACCACTTTTTGGAGCCTTAGGACAGATGATACATGATAGTATGATGAACCTTATGATGCCAAAACCTGATACTTCTTATCAACAGCGTCAGCAGGAAGAAGCATTAAAAAAACAGCAAGAAGAAGCCAAAAAGAAAGCCTATGAAGCATGGCAAAGACATATGAAAGAAGCAGAAGAGCAGGCAAGAAAAGAGGAAGAGGCAAGAAGAAGGGCAGGGCAAGATATCCTTTCTCAAGTCAGAATTGGAAGTGGACCGTTTGGGAGTTATACTATAATTGGTCCAAGGGCATCAGAAAGAGAAACTTTATCTAAGATTGATTGGGATAATCCGAGACCACAGTCAACTTCAGCTATAAAAACAACAGAAACAGCAAAGGAACAGTTATTAAAAGCCGCTTATTTTTCCAAAATGGCAGAGACATTCTTACAATCAGGAGACCTTGAAGCTGCAAGATTTTATGCAGGACTTGCCTTTGAAGGGGATGCTGGTTCTCCAAGACATATCAATTATAATCCTCCCAAAGAATTACTTGATGCGATGGATAGTAAAAAAGCAATGGAGCTAAACAATAAACTTACTAAAATGGCTAAATTCTATAAATTGGCTATGCCAAATTTTGAAACACTCCAAACAATTTACACAGAGCTTGAAGACATAAAAGCAAAAAAAGAAGAATCAAAAAAGAAGATAGAAGAATTAGAAAAACAGATTAAAGAATTAGAAGCTAAAAAACAAGTAGAAGCATCTACAGATAAGAAAACGCCCTCTCCTACAGAAGACCTTCTTGCACAAGCCCTTGCTTTGAAACAACAGGCAGAGAATGAGTATCAAGAGGCATTGAAGAATGAAGAAAAGCTTTTGAAGGAAAAGCAGGAGATTGAGACTAAGTTAAAAGAGTTAAAAGGACAGTTATTAGTGGAGGTGAAAAGATGAAAAGGTATATTTTTGTTTTATTTGTCTTAAGTGTTTTCTTTATTTCGGGCTGTGCCCAGATCAATCGGGATAATCTCAGGTATTCAGCAGTAAATCGCGGGTATGAGGTCTATAGGATAGATGGTAAAGATTCGCTTCAATCAGCTACTGAGAATAATGAAAGAGCTATAAAATTGTATGAAGATTATGTAAGAATAGCAAAGACAACCGGATTAAATGAAAAATTTGATGATATAAGAGAAAGGATTGAAATGTATATAAAGGATTTAGAAAGCTCATGCAATCTCCCTGATATTAAACAAAAAATTGGAGAATTCAAAAATAGACTCACAGAAATTGATAAAGAATTTAACAAAGGGTTAGAAATGCGGGATGATAGGCAAATGGAACTTACAAAGCAAAGGCTTTATAGTCTTGAAAAAGAGTTAAAAGGACTCAAGGAAGATTGTACGAAGAAAAAGGAAGCCAGTCAGGGAATAGGTAAAAAACTATATCTAGGTGATGCGTCGTCTAAATATCCACTCGGATCAATATCAACACATAGAATATCTGATATTGAAATTATTTGGCCTAAGGAACTTCTCGAAAAAGTAGAGTTAGACAGCAAATCCACCGAAGAGCTTATCCGTGCCCTTTCATCCACTGCATCAGTAGCCCAGATGAGGGATTTGCTAACAGAACCCTCACTTCCGCCACTTCTTCCTGTAGAGCGGCATGTTGAGCTTGGCTGTTTACCCCCTCCTGATTCTGCTGTATTTGAAAGCACTGCTAACATATTAGCTACATTAAAAGGTCTCAAGATAGAAGGACAGGCTGTAGAGCCCACAGTATCGGCAGATTTTGCATCACACGTGGTTAAACTATTTGAAGAAACAGAACGGACAGTATTTCTACAATACGCACTTTTTCGTCTGTGTGAAATGAGCGTTAACTCTCCTGCAGAATTCAGAAATGTGTATCCTGTAATCATTCACGATATTGTCAGGAGAACTGCTGAGATGAGCCAGCTTGTTAATATTGAAAGAGAAAAAAGCAGGCAGGAAGAGCTAAGACTGGAAATCTTAAAATTAGAAGCTCCTGATAGAGATAAATTGTATAGAATGTGCATAAAGGCGAAACTTAACGCAGGTAAATTAGATGTTGAGAAGATTATTGAAGAATGTAAAAAATTGAAAGAAGAATAAAAAAGGAGGTTATAAATTATGCTGCTTAAAAGATGTGTTTACTTATTAATACTGCTAATTTTTTTAGTTTTAGCATCTTGTACAATTCCATACACTTACAATATTGAACCACGAAGTCCAATCGAGCCTCCAAAAGATATTCAATCTATGAAAATTCCTTATTCTGTGAAGATTAATTTTAACGAAAATGAGATTACAACTTATCGTGACTATGTATACGGTGATCATGATTTTACTTATAAGTTTCATACCGGTAAATATTTAAAAGACGCTATTAATTACTACATATATCCTCATTTCGATCCTAATTCCAGTAAGTATATCAGTCTGGAAATTCAGACTTCTAATATAAAAGGGTATACAGGGAAAAAAGAAGGAGAGGGAGCTTTTTCCATTGACAGTAGCATTGTAGATGTAACTTTAAGAACACGCATATATTACGATAACATAATCCTTTATGATATTTACACAAAAGGGTTTTCTGCTGTTAAAGTGCAATTGGTTGACTATTCTATGTGGGATGCTGCACAAAATGCCATAATTGAGGCAGTCAAAAAAATACCCAATGAGGTGGCATGGGTCTTATCAAACCCAGAAAAGGCCAGATTAATACTAAAACAGAATATAAACCCACAATCTTCTTATGATTTTGTCGCTTTTGCAAATCTTTCAAGATTCACGAAACATTATGACGAAGCAATTGCTGCAGCAAAGAGAGCAATAGAGATTAATCCAAATAATGATTTAGCTTATGCAGTTTTAGGACTTATATACCAAGAGCAAAAGAAATATAAAGATGCAGAAGAGAATTTCAAAAAGGCAATATCTTTAAATCCAAAATACATCTATTTTTATCTAAAACTGGCAAACCTCTATTATGAAAAAGAATCTTATAATGAAGCTGTAAATACCCTTACAAAGGCATTAGAAATTAATCCATCATATATGGAAGCTAATTATTTACTAATAAATACCTATATGGCTATGGGACAATTTGATAAGGCAATTGAGATTGCAAATGAGACAATTAAGAATAACACAATGATTGACAAAAAGGCATCTGTATTTTTTGCCCAAAGAAGTTTTTGCTATAGAGAAAAGGGAAATCTTGATCAAGCTATGAAAGACGCAGAAAAGGCATACTCACTTAATTCAAATTCAGATGATACAAAAGAAGCTCTTGGTGCTGTTTATATTGATAAAGAAAAGTATGACGAAGCTATAAATATCCTTTCCTCTGCAAATAAAGATAATAATTTTTCAAAATTATTGCTTGCAACAGCCTATGCCAAGGCTGGTAAATTTAATGAAGCTGTAAGTGTTTATAAGAATATTCCTGAAGATTATTTGATAACCAAATCAGTTTTAAGAAATAATGCGATTAACACTCTTTATACTGCATTAAAGCCTTACAAAAATAGCCTGATGCAAAGTGTTAAGGCTCTTGAAGCAAAAGGTCAATATAAAGAGGCAATTAAAGAGTATGCAAGCCTTTTAAAGATTGCTGATGAGAAAGAAGCAAAAGGAATAAGAGCCCATATTGCAGAACTTATGATTAGATATCCACATCTTTTTGCTTTACCAGAAGAAGCAAGAAAATTTGTAATAAGAGCAGAAATATATACAGAAGAAGGGAAATTTGAGAAAGCGATTGAAGAATATCAAAAAGCTTTAGAATTATCACCTTTCTATCCTAATCTTTATAAGGCGCTGGCATTAAGTTATGGACAGATTAAAGACTACAAAAAAGCAATTAAGAATATGAATATTTACCTTGAACTTTACCCAGATGATCCTGATATTAGGGCAGCAAAAGACCAAATTTATAAATGGGAATTTATGATGGAAAAAGGAGAATAATATGAAAAGAATGCTATTAATATTAGTTTTATTATTGATTTTACCAAATTTATCATCAGCCCAGAGTTTTACTTCAGGAGATAAACTCTGGCTCAGTGCATATTTTGATCTTCAAAAGGAAAAAATGAAAGTAGAGGAGAGAATCAAGGAAATTGATTTGAAGATAGCTCAAAACGAACAGGAGATAAGGCAGATAAATGAATTACTCGCAAAGATACAAAGAACATTGATTATAGGCACAGAAAAACAAAAAGAAGATGCTCAAAAGGCAAAACCTGTAGCAGAAAAGGCCTTGATGCAGGCAAGAGAGACTCAAAAGAAGCTAAAAGATCAGAAAATGGAGTATGAATGGCTTATGACAAGGGTAAAGGAAAAAGAAAGAGAACTAAAGGATTCATATTCAAAAATGGCGTCTAATAATAATGTTGCTGGTTTGGTAAAGGAATGTTCAGGTACAGTAAAGATTATGAATTTGCAAACCAAAAAACTGGAAGATGCCTGCTATTCTAACATGCCAATAAATGATGGAGATAAAATAACAACTTCTTCTGATGGACGAATAGAATTAAAAATTTTAGATGGGAAAGGAAACTTCATTGTAGGTCCAAATTCTGAGGTTATAGTGAAAAAGAATTCAGAGGAGGAGGGGGTTGAGTTTATCCAGGGCAAGGTCTATACAAAAGTAGATAAATCGGATGAATATTTACAAAAGGTTAAAGACTATATTCAGAGCTACAAAGAAGATTTAAAGACAATAAAAGGATGGGCGGAAGAGAAAATAAAAGAATATGAAAAAGAGCTAAAAATTTATATGAAAAAAGGTTTTCGGTATTGTATTAAAACTATTATTGCTTGTGCATGTGTGCGTGGTACAGAATTTATTGTGGAAACCAATAAGACAGGTTTTACAAAAATTTTCGTAAATGAAGGAAGTGTTGAGGTTAATCTTGCTGGCAAAAATGAGGTTACTGAAATACCAGAAGGATATGAAGCTATCATTAACGGAGAAACTTTAACTAAAAGAAAAATAGAAAAACTTGAAAAGTGGTGGGAAAGATAAATAACCAATGTGAGACTTGTCATATTTTTATTTTTTGATATATTTTTATTGTCTTGGGGTTTCTAATTAAAGTAAAATTCATTTATTTTGAATTAATTTGATTATTATATGTATTGGTGGTATTAAAATTTGATTTATGAAGATCTTATATACCTTTGGTTAGCCTTTATTATTTATGAGTTTATTCCTGTAACTTCCTATAAAATTTCCTCAATTTTTCTCGTCTCCCTTTTTATTTTCAAAGAACTCCTTTTTATTTTTTTGCTTTTAATAGTTAGAAAAAGAATTTATCAATCCTACTTCATTCATTTTTTAGATAAAATTTTTATAGGTCTTAGCTTTATTTTTTATATTATAGACTTGAGTTTTCTTAGTTTTAAAACCTATTTAGATAAAATCTATTTTTCTTCTCTTATAGGAATTTTATGGTTTTTACATTATATGTTCTTAGTAAGATTTTTACTTTTAAGATTTACACTTAATTACTTAAAAATCCTTTTAGGTATTATTCTTCCAGTATTACTATTAGTTATTTTTCAAGATATTTTTAATATTTTCAATTTAAATTTTGAGGGAGAATTTTTTCTTTTTTTGATCTTTATTATTATTTTTTCTCCTTTTTTAATAATTAAAATTTGGCCTGTAAATCCTTTAGATGACTTAGCCTTAAGAGAAATTATTTTAAATTTTTTAAGAAAAAATAAGGTTAAAATAAATGAAATTTATGTTTTAGGTAACTTAGGGAAAAAACTTTATACAGCAGGTATTATAGGTTTTTTACCACCTTTTAAATATTTATTTTTTTCTAAACCCCTTTTAAGTATTCTTTCTCCAGAAGAGATTTTAGGAGTAGTAGCTCATGAGATAGGACATCTCAAAAAAAGACATAATTTTTGGCTTTTGCTCTTATTCTTAAATCTCCCTTTATTTTTATTAACGCTTTTAATACTAAGTTTTTTAATAGCCTATTATTTTTTACCTCAATTAATTGATATTATAAAAAATAAAAAGACTTTACCGGTTTCATTAGAAATAAGCTTAGGTATAGGACTTATTTTTTTAGCTTTTATTTACATAAGATACATTTTTTCTTTCTTTTTAAGACAATTTGAAAGGGAGGCAGATTTTCTTTCTGCTATTATATTAAAAAGTCCTCAACCCATTATTTCAGCCCTATTTAAAATAGGAGAAGTTACAGGGCAATTGTATAAAAAAAGTTGGCACCATTATGGAATATTTGAAAGAATTGAATTTTTGAAAAACATTTTAATAGATGAAGAATTTTTTAGTAAAACTCAGAAAAAATTTTTAAAGATTCGTATGTTTTTGCTTCTCTGGATTATTTTTAATTTAACCATAGTTTTAGTTGCTTTATATCTTGAAAATATAGTAAAAGAATTGAGATTACTTTTTTCTTGTGTTATTTAAATTTGTTAATAAAATAAAATTATAAAAATGTTAAAAGGCAAGTATAAAAAATACGAAACCTTATACATATACAGTTTTAAAAACTTTCATCCAGATCTTAATCAATTTGAAGATGAAGACTTAATAGGAGTATGGGAAGAAGATGGAGTAGGGATTCTTTTTTTTCATAAACCAAAAGATGAGCTTGTTGAGGAATTAATAAAAAAATATGGACTTAAACTGGATTTTAAAGATGCAATGCCCTATGAAAAATGGAATGAAAATAGAGTGCTAAAACCTTTTAAAGTGGGACCTTATAAAATAGCTCCTTTTTGGTATGAAGGGGAATGGGATCTTATTTTTGATCCAAGTATAGTTTTCGGAGAAGGAACTCACCCCACAACTTCTATGATCCTTGAGCTAAGTTGGGAATTTTATCAAAATTTTGGTAAACCTCAAAAGGTTCTTGATATTGGTTGTGGAACAGGGATTTTAACTCTCTTTTGGGCTAAGCTTGGAGCTGATGTTATAGCGGTAGATATTAATCCCTTGTGTATAAAAGTAACTAAACATAATTTAATTTTAAATGGTCTTTCAGCAGAGGTCATAGAAGGAGATATAAAAAAGCTTTTACCTATTAAAGTAGATTTAGTTTTAGCAAATCTTTACAAAGGTCTTTTAGAGGAATTATTTAATCTTTCCTCTTTTTGGGATTCTAAATTTTATTTAATATCTGGATTTATGAGTAATATGGAAAAAGAACTTTTAGAAATTTTAAAAACCTGTAAAGTAAAAATACTTAAGAGAAAGGAAAAAGAAGATTGGGTAAGTTGGCTTTTAGAAAGTATTAAGGAGGAAATTTAGATGCTTTTAACTGTGGATATAGGAAATACCTCTACAGTTTGCGGAGTTTTTGAAGAAAATGGCAATTTAGTTGCTACTTTTAGTTTTAAAACTGAGATACCAGTTTCTGCTCACGAAGTTTTAGCAAAGCTTAAAAGTTTTCTGGATATTTATAAAATAGCTTTAAAAGACCTTAAAGGAGTTTGCATTGCCTGTGTAGTTCCACCTGCGCTACATTGGTGGGTTGAAATGGGGAAAAAGTTATTGGCAAGAGAGGTTTTAGTTGCAGAGCATCAAACTGTTAAAATTCCTATAGAACTTTTCTATCCTTATGAAATAGGGGGAGATAGATTAATAAATGCTTTAGCAGGATGGGAAAAATATAAAAGCTCTTTAATTATAGTTGATTTTGGAACAGCTATAACCTTTGATTGTGTTTCAGAAAAAGGAGCTTACTTAGGAGGAGCAATAGCACCTGGGATTTCAATCTCTACAGAGGCTTTATTTAAGAAAACTGCTAAATTACCCAAAATAGATTTAAGTGAGCCTCCTTCTCAAGTAATAGGAAAAGACACTATTTCAGCTTTAAAAAGTGGTTTAATATATGGATTTATAGGGCTTACTGACTTTTTAATAGAAAAACTTTCAGAAGAAATGGGGACAAATCCTAAAGTTATAGCTACTGGAGGACTTGCTAAATTTATAGCTCCCTATTCTAAAAAAATAGAAAAGATAGAACCATATTTAACTTTAGAAGGACTTTATTATTTATGGAAAAAGAAATAAAAATAGCT